>Ga0172380_10004960_pt1 | contig 16575 bp, 25 predicted proteins | sample Leawe162metaG_FD_119747 | JGI IMG/M metagenome (GOLD analysis project Ga0172380, IMG submission 119747) | Leachate microbial communities from a municipal landfill in Southern Ontario, Canada - Leachate well 162 metaG | ecosystem: Engineered > Solid waste > Landfill > Unclassified | place...
GAAAATTTTTATGACCTATCGGATGATGTGATTGACACATTCAATGAGATTTACACCAGTAAATCATTCCCAATCAACATTGGATTTAGATTTTATGGTAAGTCTAAGCAAAAACAATTAATTGTACTTAAAGTGTTGAGTCCGGAAGACCAATATTTACACGGTAAAGATGTCTTAGTTAAAATAAATGAAGATATTTTTCAGAAATTCGATGAAGAGTCTATACGAATTTTAATTGAGCAAGAATTAGATAAAATATGGGTTGATTCGAATAATGGTAAAATCAAAACAATTAAACCGGATTTGAATACTTTTTCTGGGTTAATTAATAAATATGGTATTGAAAAAGTTGCTCGTGCGAATGAGGTAATTGATATCTATGCTGAGCAGAAGAAAGATGACACGCTCGAAATGGCATAATTAACTTAAATGAACCCATGGTAAATTTACCATGGGTTCATTTTACTAAAAAAAATAAAATAACAACAATAATATGAGTAAGTTAAAGAATAAAGAAAACTTTGAAAGTATGGTCACTCGACCGGTGATGCAATTATCGGTGGGGGATAAAAAATATGACTTCTTATCAGAAGATACAATGAATAGTATTGAATCAAAGATATTAGAAATCAAGAACTTTATGTCAGAAAATGATGGTAAGGGTAAATCTAATGAGAAGAAAGATAAATTATATGCAACTGCGCAGGTATTGTGGAATGAGCTTAGTTCATTACTAAACAGTGCTAAATTCGGTTTAGTTCTTAATAGACCACAATATGTTTATATGACTAATCTATTATTAGAGAAAATGGAATATGATGTGAATTTGTTATTTTTCGCAATCGAGTTAAGTGCTATGTTAAAAGGTATGTATCTTACTAAAGAAACAGAGAAATATAATGATGATGTTCATCCAATTGTTTATGCACTTACTGCAACTGATATTACTTATTTATATCATGTTCTGCAACAACATAAAGTGAAAGGCTTAAAGTCTGCTTCATTTACATTTGCGGACATCATCCGAAGAATCGGAGATATAAGTAAAATATTTGGATTCTATGATAATCAATCCAAGGAATTATCTACCTCGATTCAAGATTGGGTTGTTGGATTCGAAGAACCGGTTAAGTAATCTGAAAAAAGCCCTTATTGATGAAATAAGGGCTTTTTTTTATAAATACATGTTAATTATTAAATACATTCGAATAACTGAACCTTTTTTGTGTGATAAAAAAGCATTGATATAAAACTATGACAATAGATTTAAGATACGGAGATACAATAGAACAGATGAAATTGATACCTGATAAAAGTATTGACTTTATTTGTTGTGATTTACCTTATGGGATGACTGCACCGAAATGGGATGAACATATTGATATGGCTGAACTTTGGAAGCAATATCACCGAATAATAAATAAAAACGGAACGATTGCTTTATTTGCTTCGCAACCATTTACAACCAAAATAATTTCGAGTAACGAAAAGGATTTTAGATATTGTTGGTATTGGCTTAAAAATCAAGGAACGAATTTCTTTCACGCTAAAAGGATGCCAATTAGAAAGATTGAGGAAATATGTATTTTCAAAAAAGGTAAATACTATCCACAAATAACAGATGGGCACATACCAACAAACAGTGCAAAAGGTTGTAGTAATGGGAAAGCATATCATGGAACTAAAACAAGAGATTATGAAGGTGGTAAGACAACAAGATTCCCAACAAACATTTTAGAGTTCAAGTGTGTGGATAATTATAGCAGATTACACAGCTCCGAAAAACCTGTTGATTTATTAGAATACCTTATTGAAACATATACTGATGAAAATGACTTGGTATTAGATAATACCATGGGTAGTTGTTCAACTGGTATTGCTTGCTTAAATACCAACCGTAATTTTATTGGGATTGAGAATGATTTAAAGCATTTCAGTGATTCGAAAAAAAGGGTGGAAGAAAAAGGAAAGGAAAAAGATTTTAACCTGATAGTTTCACTTGAAGGTTAAATGTAATATTATACCTAACGTTAAATGGATAACAAGTGGTCGAACACAAATATAAATAATTTCTAAAATAAATAGTATGATAGGATATAATACAAAAGAAGATTTATTAAAATCTGGTTATAAATTATATGAATGTATTCACACAACAAATAGTTATATAAATAGTTTTTGTGAATGTAGAAGATTAAATAAGAATTATAAATATTTAATTAACAATGATGGTTGTGTATGTACTAATACATATATACCTATGGTAATTAATTATATAACAAAATCCCAGTTAAACACTAATTTTAATGTTTTATCACTATAAATATAAATAATGAATACGAATTTTCATCAAGATGGTAATTATCTATATCACGGTAACTGCCTAGATATTATGCCTAAATTCATAGCAGATAAAAGTATTGATTTAATATTATGTGATTTACCATATGGTACTACTAATTGTAGCTGGGATTCTATTATTGATTTAAGTAGTCTTTGGATTCAGTATGAAAGAATAATAAAAGATAATGGTGCTATTATACTCACTGCTCAAACACCGTTTGATAAAATTCTTGGTGTATCTAATTTAAAATTATTAAGGTACGAATGGATTTGGGAAAAAACAGCAGCCACTGGTCACTTAAATTCAAAAAAGATGCCAATGAAAGCGCATGAGAATATTCTTGTATTTTATAAAAAACAACCTACGTATAATCCAATAATGACCCATGGTCATGTTAGAAAGGTAGCAAAGGCGAAAAATAGAGCAGCCTGTATTAACAGACGAAATAATACGGATGATATATATAATAATGAATATCCAGATAAGGTTGAGGATTATGATAGCACAAGTAGATACCCAAGAAGTGTTGTAATATTCAAAAGTGATAAACAAAAGAGTAGTTTACACAAAACACAGAAACCATTAGATTTAATGAAGTATTTAATATCTACATATAGTAATGAGGGTGATGTGGTATTAGATAACGCAATGGGTAGTGGTACTACCTGCTTGGCTGCAAAAGAACTAAACCGAAAATTCATTGGTATTGATATAGATATAGAATCATATAATACCGCTTTTAATCGATTAGGTTATACAGTTTAATCAAATAACCAATCCATCTTACTACCTCTGATAATATCACTTAAACCAAATATCCAACTCTTAGTTAATGCATATTCCTCATCCATTCGGAACTTATAGTAAATTGCTACACAATATTCTTTATTACCTGATAAAGCCTGTGGTAGATATTGTACCTCTGTCTTGAGTTCAACTACATCACTATTCATCAAATCATAAGTAATATTACTTACAATTTCAATAATTTTATCTTTATCAATGATACCAAAGCCCTGATGTTCATCATACCATAGTTTTATATTTTCCTTTAAACAGTTATGTAAAGTATCATTTATAATATCTATATTTTTGTTATATGAATATTTATTTAATGACTTCCATTCCTCGATTTTGTTATTCCGGTCTGTTTCTTTCTGAAGCCAATCCTTAGCTTCTTGACTTAATTCGTTAGATATCTCACTCATAGTAATTGCAAATTTACATAATTTTATTTACAGATTAATGATAATTAAGAAATATTTTGTAATAATACACTATCTGAATCAGCATCAACTCTAATCTCATATGATTTCCTAACCGTATAGTTCTGTCCATATCCATTATCACTAGTTAATTCAATGATAACAAATGGGTCTATTTTAGAATCTATTGTAAAATTAAATGGATTTAAATCTTTATCATATCTATATTCTGATACTCTTTGTACCGGTGATAAATCGATTATGGACCATTCCGTAATATCTAACCAATCTGAATTATTATACGGTGGTTCATCGGTGACTAGACTCGGTGATGGAGACGGTGATGGAGTCAATTCATCTAAAACTGAGTATTGGTAATACCGTCTGTTATATTCAACTACTTGACCAAATATATATGCACCAGGTGCCCATTTAGGAGAGTTTTCATACCGTTTAGGATTATTTAACTTGTTCTTATTTATTGTAGATTCGTATAACTTCCCAAGATAAGATATCTTATCTCCAATTGAATATGTATCAAATACTTTCCACTCATTATATACTTTATATGTTCGAATATTAATATGATAATACTCCGGGAAATTCTCATCCTGAGCGAAAATATCTAAGACAACGTTATATACACTCGAACCACTGTTAATTGGTAATAATATTGACTCATTTATTTCAAAATTCACAGGAGTCATTTCATTGTTTATATTTAATATAGTGATATCATAATTCTCGTGTTGAACACTTGTCACACCAACTGTGTCTGTTCTACCCGTAATATCAAGTATATTATGTGTCAATGGGATTATATTCTTACCTAACCAATTCTTAAGACCAGATAATTTGATAATTACTTCATCTAATGAATATCCCAAGACGGAATTTCCCTCTTTGTCTGTTATTTTATACGTTAGGTTAAACAAGTTTGTTTCTTGGTAATTTTCATTAGGCATTGTGTTTTTAATAAAATCACTCGCCTCCCAACCTTGTACCGTATTATCAAATATATCAGGAATTTCAACTTTGAACAATTTATTAAAGTTACCCGACTTCCTGTTTATATTTCTATAATATTCATATAGTTCTAAATCATTATAGCCAAATAAATTAATTGCATTTATAATAGATTTATAAGAACCAATGTAATTGAATATATCCGGTCTAACCATTAACATTTCTTTTCTCTTCTTATTTAAGAATGCCCAATCGACTCCTTGTTCATTGATATCATAATCTTTAAAAATAAAAATATCGTCCGGAGTTAAGTTTTTACCAACATTGTTCAATTCAATTTTAAATCGAATATCCTCAATCTCAGTTTGTCCCATTACTTGGAACCGACCAATTTCTTTTGGATATACTTTAAAACTTGTTGTATAGCATGTCTTACTACCAATGCTTGGATAATCGATTATTAAACTAACTTCATCGACAATTTCGTTTAGTTGGTCGATAAAATCAACTATGATTACTCTATTGTAAACGTTTCGTATTTTAAAAATCTTACCATTATTATATGAAATAGATTGATTTTTAACATTGGTATTATCCCTGATGAAAAGTTGTAATAATTGATTTTCCTTCAGGAGTTTATCTGTAAATATTTCAGTTGAGTTTACATCTAATCTAATTTCACCCCATGTTTTATTTAAAACCGGGTCAATCTTTTTAGTAAATGTAATGATATTATTATTTGATGCATTGGTTGATATATCAAATTCAATTTCCTCAATCTTGGTTAGTATTAATTCACTATTATATACTCCCTCATCTGGTGAGTTGAACCCGATGAAAACCTCTAATGGTTCAGGAACAAATGATATATTACTATTTGAATCTATATAGTCCAATGTGTATTCGATTTCATCAAAAATAGTTTGTTGAGCACTTGGGTCATTTACTCTATCGATATTTCTATTTGGACTTTTATTTAAATATATCTGACCACTTGGAAGCGGTTTCACACCTGTGTACTTATATGCCCCTGTTTTATCTAAATAATCACCAGAAAAATCATATATAAACATAGCTGGTTTTTGGTCATCTTTCCAATGCCACTTATATTTAACTTGTATATCAGAATCTGTCTCAAAATTATACCTTGGTCTTCGAATAAACTCTCTTGTTTTCAATACAATGTTATCTAACTGAACATAATTAGGGTCTAGGCTACCAAACATGCCCTCGGTTATATTAATAGCATCTATATCTCTAGGAACACCAAGCTCCGGGTTAGCTGTTGTATTTACTAAAACCTCAACCACTGAGTCAATCGATGGTATTATAGACCAAATACTGTTTCTGATATAGTTATATTCAAGTTTAGTAGGAGTCGCTGAAAACGTTAAATTACCACTAATAGTATGCTCTTGGGTGTCAAAAATAATAATCGAATTTGATAACTGTGAAGATAGATAGATATCATTATCTAAATTATTATATTGAATATAACCATAATCACTAATAGGATGTGTAGTAATTACATCAGATACACTCACCTCATATAATTCATTTGATATATCAGTTGAGATGTACATTTTACTACTATTTGCATCATAGGTGAAATCATGGAATGTCGAGGTGTAAATCTCATGTGTGGATATAGTATTAGATAATATCTTGAATAACTGATTTGTGAATCCATAAACCGCATTATTCAACTGGTTATAATATAAACTATTCTGAACACCTGGTGTGCTGTACGTAGCAGTAATTGTTCTAGTGCCCCCATCTATTCTAATAGTTTTATCAATGAGTGGAGTGGTTACATACATCGTATCTTCACTCTGATTATAAACCATTTGGGCATCAGTTGTAACTGATGTAATAGATGCAGTTAGGTTATTATTGGAGTCATATACTGAAATAGATGAATCATGTGTAATATATACATCACCATTAAATGAATTCATCGCTAAATCATAACTATTACTTATACTATATGAACCGGTTACTATATTTAAAGTCGGGTCGATTGTTATCATTTTATTAGATGATAAGACATATAGTAAATTATTAACCGGGTTAAGTTCTAAGGATATACTGCTAGTGATACCAAGTGTTATATTAGTTAATACCTGTCCAACCCCAGCATCTATCACAGTAACATCAGTTCCTAGTATATACAAAGACTCAGAAATTTGTGCATATTTTATATCAACCGGGTCAGTGGTGACACTTAGAGTAGTAGCTGAATATGTCGGCGCTATTGGTACAGTAATATTATTCCCGTATGGGTCATACCCATAACCTGAGTCAAAGGCAAAAGACAAGAAGGCATTCGAATCATAACTCATTGTATTCCCCCAGAATGGTCCTTGATAAGATAATGTTATTTTATCAGGGTCTAGGTATAGAATATTATATTCTTGATTATTTATAGGGTAAATAGAGTTATTAATCGCTGTTAGCATACCGGTAGCAAAGCCAGCATCCTCTAAACTAAAGTCTTTATTTGATTGTATAACCTCATTCGAGGAGATTATAACTCCTTCGTTTCCGCTATATCTAGTATCAATTTTATATAAACTATTACCAGGTTTATTTGACTTACCAACAGTAATCTTAATATCATTTATATTTGGGTTCTGAATAAGAGAATTAAAATAAAGTACTTGGTTCTTACTAGATACTAATACATCTATATCAAAGAAAAAATCTTGATGTTCACTTACCCAATTCTCTAATGTTTTTTTAACACTGGTATCAAACTTTTGAATAAATGACCTATTATTTATTATAATATTTAATACATTACCGATGTCATAGAATGTGATATGGGTATGTTCTATATAACACATTGCCGTTGAGCCTACTTGAACTGAGAAATCTAGTGGAACATTGGGATATACCGTTTTTAGTTTTATAGTATTTACATATATTGAACTAACATTACCTGTGAATACAAGTTCCGGATAAATACCCAATTTAGCAAGAGTTATAACGTTCTCGGATAACCAATTTCTAAGAGTTCTATCGATAGTTCGTCCAGAATCTATTAATGCTCCATTAAATGAAAATGCTGTGTCGATATAATAAACCATTCCATTGATTACTACATTGAGTCCAAACTCATCTAAATTTGTAATAACAATATTATATGAATTAATTTCTGATAATTCTCGGTTATCCTCAGATACTAATTCCTCACGAACCTCTATGATTTTTTCATAGTTCATCTCCGTTGTTGTTATATCATTTGATATATTATCGCTATAAAAACTAACCTGAGCATATTTAGATGAGTATTTCAAATCAGCGATGATATCACCATTTTTATAATTTAAATCTATATTGAATAGATTAAAAGCATCTTTGTATTTATCAGCTGCTGATGCAAGTGTTATTTTAGCATTTGTGTCAAATAAGTAATTAAAATAGACAACATTATTGGTTAGGTAAACCTCGGAGTTTGATAAGAATTCATCAACCAATGCTTCTTTAATTGGTAGGAAATTAGATTTAACCCAGTATGAGTCATCAGTTGGTGTAATCTCCGATAATACACTTTGTGTATATGCTAATACACATTCATATATTTCGTTATTATATACTACTTGTGATTCTAATTGATATGGAATTAAACCGGTGTTGTCAAATGTCATTATAGAATCAACTGTTAAAAAAGATGTATTCAGGGTAGATGATGGTACACTAAATTCAACATCTGGTCTTAAGAATATCGGAATATCGGAAGAGAATGTTAATCTAGCATTCGATGTGTCAAATAATAATCCACCATTGTATATCTTAGGTACATCAGTGCCGGCTACATATTTTATAATTAAACTTGAAGTTAATCCCTCTTCATTTGCTTTGTATCTAAAGTATGAGTTATCAACTAATCCATTATTATCAACTGTTACAACACCATCATTATACTTTGAGTTGACAATAGATAATTTCTGTCCATTGAATAACTTTTGGAAAAATTGTGGTTCTGACCAATTCGATAAGTTGAAATTGTATGTTGAATCTATATATTCATGTACCTCAATGGCGTTTATACCACTTACCGTCTTCTCATTATATGTTATATCTAGGGATAGACTACCGGCATATGAGGTGTTGAATGATTTATTATTCATATCAGATATAATCATCACGGCACCTTTCTTTGTGCCAATTACCGTATATGTCCTATCTGTATTTGTGAACTCAGCGATTGAGAAATCGAATTTTAATTCAGAGCCAAGTGGGAACTTAGATTCAAAGTTCTCACCATATATCCACTTTGAGAAAAAATTAGTATCATTATTAACAGATTCTATTTTTAGAATTTTTTCATTTTTATATTTATTACCAACAAAGTCAATTCCAAATTCATTGAATAATTGAAATTTATTCAGCCATAATTCATCTGTACCATTGTTTACTTGTTGGTAACTAAATGATGGTAGTTTTTCAAACATGTATAACCCAATGGTTTTAAATGTATCTGAACTATTTTCATGGAAAAGAAGATTGCCCTCATAACGCTCCAGATTAGTATTATAGTTGAAATTAATTGAGTGTCCTTCCTTATCAAAGAAAATTAGCGAATTGTCCATTTATTCTATTACATTTTTAATTATATATTAAGTTAGGACACTTTGCTAAATTAATAATATGGTGCTTCTATTCTTTCTATTGTTTCTATAGTAGTTGTGTGAGTAATCCACCATCTAATTAACTCCTTGGCATCTGGTCGAGATATATTTAAATCATCTATGAGGAAATGCCAAATTGGGTTAAAAAAAACTTTCAATAATTTAGTATCGATTATATATTCCATAAGATGTCCTGTGGTTTTATGAAGAAATATACTATCACCGCTTGTTGAATTACAAGTTGATAATCCTGATAGATTTCCTATTAAAAAACCATAGACTCTTTTATCAATACCATTTAACTCAGATATTCCGAGTTTATATAGTTGGTTAAATATCTCTAGATTAAAAGAATAGCATCCCGGTATAGAATAACCGCTATTAATCATATCTTCAATTATCTCAACATCCTCCTTATCACTTTTCCAAGTGATATAGCCACATTTCGTACATATCTTTTCTTCATTCCCGTGTGGTATTAATTTACAATTATCTTTATTCATATAATTAATTAAATTCTGGCTCCTGGTGGATTGGTTGTATATGTTTCTTTTGTTTTCTTTTTGGTTTAATATAATTAGGTAGGAATTCACCGAATTCTCGAATCATATTTATCTTAGCAATTAGTATATAAGGATGGTTTACATCAAAGTCCTTAGCTAAGATATTCCAAGCTACTCCTTTTGTAATCGATTTATTGATATTACTGACTTTCGTCCAGTCAGAAGTTTTACTCTTTGCAACTTCGAACATTTGTCCTAGTTCTTCATTTGTAATTACCTCAGCGATTCGTTTTGCATCATTTCGATTCATATATATTATATATATTTTGTCAAATTTTACTTATAAATGTTAATTTGTTTTTTAGGAACATGAGTTTTACTCAATGATGGAAACTCTAGCTGCCTTATAACCTTCGCATCTTCATCACTTACATATCCGTTACTACCTTCTTCATCTATAATTAGTCTGCGTAGATTTGCACCGTATTTGTTCTCATAGAATTTAATAAGCTTGGTTAACTCCTCATAGTCAATAACTTCTACTTTTTGAGCTCTTTTAACAGGAGCATATTCACCAAGGGTCTTCCAACTTTCGGGCATCGAACACAATCTTTGATATGAATTAGATAGCCTTTTTTCATTTCTTTTTCCAATAACAAAATCCTTCGCAATGCCTTTCTGAATTATTACTTTAGGTATCCAACACTCAAAAAATAATTGTTTGTGTTTTTTATCATATTCGGATGTTGCTTTAAAATAAGGAACTTTTGCGAAAATCGCTTTTTCAGTCTCTTTTACTATTTCGAAATTAAATTGTGTCATATCCGATGTTTTATAATACAAATATAAAAACAATTTTAATATTTACAAACATTATTCAATGTTTTTATATTAGAAATAAATTAAGCATCTGGTAATATTGAATCCTTTATCATATTTTTTGGTAGAGAGATGAATGTAAATATACCACAAAATAATGCAACTCCATATATTATAGATTCTCCTAATATTTGAAAATCAGTTAATTTCCCTTTTTTGTATGTAAGTGGTTCTATCGTATCAAGTGATTCAATTTTATACTTTCTAACATACCACCGGATTTTAAATGACCAACAAATAAGATATAGGTATATTGGTACCCAATATATGAGCAATCCAATTATAATTATTTTTTCCATCATTATTATTTGAAGTCGTTTATATCCAATGGTTAGTATGTATCACCATCTTCATATTCACGTCTTATTTGGTTTAGTTTGTAATAGAAATTTTTGTATGTCCCAAGTTTATCATATATTTGCTCGTCTTCACAGTATTTTAGTACTTGCTTAATCACATCTAAAGGTACAGTAACAGCTTGTATATTCTTAATCTCCAACTTCTTTGTTTTATCAGAGAATTTTTTCCAAAGTTCGAGAAGTGTTTTGTTGTTTTCGCCAAACTCTACCTGAAGCTTTCTAAGGTCATCCATTGCTGATTCGATATCTGAAATATCTGTACAATTGCTTACTTTCAAGTAAGGGTTGTTGTTGATTCTTTCTACTAGTGACATTTTGTTTGTTGTTATATATGATGTGAGTACTAAAAACCTATTGTTAGATTCCTGAGTCTATTTTTTATCACTAAGTTTTTTATTTCTTTTTCAGTGCTTGTTGCATCTGATTTCTTATTCTTCTTATTTTTCTTATTTTTTCTCATATTATTTAATATTTTTAGCCATCATTCTAAAACGACCCTGTGAAATTTATACTTTCATCCATTTCTGATAAAAGACTTTCAATGGTGTAGTGATGCCAATACAAATGTTTACCATCATCTGATAAATTGAAAACTTGTGTATCACCAACTCTATAGAATTTACCAGGTTGGCCTTTTACTTCTGTAAAACTTACTGGTTCAAAAATAACTTTTTGACAACCCTGTTTCCATTTTGTTAAAGCGGCATTAAATAAATGACTACCTTCTTCATCAGTAGAATAATTTTCTAAATTTGGTTTAGTGGAAAGATTTCCATTACTATCACAAGGAAGGAACATCGATAAAGATAAATCCTGCTGTAAAAATCCAGCATATTTTCTTATTTCTTCACTATTGTTTTTGAACAATCCAAATTCGTTTTTTTCTAAAACAAAATCTGATAAACTAACTAATTGCATATTTTTTGAAATTTAAATTTAATATTACTTTCGACTCCTCCATAATAAAAAAGTCCCCACTACACAAAGTGATAGTGCGATTAAGTCGCATATAAGTTCTGAATACGTTTGTGGTAACCAATTGTTTCCAAAGTTTTTTGTTGCTAACAATATAAAAAATACTGAACAAAACAAGCAAATAATTCCAAATAGTTTTCTCATAGGTTATATTTTTTATTTAAATAGTAATTTCCTTTAGCAACAAGTCGTTAGGTTGTGTTGGATAATTCCCCTCACTGCAAGTGCAATTGGTCGGTTCTTGTAATTCATCTGATTCCGCCTCAAGTTGTTGTCTGGGTGTGTCATAATCTTCTAATATAAACATGCTCATAGTCTTCAAATTTAATTTAATATTAATAAATCCCCCAATATATAATAATCATTAAAAAACTTTTTTTATCCATTTAGAAAGCTTATCAATAAATGTATCTTTGACCGGTGTGTATATATTTTCTCTTGATTCGAGATTCTTCTCCATTAAATCTAATGTCCTTTCCCTTAATTCAAAGTTCTTTTCTATCTGTGTATTTTTTGATATATTATTCATACTGCAAATATAATAAATAAACTTCGATAATTCAAATATTTTTTTATATTTTTTGAGAAATCACCACTGATATTATATATATCCATTATTTTCTACATCCCTTTTATCAGAGATTCAATTTTACTTGGTAATTTCCCGCCATTGATTTTTAATAAATTCCTGATATAATGTTCGTAATTTTCGCCATGTTCAATTTTATCTTTTATCTTATCATAAAAGGTATCAACAATCATATCAGGTATTAGTTCACCATAATTAAACTCCATTTGTATATTTTTTAATTAGTATTAATAAGTACAAATATAACTAATAATTATTAAACTATAATAAATTATTATATCTCCATTTTATCTTTTATGATAAAATAAAAGATATGTTATGTGAGTTTACTGATTACTTTAATTTGACTTGGATTAAATGCAACAACATGAATATCTAAAAGCACCCCATCATATCCGTCTTGTATTAATTTATTTCTTAATTTTAAATCAATATAACTATATGAGTAATCATATCCTTCATCATCTTTGATAGTATCACCATCATTATTTCTAAATTTACCATCAATGGTAGATGATAAATCATATGGATTCTTTAAATTAAACTTAATTTTAAATACATTCACTCCATATGTGTTAGCAAAATCATAATCTTTTGTGCCATAGAAAACCGTGTCCTCATCAAAAAGTATTTCATCATTATTTGTGCCATGTAAATAAAAATCATTTACTATTTTATTTTCATTCAAATATTCACTAAGTGTGGTCGCTATGTTTTTTCTCATTTTCACTTCTAGTTTTCTTTATATATAAAATATAGGAAATAATTATTATATTTGCTGATATATGATAGAAATTGAACTTGAAATATTAGAAGCAAGTTATTGGGAGCACTTTAAACTAGCTAAAGACCTTGTGTTATATCTTCCATTAAACCATCCAAAACGAATAAATCTTGAGAGTGAAATAAATAAAATGCTCCAAGAAATTCATAACTTAAAGGCGAAACAGAATTCTAAATAATATATAAGATATGAATAATAATTATAATGAGATTATACCGGAACTTCCAATATCGGTTACTGAACCAAAAGAGAAGTTGAATTTTAGATGTGATAAATGTAAAGATGTTAAAAATATTACATTTAGGGTAGGTAATTGGGGAGTAAAGTCATATATTTGTTACCCATGCTTGATGGGGGATGTTCCAAATAAGTCATTAAGTTAGTAGCTTTTTAATTTGATACTCACGATGAGTTTCCGTAGATATGTATCCACCTAGTTCATATACACGATACATAAATATATCAGTGATATAATCTATTGTATGGTTATAGTTAGAAACTGTATACAAGCATAGCACATCATTCAAATTATTCATACTAGATGCTTGTTCTAAAGCGAGTTCTTTTGCCCTTTCAGGGTTATTCTTAGATTTGAGTATAATATCATCTATTGTGTCATGATGCCAAATTCTTATCATCACTAGTGATAGAGTTTTGTTGTTACATACAAAGTTTTTCATACTTTTTCTGAATATATTTCTATCTCATCTACAATTTTAACAAATGTCTGAACTTTCATTCGCTTTTCACTAACTTCAAATCCAGCACGTCTTAAATGATATGATACCCATCCGATGTTTGATAATATCTTTTCTCTATCCCATAAGCGAATCATATCTTCTCGATTTGTATGGATTTTTATTGACCATAAGACATCTTCGGGTGTAGCATCTGTCCAAAATGTTTCCCTTAATGTATTATCTTGATTTCTTATAGTAATATTCATATATAGCAAAGATAGTTAAATATTTTTAATTTACTAATTATTTTATGTATTTTTTTAATAATTAATATATTTAATATATATTTGCTCAAATACATTAAACAATGGGATATACATTTTACCTAATAAGTAAGGAAAAACACATAAGTCAAGATGACTTCGATACCGCAATGAGTAATTTATCGATATTTAATCAAAAGGGACATGTAGGAATCCCCCCATGTGATGTTAATTTTAAAGGTCACTGTATAAGAATAAGCGGTTCTTTTAGTGTAAGTGGTCAATATGTAGAGGGATTCGTTCTTAATCTTTTGATGTGTTTGTTAGATTTAGAATATAAACCCAGAGTGATATCACGTGATTGGAATTATGGAACTACTGAAGATTGGGAATGGTTGGATATATATGATTAATTATTTATTTCTATCAATAATATCAGTAATCTTTATAGAATTGGATACTATATCACCGAGTTGAAATTTTGAATAGTGTGAATATACCTCTTCACATAATACATAATGCGTAGATTCCCCTATCTCTACTGTGAATATTTTAGGTGGTCTCGTATTTGATTTTGAATAGTGTGTTCGTAACTCATCACTAACCATATCATTTAATATCTCGAAGATATATTTATCTATATATGAAAGTATAGAACGAGCATTGTAATATTCAGTCCCAAGTTCATGTGCTCTCTTGTTAGTTAAGAAATCAATTTTCTCATCTCTACTTAACCCATTATTATTAGAAAAATTAAGTTTATCGGTATGAAGTGAATAGTTAAACATAATATTCGGGGTAATTGTGTATTTATATGTAATTGAATCTTGTTCATAATAAACTATATAGGAACCACGTGAATTTGGTTCAATTTCATTTTGTATCTTTTCCCATATTGAGTAAAGTAAATTTCGTCTTTTATCACATCGTTCAACAGTGGTCATCCATAAGCTATGAATTTCAGAAAGTGTCCATTTTTTTGGTTCTCTCCCGAATGATTCTTTAAAATTTGGATTTTTAAAATTTAAATTATATCGCATTATATATATTTTAGATATACAAAGGTAGTTAAAAAAATAAACTAAGCAAACTTTTTCTATATAAGAAATAATATTTATGTTTACCTAAATTTTTAATATATGAATATAGTAATGGATTGTAGTTCATTTTCGGCAAGTACAACTTCTCATAATAGTAAGATAAGTCTTGAATTAAATGATATATGTTTTAATGGTAATAGTGAGACGATATTTAAACAGTTCTTCAAAGAATTTTATAATCTTAAAGATGTAATATATGAGTATGAAATGTCTACGATAATTAAATTGTTGGATGAATCAGAAATATTGGATAGTATTGAAAAACCTAATATTGCTGCTTGGACATATGATAATATAAATATCTATAATATCAATGAATATATCGATGAAGATGTACTTAAGCAGTATGTTAGAGATGTGAATATTGATAAATTGTTAATGTAAGATGTCTATGGTGAGAATTTACGAAATACCAAATTCGATACAAGAGATTTTCGAAAATGGTGAGACTAGTTATCGAATTATAGATTATACCATCGAATCCATGGATAATAATAAAAGTATGGAGTATTTTCTAGAATATAGCAATATACTACCGGATTATATTGAGGATAATTATGGAACACAGGTCATTCTAAAACATCCAGATTATCAATATAATATTGTAATCGATAGTGGTGGCTTAGGTGACTTTTATTCACATATATATGTTGCCTCTGTAATTTTTACTTGAAAATATTTTTTTATATTAATATTTCTTTATATATTTGTGTTATGTTAAATAAAGATGAGATTTTAAATAGTGTGAATAATTTATTCACCGATTATCCCGATACATATCCTATATTTATAGCAATTTCGGGGTCACATGCATATGGGTTAGATACCGAAACAAGTGATATAGATGCTAGAGGAGTGTTCATTAATGGTATGAATCGACTATTCACTGAGATTGGAAATACTAAGTTAATTCAGATTAGTGATTCGAATAACGATTCCACTTTTTATGAGTTGAGCAGATTCCTAGAACTAGTCAGTTCTAACAATCCAAACATATTGGAATTATTGAATACACCTGATGAATTTGTTCTATATAAACACCCTATCTGGAATATTATTGAATCTAATAGAGATAAATTCATAACCAAAAAAGTTGGACATGCGTTCAATGGGTATGCATCGAGTCAAATACAAAAGGCAAGAGGTCAGAATAAGATGATTGTCAATGAACCTCAGCTTGTAAATAAAAAAGACATACTTGACTTTTGTTATGCGCTTATTGGTAACAAAACAATGCCTATAAAGACATGGTTAGAGAAGACTGAGAGAGAACAATTATTCTGTGGTCTTTCAA
>Ga0172380_10004961_pt1 | contig 16572 bp, 13 predicted proteins | sample Leawe162metaG_FD_119747 | JGI IMG/M metagenome (GOLD analysis project Ga0172380, IMG submission 119747) | Leachate microbial communities from a municipal landfill in Southern Ontario, Canada - Leachate well 162 metaG | ecosystem: Engineered > Solid waste > Landfill > Unclassified | place...
ACATGCCGCCGATTTTGTCCGGGCCATGTGGATGATGCTGCAGCAGGACGAACCCGAAGATTTTGTGGTTGCCACCGGAGAAACCCATTCCGTGCGGGAATTTGTCGAACGGTCGTTCCATGAGATCGGCATTACCATCGCCTGGGAGGGTTCGGGCCTCGACGAGATCGGTCGGGATGCCGACTCCGGCAAAGTCCTGGTGCAGGTCGATCCTCGATATTTCCGGCCGACCGAGGTTGATTTTCTGCTGGGCGATCCGTCCAAGGCCAAGGAAAAATTAGGATGGGCGCCGAAAATCACCTTCAAGGAACTGGTGAAGATCATGATTCGCGAAGACCTGAAGGACGCGGAAAAGGATCATCTCATCAAAAAAGAGGGGTACCGGCCCTATAACAACTTTGAGTAAGCCATGAATCATTCAGCAAAAATATTTATTGCCGGCCATCGCGGCCTGGTCGGTTCCGCAATTGCCCGCAAGCTGCAGTCGGCAGGGTATGAAAATATCATCACCCGTACCCGGGCGCAACTGGATCTCATTGATCAGCACGAGGTTGCCTCTTTTTTTGCCGCGGAAAAGCCCGAATACGTTTTCCTGGCAGCGGCGAAAGTAGGCGGTATCCACGCCAACAGCACCTACCCGGCGGATTTCATCTATCAAAACCTGACGATCCAGAACAACATCATCCATAACAGCTATGTGCATGGAGTAAAAAAACTTCTTTTTCTCGGCAGTTCCTGCATTTATCCGAAACTGTGCCCGCAGCCGATGAAGGAGGAGTACCTGCTCACCGGCCCCCTGGAGCCGACCAACTCAGCCTATGCCGTGGCAAAGATTGCCGGGATCGAGATGTGCCGGTCATATAATCGTCAGCATGGAACCAGATTTATTCCGGTCATGCCCACCAACCTGTATGGGACCAATGACAATTTTGATCTGGAGAATTCCCATGTGCTGCCGGCAATGATCCGCAAATTTCATCTGGCCAGACTGGCCGCGGCAGGTGATTTTGCCGCCATTGACAGGGATGAGAAATTATTCGGGACAATTCCTGCGGATATCAAAACGGCGATTGCCCAGCCTGCGCCTCAAGTTATCCTGTGGGGGAGCGGCACGCCGAAACGGGAATTTCTTCATGTGGATGACATGGCGGATGCATGCGTCTACCTGATGCAAAATTGCGACAGCACTGACCTGATCAATATCGGTACCGGTACGGACATCACGATCAGAGAACTGGCGGAGCTGGTGGCAAAAGTGGTCGTTTTCCCGGGCGAAATTGCCTTTGACTCCTCAAAGCCGGACGGCACGCCGCGGAAGCTGCTGGATGTATCCCGGCTGCGACACCTCGGCTGGGCGCCGTCAGTCAGCCTGGAACAGGGCATCCGTGCCGTGTATCAGTGGTATGCCAGCCAGTATCTATGACAGAGATTTCGCAATTCAGATAACCTCAGATAACCTGATCTCGGCAGATTTTACCTTGATACCCTGATTGCGTTTCGAGAAGAGTGCCTAAAAGTTTAAAATACTTCAAGTGCCCCTTGAGGGTATAAAGTTATGGTACTTTCTGATCAGATAAAACCTTTAACTTTAAGTACTTTAGGCATTTTACGCAATTTAAGTACTCAATCTACCCCGTATGTCCGGTCATGGGGGCCGAGGAGAATGAACTTCAGGGTTTTGTCTGAGCGGTTATGGCAGTCGCCGCACAGGACGACATTGTTGTCGCCTTTCTTACGGCAGACTTCGCAATAGAGATAGATGATGATAAAGTTTCGTTTGACCGGGCATGAATAAAAACCCTGCCAGTTGCCTTTCAGAGGTTCCCCCATGGCCAGGGGATTATCGATGATCATGTCGATCTTTTTTTTGACAAGCTTTTTGATCGAGGCATGTTTTTTAAGCGCCACCAGAAAGGCGGTTTCAAAAAGGGTCTCCATCAATCGCTGAAGACCTCATCATAGGAATGCCATTCAGCCGTCCCATTGCGCAGCTTCGCTTGCGCTTCTTCCATGGCTTGCACAAAGGCAGGATGCGCGAAAATCTTTTCTGTTTCCTGCCCTTCTACCCTTCGCTTTAAGGAAAGCAGATATTGAGTTATCACATCGGCCACAGAAGTACGATTTTCCATGGCGAATATTCTGGCAAAATCAGCCAGGTCTTTATCCAAGCTTATATTCAGTCTTGTTTTTCCCATAACGGCATACCTCCCGATGTTCCTATTATACGCACTTCAGGCACAAACGTCAATTGCTTGCCGAACTTCATGAGGAATGAATTCGTAAAAAATCTATTTTCACCACGGAAGTCACAAAGAAAATATTTTTAATTACACAATTAGCTATCTCTGTGGGCTTTGTGCTCTCTATGGTTAATTTTCAGTTTTGTCGAGTCCATCATGTTTTGTGACGGCGAAATTCTTCCCAGCAAAAAGGCGATGCGACAATATGCCGCCTTGCAAATACAATTTTTTTCCTGAAAAATACAAAAATGGTCCCACCAAATTGATGAGTTTTTGTAACTGTGTCAGGTTCATAGTCTGTAGGCGTCTTGGTTAAAGTTTGCCGAACCCATCAATTTTGCGGAGACGGATGCAATGGTGCAGCGCTGGGGTATTCTCTTTTTTCCCTTCCTCTTTTCGTTAATCATTGTCTCGGCAGCGCATGCCTGCCTGCATGACGTCAACCATGACGGTGATGTGGACGGCGCTGACCTGGCCTACAACATCGCCCATACCGCGACTCTCGATCCCGCGGGCCTTGCCGCTGAGTTCGGCAGAATAGATTGCCAGAGCACGGCCCCGCCAGTTATCAGCAATATTGCCGTCACCGATGTTTCCGGGCAATCGGCCACCATCAGCTGGACCACGGACCAGCCGGCCACCAGCCGGCTGGATTTCGGCGAGACTATCGCATACGGCAATATCGTGGCGGATACCGAACTCGTTAGCGAACACGGCGTTGTCCTTACCGGTCTTCTGGCCGGCACCACCTATCATTTTACAATCACCGCAGCAAATGCGGCCGGAGCGGCCGCCACATCACCCGACCAAACGTTTTTCACCCTGTCGACCATGTTGTTGACAATCACCTCGCCGGCTGACGGCGAAACAATCACCACTCCCTATGTGCTGGTGCAGGGCACGATCACCGGAACCACGGCAGAGGTCGGGGTCACGGCAAACGGGGTTACCGCTTTGACAGACAGTGGCCGGTTTGCCGCCAATCGTGTGCCCCTGGCGACAGGGGTGAACACTATCACCGCCATGGCCATGGATGGGGGAGGCAACGTTGCCCTGGTAACCATCAACGTCACCTGCCAACCGGCTACGGATTTCATCGAACTTATCCCGGAGGCAGAGTCAGGCATCGCCCCGTTCTCTGGGAACTTCAGCATCACCGCTACCTTTGATATGGCCACAGCCACGACAGCAGTCAGCGCAGTCGGCCCGGTTGCCTTGGACTCGGTGGCAGTAATTGACAGCGAACATTTCACGACGATGGTTTCGGTCCCGGGGCTCTATGTGGTTACTGCGCAGGTAACCGACGCAACCGGAGAAGCCTACACTGATGCCGCCGCCATTCTGATCATGGATAAAAATGCGTTGGACGGTCTGCTCAAGAGCAAATGGAACGGCATGAAGACGGCCCTGGCAGGGGGGAATATCGAAGAGGGATTGGTCTATTTCCTGCCCCAATCAAAAGAGCGGTACAGAGATGCTTTGCAAGCGATCAGTGCTGATCTGCCGCAGATCTTTGCAAATCTGCCCGATGTCGAGATGATTTATGCGAAAGAACGACGGGTAAAATACCGGGTAAACCGCTTACACGACGTAAACGGCACGCCGGTGACCATCACCTATTATGTTTATTTTGTCAAAAACTTGCAGGGCATCTGGCAGATTGAACAGTTTTGATTCGCAAACACCGATATCACGGCCATGGCCAGATTCTACCCTGCAAGATTTCATTGTCTGTTGTTCCCGCTTGCAGAGATGGGGATTTATACGAAAGTCCTTTATCTGCCTTGCTGTGCAGGCAGGGACGTAGGAGCGGGCATGCCCGCGACCTTCGATTGTGCGGCGGTCTCTATCGCGGGCATGGCCCGCTCCTACGCCGCGAGACTTTCATTGTTTGTTGTTACCCGCCTGCGGAGATGGGGGTTAGCCGGAATCCAGGAGTTATGGTATCCGGGAGTTTTCTGTATGCCGAATCAAGTCCGGCATGACGGATTGCTTGCCGTTTTTTTCATACAACCCGTTGTGAACCCGAACTCAAAAAGTCGAATCACATTGAAAAAATCTGAGGCACAGATATGAAAAAAGATACCGTATCCCGTCTGATCCTGCTCATTCTTTCCGCCATGCTTCTGGCCGGCTGTACCATCTCCCGTGACTACGGGCCATATAAAGGAATGGTGCTTGACCTTGAAACAGGCAAGCCGATAGAAGGCGCCGTGGTTTTTCTGACTTTCTATACCATGTTTCAGTTGAGTCCCGGCGGGCCGGTGTCACAGGATGCTGACGCGGTTGAGACGGTAACCGACCGCAACGGCGAATTCTTCATCCCCAGTCATAAGATCAAGCTGTTCCGTATTCTTCATGGCTGGGAACCGGAATGCACTGCCATCATCTTCAAGCCAGGCTATGGGGCCTTCCCGCGTCACAAGAAAACAAAACCGCGGTTCGACCCAAATTACTCCATTCCGGAAGATCAATACATCGTGGTTTGGCTGCCCAGGTTGAAAACCTTAGAGGAAAGACGGGAGAATTTATTTAATGTAGGGGGAAATTTTATGGACGATGTATCCATTGAAAAACAACGCATCATCCTGGAAATGTACAATGCTGAACGGCAATTTTTTGGTTTTGCTCCAGTGCTGACAAGAAAATTAAAACAGCGGTGAGAAACTATGTGCCGGAAAATTCATATTTTAATTTTCATTACCCTGTTTGTTTTTCTTCGGGCCGTGGTTTATGCATATGACAGCAAGAAGGTGCACCCCAAGATAAACGAAACAGCAGCCCGGCAATCACTTCTGCACTCTTACATGATAAACAATCTGGGCTATCCTGACGGCATTGAAACAGTCTATGCCACAAAGGAGATCTGGGACTGGTGCCGTCAAGGCGGCACTGATGAGGACCAAATCCCCTGGTTTCTGAACCATTTTCACGATCCGCTGCAGGAGTGGGATGCTGCGGGACTGGACATTCCCATTATCCCCCAATCCGATTCTTCGCTCACCTATGCCCAGCTGCAGCTCGCCCCCTATTCCTGGCAAAAGGCCCGTATCGCTTACTTCAATGCTCTCAGCACAGGAAGTGAAGAAGAGTATGCCACCCTCTTCCTGACGATGGGACACCTGATGCATCTGGTATCCGATTCGGCTGTGCCGGCCCATGTACGCAACGATCCCCATCCCATTGACCCTGATGATCCACTGGTCAGCATGATCCCGCAGCTGCTCTGGCCGAATTCATGGCTCAGTGATCCCTATGAAGAATGGGCCAAAGATAAGATTGATCAGATCAATTTTACCGGCGTGCAGGTGGATGGCGCAATTTTCAGCAATTTTGCCCAATCCGGAGCAGGCTATCTGCTCTCTCCCATCCCGATAACCGCTCTCTGGGACCAGGACAGATATACCCAGGAAAACCCGGATCCGGACCTCACAAAAAGCCAGGATTCACAGTTTCATAACATCGGCCTGGCCGAATATACCAACGCCAATTTTTTCAGCATCAATACCATATTGCCCACTGAGGTATATCCGCACCCGACAAGTGAGGATGTCACCGCCGATATCGACTGGTTGAATCCGGAAATACATGTCGCGGAAGACGGAAAAACGGATTACAGGCCCTATCTGTGGGGATATGCCGGTGGGGCGAAGCCGATCAGGCTGGCTGCCGGCAGCCTGATTTCCTATAACTGCATGGCCATCAACCACTCCGGCGTGGTGGTACTCGACGACACAGTGCATGAAGATTATGCCTCCGTCCTCGTTCCCAGGGCCGTGGGTTATTCCGCCGCCCTGCTCGACTATTTCTTCCGGGGAACCCTTAGCGTGCGCAACGCCATGCCCAAGCCTGGCGTGCCGATCAGACTTACTGACGGGAAAATACAGTGGATGACACCCATGGAAGACATCAGCGCCGAGGTGCAGAATATTTCCACCCTCGGCACGGATGATGACGGCAATCCGGTCCCCGAGCCTCTGGGCATCGGCTCTCTTATCGGGGTAGCCCGCTATACAAGTGGTGGGACGAATAAATATACAACCTCGGAAGCTGTAACCGTCGATATTGCCTTGGCCGAGGCGCTCAACAGCGGGGCACCTCAATCCTTTCTCTTCCATTTTCCTTCAGGCATTCCGGCTGGAGCAACCGATCTCTCCCTGCAGGTCGTTTTCCAGGGCACCATGGGGAATGAGCAGGAAACCGCGGTTGCCGTGGGACGCTGCCCAGTCCCTGCGGGAACCCTGGCCATCACCTTTCCGGATGAGTTTGTCTATGCCATCATTGACGGCAGTATCAGCCCTCCCCAACTTACCCAAATCAAGGCGAAAATCCGCAACACCACGACCATGATCGATGAAAACGGCCAGACGGTTCCGCTGGAGATGGCCAGCGGTTCCCTTCATGCCATGGCAGTTTACAAGGTCATCCCCGGTCTGCTGGAGGATTTATCCAACTACCCGCAGGACAGTGCAGCCATGGCGTCATTAATGGCCGGCGAACCTTTTACCGCCTCCGAATCTGCGGCAGTTCCGATCGATGCTCTTTCCTCCCAGCAGGGGGCGACCTACACCTTTGATTTTACCGCTGAACCGATCCCGGCCGGCGTTACGGACCTGTATCTGACCGTTTATTATGAGGGGGCCGCACAGACGGACCAGTCTGCCATCATCTGTCTGGGCGGCAAGGACATGAATGAGCCCCAGTATATCACTTACTGGAACTACACCGATTATTTTCTCCTCTATGGTGCAGCGGTCAAGGCTGATGACATCCGCGATGATCCGAATGTTGACCTGTACGGTTATATCGATCCGCACAGGATTTCAGAATTTCTTGGCTTTTCAGCGGCCTATCCCTTTGTCAATCAGCCAACCATTGTCTCAATTGAGTTGCTCGATCCGGCCCGGCACAACAAACTGATCATCCTGACGGAAAGAATTGAGCAATACTATGTCACGGATCGTCTGGTTTGTCATGCGCCGGATGGCGACGCCATATGGTTTGCTGAAACCTACAAATATGCGCTGCCTGGATTTGTTAACCAGATGCGACTCGACTTCACCTGGCAGTGGACTCCTGTTCATACGATAAGGGGGATTACGCAGCATCAAAATCTGTACTATATGAATTTCTATCCTTATTTCACTTACATTAACAGTCTGCCCGCCCCGCCGGAAAATATGCTCGGCTCCTTTCCCGTGACCATTGATTTTCCATAACCTAATATGCGCTCGACCAAGACCGCATCGTATGCGAAACCGCAGGGAGTTAGCTATGGCATTATTATTTTCCATCAAACTCTAGGTGCGACAATTTGCCTGATTGAAAGTATCTTTTTTTTCATAAAAAATAAACCTGACGTTTGTTTTGCAAACCAACCCAAATCAAGGAGGCCTACGATGAAGAAGTTGCTGTTAACACTCTGTATGTTGTTTTTCTTTGCTGCATCTGCCCTTGCTGCCGTCAACATTAACACCGCTGACCTGAAAACCCTTGAATCTCTTCCCGGGATCGGGGCTTCCAAAGCTCAGGCAATTATTGACTATCGGACTGAACATGGCAATTTCAAATCAATCGATGACCTGAAGAACGTTAAAGGAATCGGCGACAAGGTTCTGGAAAAGATTAAAGACCAAATTGAAGCCAAATAGATTTTCCTGAATAAAGAAGGGCTGCCATTCGTGGCGCCCTTCTTTTCAATTTGTCTGGGCATTTTTTTCTCTAAACCCTGGAAAAGGCATAGCTGCTCGGTATGACGGCAAGTGGGTTCTGGGAACCAAGATGAAAATAGGTGACCAGGCTTGACAGCGATACCGGGCGCATTCCTGAAATCGGCAGCAGGCTCATCCTGCCGGCAAACCATCACCCATTACATCGAATTTCTGCGGGCGTTCTTTCTGGTGCTTCGGGAAGTGCCCCATGCCGTCTTTTGCTATGAGTAACTCTCCAGTGGGCTGTAACAGCCGCACATTCTGGATTTTTGGCTGTCTGAAGGCCGGGCGCGGGGGTGGTTGGGGCTGGGAAGAAATCCTACCTGATTGGGGCGTTTGAACAAGTGGACTGAGAGCGATTTTCTGTTGACCTTACCCCGTTATATGCTACTGTTTCGAATATATTGCAGGAACAACTGAACCGCTCCGGCCGAGGTTTTTATGTCCACGCCAAAAAATAAATACAATAAAATGATGGGATACTGCGAAAAAATAAATCGTGAATGCCTCTGGGAGTTCAATTTCGACAATGCCGAAATTTTAAAAATGGCGCAAACTGGAACTGATCAGGAAAAAAAATTCTTATTCAACAAAATTCTGGAAAATTCCTCAGATGTGTTGCAATGCTTAAACATCTTTAACGCCAGTGACCAGCGGAAACTGATCCTCGGCTATCAGGTACCGGAATTTAACCATCGCTTTCTTGACAGACGTCACAAAATCATAAAATATTTTATAACCGATGAGCCAGCCGAAATCCCTGAACTTCGATGGAACATATAGATTACAAACAGCTTTATATGCTTCAGGATAAAATTCTGGAACTGATTTTTTCACAGGATACTGAATTTTACCTAACCGGTGGGACCTGCCTGAACCGTTTCTTTTATGAAAAACGACTCTCCGACGACTTAGATTTTTTTACTAATTTTTCGAACACATTTTCTTACTCTGCACGAGAAATAATCAACAAGCTCTCCCTCTTCGCCATCAACAAGGTTGTCGACTCAAAAGATTTCATACGCATCAATGTCATTGATAATGACATTCTGTTGCAAATTGATTTTGTAAATGACCATGTGAAAAGATTTGGCGACATTATCTATCAAGGGCCTTACCGGCTTGATAACCCTCTAAATATATTATCAAATAAAATATCAGCTGTTATTGGTCGAGACAATCCTAAAGACATCTTTGATATTTTTCTGATCACACAGAACACTTCATGCAAGTGGTCCGATATTTTGGCGGAGGCAAAGGAAAAATTGTTCTTCCAGAAAGAAGACCTGCTCTACCGGCTGCAATCATTCCCCGTCTCACTGCTGAACAGGCTGAGGATAACCGATGAACACTTTCTGGATGATTTCGAACCAAAATTTGCCAAAATTATAAACGATATCAAGGAGTGTAAGTAAATTCAGTTTGACAACCGAAAAGCATATGGATTTAGAAGCTTCGACATCATCAGAATCGCCCTATATCATGCGCTCTGTAAATGCCAGAACCCAAATTCACCCACAAATTTTGCTGAGGAACCTTTTTACTTTTTATTTTTCTTTATATTTTCAGCGAAAAAAGCAACAACTGCCCCTAAAATAAAACAGCCAACCGCATAATATAGAAGATCTAACGATAGTTGCCGGGATACTTGCGGAAGAACATAAATTCCTTCAACCGAAGTTGATTGCGCAAAACCTTGCCAACTAAAAATTATATTTGGTAAAGAGGAAAATAATCCACAAATCCCACCCTTTAAAAGTGTTGAAAAATTTCTAAGTTTTTTTGGAGTTGATAAAAAATCAAAAAAAAGCATGTAACATATTGAAAAAATGGCTCCCTGCCCCCCCCAAAATAACACAGCCATAAAGTTCTCACGAAGAAACGGAGTCACTAAGCAAAAATTGATAAATGCATAAAGTGCCCCCCCCAAAAAACCGATTATAATTTTTATGAATAATCTACAAATTAACAATTAACCGCCCTCAATATTATTGTATTTATTGCAAAAATGTTGCCCGCCTAATGCTCTTGCGTTACCAATATTATCTTGGCATCCATTCTTTCTAGCGTCCCTCATATCTTTCTCAATGTCGAATAGACTGCTAACAGGGTGTGGACTATTTCCTAAAGGATTCGGTGCCATTACATTGTTAACATTAGTTGTTGGTATTGGTAGATATCGTTCATGCACAACTAGTATTTTCATTGTTTCATCGGTGCAGGTATTTTGGCATTTAGCATAAAGAAATCTACCACTATACCATTGAACTCCATGAAACTCTTTGTTAACTCTTTTGTCTTCCCATCCCACAAATCTCCACCAAAGACCATCTGGATCCACATTATTGACAGGATTGCCATTAACATACCCATACAGAACAACATCCCCCCCAGCAAAGCCAATCGGGTCCTTACTTATAAACCTGCCAATCTGCGGGTCATAGTACCGTGCTCTGTAAAAATACAACCCGGTCTCACCATCCCACTCACGGCCAGTAAACCCATACGACTGCTTCACAAGGTTACCCTCTTGTCGCATATTGCCAAACGAATCATACTCATAGGTTTGCACTAACTGGCCATTGGCATCGGTCAGGCTGATGATGCTGCCCAGCCCATCGGCATGATAAAAGTATACTCTGCCATTCTGTTCGATAGCAAGGGGCTCATCAATGCCAGGCCCATGCACAAAACGGTTTATAGATGGTTTGCTGATCCGTTTCTGCCAATGCCTCTTGCCTGACTCGCTGTGGCCTTGATCCTCACCATCCTCATCATCACCGCCTGAGCGAATCTCCAGGATGATATCCTCGTTGTCGTAGACGTAGTTATAGGTTCTGGTCTTGACGCAGCTTGCCTGGTCACCGGGCTCAATCTCCTCAACCCTTTTTTCGATCCTGCGGCCAAATGGGTCGTACTTGAAAGAGACGGTCTTGATCTCGTCCTCCTTGGTACTGGTTGCCTTGACTAGACGATTCTCAAAGTCATATTCATAGGTCCAGGTATCCTGGTCGTCGCTGCTTGTTTCGATCTTAGCACTCTGGTTGCCGTTGGCATCATAAAGGAATTCGAATTTCCTGCTGGCAAGCAGCTGGTTGGCTTCGTTATGGGTGTATATGTCATCCCATCGCGGGCCGCTAATTCGGTTGCCCACCGGATCGTAACTTAAGGATTCCGACAGGTTGCGCAGCTCACTCTCCCATTGTTTGCCTTCGCGCACGGCCAGGGTATCGATGAGCTGGTACGCCGCATCATAAGTGAAGTCAAAGCGCTCGGCCATATAGTGATGACTATGGCCGCCGCCATAGCCTCTGCGCTCTTCCACGCTCTTGGAAAGCCTGTTGCCCACTGCGTCATGGCTGTATAAAAGAGAGCTCAACAGATCGTCCCGGTTGCCACGCCTGGTGATGATCTCGGTGAGCAGGCCCGCCGTATCGTAGCCGTATTCTGTGGTAACGCCGTTGGGCGCGGATAGTTCGGTGCGACGGCCCAGGGCGTTGTAACCCAAGCTGAAAGCACCCAGGAAGGAGTCGATTGCCATGATCCTGTTTGCTTCGTCATAGCGGTAATCAACCTTATCGCCGTCCGGCATGATCATTCGGGTGCGGTTGCCCAGCTTATCATACTCATAGCTGATGGTGTTCCCGTTGGCATCTGTGATGGAAAGCAGCCGGCCCAGGGTATCATAGGTCATGGAGTAGGCGATATGCTGGTTGGCCGCCGTCAGCAAGCGGCCCTTTGCATCATAGCTGAAGGAGGCCGAGGTGCCGTCCGGAAAACTCTTGGCCAGCAGCCGACCGAGGGCGTCGTAGGTGTAGGCAATGGTGTTGCCTGCACTGTCAATGCGGGCGATGACGTTGCCCCTGGCATCGTACTGATAGGCGACGGTCTTGCCCAGGGGATCGGTCTCCCGAATCAGGCGGCCCAGGCTGTCGTATGCAAAGTTGGTGGTCTGTCCCTTGGCATCGCTGAGGCTTGCGGGCAGCTTGCTGCCGGCCAGATAGGTAATAACGGTCATCTGGTTCAGGGCATCGATGCTGCGGGTGACCTGCCGGTGGTGGTCATACTCGTAGCGGGTGATGTTGCCGTTGGCATCGGTTACCGCCACCCGATTGCCCAAGACATCGTATAGAGAGCTGGTCACCTGGCCCTTGGGATCGGTCCTGGTCAGCATGCGGCCCAGAGTATCATAGGTAAAGACAGTGGTGTTGCCCAGGGCGTCGGTCAAGGCAGTCAGGTTACCGGCCGCGTCATAGGCCATGCTGGTGACGGAGCCGAGCGGGTCGGTGTAGGAAGCGGCATTGCCTTGGCTGTCATAGGACAAGGTGGAGATTCGTCCCAGGGCATCGGTGCTGCTGATAAGTCTGCCTTTATTGTCGTAGGCATAGGTTGTGGTGTTGCCCAGGGCGTCGGTGGAGGTGAGCAGGTTGCCGTTGGCATCATAGGTAAAAGCGGTCACTGCGCCCTGCGGGTCGGTGACCGAGGTGACCCGGCTCATTTCGTTATAAGTGTAGCTGTTGGTCTGACCGAGCTGGTCGGTGCTGGAGAGCAGGTTGCCCTTGGCATCGTAGGTCATGCTCACGGTGCCCGAGGCATCGGCGACCGAGGTCTTGTTGCCGGCATCGTCCCAGGTGTTGGCGGTGATATTGCCGGCCGCGTCCTTTTTATGGATGATCTTCTGGTCCTGGTCAATGGTGTACTCGGTGGCGTTGCCGGCAGGATCAATAACGTGGGTAAGTGTATCGTTCACATATTCAACGGTACGGGTCTCTCCGGCACTGTTCACCGTGGAGACCACCCGGTCCTGGTCATCGTAATGGTAGTTATTGGTCTGCCCTGCCGGGTTGGTCTTGGAAACGTAATTGTGCTCATCGTCATAGCCGTAGCTGATGGTCTGGCCGGCCGGGTCGGTGATGGAGGTGAGGTTGCTGTTGCTGTCGTAGGTGAAGGCGAAGGATTTATTGTCACTCGAAGTGATGGCGATGATGCGGCCCAGGCTGTCCGTGGCAAACGCGAGTTCTTCGCCGTTGGGGCCGGTGAGCATGGAGAGCCTGTCATTATCGTAGACCAGGCTGGTGGCATTGCCGTTGCTGTCCATGATCGCAAGGGGCTTACCGGTTGCATCAAAGTCGACAGAGCTGCCGGACTTGCGGTGCAGGCGGAAGGCATCGCCGAGCTTTTCCAGGCGATCATGCACATCCGCGGCAGAGGTGAAGGAGCCGTCGCCGTTTGGGGTGAACATCTCCTCTGATCCGTCCAGATCAATGAGCACGCCGGAGCCGTCCGGGTTAATCAGCAGACGAATGTCAAAATTTGCATTCCATCCATAGCCGACCACGCTCTCCCGCTCAGACTTGGAGTTGTAGGAGATTGTCACCGGCAGCTTGCCAAGCGGCGAGACGCTTACCTGCTCGTACAGGTTGCCGTTGGCGACATTCACCGAGGCTGCATGAAGTGGCAAAGCAATGCCCAGACTGAAAATAATGGCCACGAAGATAGTGATCAGCTTTTTCATGGTTTCCGCTCCCAATATTTCGGAAATAATCTGTTGGTTTTCTGCTCCAGCGCGGCCGGCAACCGCAAACAGCACCGGAAATAGTTGCCCGTGCAGGCCCCACCATCCTAATCAAATGCCACGAGATTTTTGTTGCTGTGGCATCCGCCTGGATCAGGATCCGGACTCTGGTTGTCCTGCGCAGGGGCTGGCTCACCGATGAAAAATGGCACAGAGTAGCTGGTGATCACCTCTCCGTAACGCTTTTGGGCGTAGCCCATATACCACCAGTAAGCAGGCTTGCAGTAGAGAGAAAAGATATCGATAAGCTCAATCAGGATTTCGTGGGGCGCATCTTTCTGCAGGTTTTTCAGCGAAACTGAAAAGGAATAGTTCAACAAGGTATTGAGCCGGTCGTACTCGGTGCCAATGACATAACCATGCCCATAACGAACTGACCCTATACTGTGGCGTTTTCCTCCATCAAGACGGAAAAAGAGTTCGGCATAATAGCCGACCGGCCCGCCGTCACGGCCATCCCAGTAGCGGGGCTGAAATGTTCCTATGCCGCCTGAGCAATATTCGGTAGGACCGGTGAAATTCGGGGTTGCGTCTTCCGTGAGGATATAGGCGCCGGATACGGCAAGGGAAACCTGATCCGTCGGCACGGCAATGATATCTATATCGTCAACAACCGGCGAAGTCACCATCACCTCGCCAGTCGCACCTTGGGATTTGCTTGCAATCAGGCAACAGAAAAAAAGAAAACAGAGAGTTTTCATAGATGAGGGGAAATGCATACCCGGCCACTTATTCATTCGTTTCCTCCACTTGGTTCGAGGTCAAAATGTCGGCTCGCAAACAAAAAAAGCCCGCCTTCGAAAACCGAAGACGGGCTTAAAACGTATTGCGCAGTATCTCTTCGGCAACCCGGCTGCCTCCTTGAGGCCCGTGGCTTTGCGTCCCCGGATCGCTCCGGGTTTGCCTTTGTCGTGTAATCAGGTTAAGGGATTCAAAATGTCCAGTCAAGAAAAAAAATGTTAGGTTTTTTTAGGCGAAAAACAACAAAACATAGAATAATCCTATAGCAGCACTACCATGTTTCCCACACCTGCGGACCCGGTGTTCCAAGCGGCTGGTTTAATTGCCGATAACGGTAGCAAATCCGCTCCTCGGATATCACTTACTATGCATGTTTACGGGAATTTCATGCCTGAATAGACCCCCATAGCCCGTTTCTACCCTGAAAAGCGCTTTTCGCGGGTGTCTCTGAGTAGCGGAAATCTCAGGGACTATAGGATTGATTCCGGCAGATCGAGCAGGAACCGCCAGACTGGAACCACCTCTATGGTCCCACTTCCGACATCGATCCGCTCATCTTCGTTGCGGGTCACGAGAGTGCCGGTCGTGAGACCCAATTCGGTCATCGCCTCGCTTAAAGCCATCGTCTCCCGCTTCCGCGTTTGCGGCTCGGCCAGGGATTCGCACACCTGGACCAGCATTCTTTGCCCTGACGCAGGATTCGCGGCAGGGAGGATGAAATCGACCTCACGACCAGTCCTGGTCTTGTAATAGTATATTTCCGGGCGCAGACGCCGAAGCGCCGTGAAAACGAGGTTCTCCAGGAGATGTCCGGTGTTGACCAGAATCCCCGACGACACCGAGGTGACCAGCGCATGATCGATGCAGTAGACCTTTTTCGGATTGGTGTTGCTGCGCGCCAGCGACGCATCAAATATCCGCACGGTAAACAGGAAATAGGCATCCTCGAACCATTCCAGATAGTCGGATACCGCGGACTTGGGGGCCTTGTGGCCCAGCGCCTTGAGATACCCCGTGAGACTGTTGACGGAGTAGAGCGAGGCAGTGTTGTCAACCAGCCAATGCCCCAGATCGGTCAGTGCCTTTGGGTGGGAAACGTCGTGGCGCTCGATCAGGTCCCGAAACAAAATGGCATGAAAGTATTCCTGATGGGTCTTGATCCGTAAGCGAGGGCCAAGGCCGGCAACCTCGGGAAAACCGCCGGTCTCCCAGTATTCCGCAAAGGCCTTCCGGATAAGAAGCCGTTTCTTCGTCGATAGCGCGCCCTCGCTCTCAATTTGTTTGTAGTCCAGGAATTCCCGGAACGAAAACGGAAACATTTCCCATGACAACGCCCGCCCGCGCATCTGCGTGGCAATCTCCTTCGAGAGCATCCTGGCCGACGAACCCGTGAGATACACCTCGCATTTTTCCGTACGCATCAGCCGGTCGACGAATGGCTCCCACCCGGGAGCCGCCTGGATTTCGTCGAAAAAACAATAGATTGTCTCGGTGTTTTTTTTCTCCGGGTAAATAGAGTAGTATGCCTCGGTAATCAGCCAGAGGTTGTCCTGACGCAGATTGTGAAGACGGTCATCGAAAAAATTCAGATGCAGGACATTTTCTCGCTGGACCCCGCTTGAGAGAAGCCGATCCATGATCTGGAACATGCAGGTCGATTTGCCGCTTCGCCGCACCCCGATGCAGACTGCGGCTTTGCCGTGAACTGCTTCGATACGCAAACGCCTGGGCACCCCGGTCTCCAGCTTGCTTTCCTGAAAATCCAGGATAATGGATTTGATCGTCTCTATCATCGCGGCGCCCCTGGGCATAATTATTCCCGATTCACTCCTCATCCGGTCATAATTATTTCCAGAATTACCAATAAGTGTCAATAAAAATTACCGGGATAAACTTCGCCAAGGCCCTTCCAGCAAAGCCCTCCTCCCCACCTGTCATCAAGTTAGGCCCAAGACCTTTGCTCTACCGCGCTGTCGGTGCCTCAAATGCTACCAAAAACCTGCCAAGCAAACAGGTAATGCGACAATATGCCGCCTTGCAAATGCAATTTTTTCCTTAGGGACTTCGAAGTTATAAAAGTACCGTTTATCTTTGCCGGCATGCCAGCATGTTTTTAGCTGGCATCCAGCTGATGGACGGGATTTCGGCTAACCCCCATCTCCGCAAGCGGGAACAACGAACAATGAAAGTCTCGTACCGTAGATACTATGTATAAGCGCGTACGATTTGCGCAAAACGGGCCGCGCTGTTAAGCTTGTTTTCCAAACAATTAACCAGAACCATTCCAAAAGGAGACAAGCCATGG
>Ga0172380_10004962_pt1 | contig 16569 bp, 15 predicted proteins | sample Leawe162metaG_FD_119747 | JGI IMG/M metagenome (GOLD analysis project Ga0172380, IMG submission 119747) | Leachate microbial communities from a municipal landfill in Southern Ontario, Canada - Leachate well 162 metaG | ecosystem: Engineered > Solid waste > Landfill > Unclassified | place...
GCCGTTGCTGTTTCCATGGCTTGTCTCCTTTTGGAATGGTTCTGGTTAATTGTTTGGAAAACAAGCTTAACAGCGCGGCCCGTTTTGCGCAAATCGTACGCGCTTATACATAGTATCTACGGCACGAGACTTTCATTGTCCGTTGTTCCCGCTTGCGGTGATGGAGGTTAGAAAGGTGATCACATGGGGAAAATAATCAAAGTTGATTTCCCGCAGAAAAATAAAAAAATAAAGCAAATCCTGCCGGATGTCTATCAACTGAAGATCTCCCTGTTGGGGACTGATCCTGTTGTCTGGCGGCGGGTGCAGGTTCCCGGCTCCTTTTCCCTGGCCAAACTCCATGATGTCATCCAGCTCTCCATGGGTTGGGACGATTCCCACATGCACCAGTTCATCATCGGCAAGGAATTGTATGGCCGGCCCTCCGAAGAAGAGGACTGGGAGGGGACAAAGGTTTTTGACGAACGCAAAACCAGATTGTCCGACCTGAAGGCCAAGATCAAAAAAAAATTCATCTATGAATATGATTTCGGCGATTCATGGCAGCATGAGATCAAGGTGGAAAAGGTGATTGCCGCCAAGGAGACCATCCTCAAACATCCCATCCTGCTGGCCGGTGAACGGGCCTGCCCGCCCGAGGATGTGGGCGGCATTCCGGGCTATGAGGAGTTTCTTGCGGCCCTGAAGAATCCGGAAGACGAGGAGAATGCCGAAATCCTCGACTGGTACGGCGAGGAGTACGATCCGGACCATGTCGGCCTGGAGGAGATCAACAAGCTGCTGAAAAAACTGCGCTGATTTTTTTGGCCTGCGGGCCAGGCTGCTGCGCCCCTGCCGCGGTTCAGCCCTTGAGTTTTCTGACTGCCGCGATGATAACGGTGAGAGCCCGGTCGATTTCGGCAGCGGTGGTCATGCGGCCGAGACTGAAGCGCAGGGTGCCCATGGCCCACTCCGGTTCAATGCCCATGGCCTGCAGCACATGGGAGATGTCCACCTGGTCGGAGTGGCAGGCCGCGCCGGGCGAGGCCGCGATATCCAGGCCGATTTCCTCCAGGATGCGGTTGGCCGCAAGGCCCCGGAAGCCCAGGCTCAGGGTGTTGGGCAGCCTCTTTTCCGGGTGGCCGTTCAGGGCCACGGCGCTGCCTAATGCCTCGATCAGTCCCTGGTGCAGCCGGTCCCGCAGACTCCGCATGCGGCTGCCCTGGCCCTCAAGATCCCTGCCGGCAATCTCACAGGCCTTGCCGAGTCCGGCAATCTCCAGCACATTTTCCGTGCCTGCCCGCCAGCCCCGCTCCTGGCCCGCGCCGTGGCAGAATTTGGCCGGCTGCACCCCGTTGCGGATATAAAGCGCTCCCACCCCCTTGGGGGCATAGAGTTTGTGCCCGGCAACGGACAGCAGGTCAACCCCCAGTGCCCGCACATCCACCCCCACCTTGCCCACCGACTGGGCGGCATCGCTGTGCATGGTGATGCCGCGGCTGCGGGCGATGGCGCTGATCTCGGCAATGGGCTGCAGGGTGCCCACCTCGTTGTTGCTGTGCATGATGGAAATCAGTATGGTGCCCGGCCGGATGGCCTTTTCCAGCTCAATGGGATCAACCAGCCCGCTGCGGTCCACCGGCAGCAGGGTGGTCTCAAAGCCGTCCTCGGCCAGGGACCGGCAGACTTCGAGCACGGCCGGATGCTCGATATCGCTGGTGATGATGTGGTTGCCCAGCTCTCTTTTGGCCCGGGCGATCCCTTTGATGGCGTGGTTGTTTGACTCGGTGCCGCCGCTGGTGAAGACGACCTCGTCCGCCTCACAGTTCAGCAGTCCGGCCACCTGCCGGCGGGCCTGCTCCACCGCCTGCTTCGGGGCGATGCCGTACCAGTGGGAGCTCGACGGGTTGCCGAATTCCTGCTCAAGAAACGGCCGCATGGCCTCGATCACCTCAGGGGCATGGGGGGTGGTGCCGTTGTAATCCAGATAGATCGGCTGCGCCATTTTTCGCCTCCTCATGGAAATGTTGCTTTACAAGGTAACTTCCCTGATGATATTATTTTTTAGTGGCAGTTGATGGGAGCAATGTGTTGCCCGGCTTCTCATTATAGCATTTCATGGCCGGCAATCAATGTGTAAGGCAGTAAAATAAGTGAGGTAATACCATGCAGATAGGCGGAAGCAGCGGCGGAGCAGCCCTTTATGCCCTGCAGCAGGCCACGAAGACGCCTGCGCAGATTGTTGAGTTGCTGAAGAAATCAAGTGAAAGCGCCCAGCAACCCCTTGCCACGACAAGCGCCACGGACCCGAAGGCGGCAGACGTTGCCAAGATGACCGGCAAGGGCGGCAATATCAATGTTATGGCGTGATGAACTCGGCAAAAGTCTTTTTTTACCGCAGAGCACGCAGAGATCACAGAGAAATATTTTTTATTACGTTTAGTCCATTTCCGGGGTGACACAATAAGCACCCCGTCAGAATACAAGCGAACCACCCGGGCTTGGGCCTGGGTGATTCGCTTTTTTGTTTCCCCTGCCATCGCGTAGCCGTTTTCCCTTGCAAATTCCGCCAATGAGAGTTTTGGTTTTTCTGAGCCATTATTTCAGTTTTGAAATTATGGGGATGGCCAGGCCGCAGCATAATGACAGAAAATTTTTGCCCGGTTTACCGGGAATTATCAACTTATCAGGGTAAATTGACCTGATAATCAGTGGTTGGCGTCAGAGGAGTGATCCATGGATGTTCGCTTTTTTCTGAATGAACGAATCAAATTCGTTCGTCAGTTTTACGATACAGCTTCGACTCCTTATCTGTTGCGAAAACATCAAATTGAGGCAGAAGAAGAACCGTACATCCCCCCATACAGTGAAGATGGCGAACCTCCATTTCTGAAAGAATGGCTTGAAGCAGATGAATCGCTTCATGTGTTGGCATACTTGTGTGTGTCAATGCTCGCCGCGGCCCTGCATCTCTATTTTAAAGAGTGGGAGAGACAAAGTCGCTGTCAGATTGGCGAATCCTTAAGGAAAAAACTTTTCAAAAAGGGGTGGTTCCCTGGCTACAGGGCACTATTTTCACAACTGTTTGAAATTAAATTCGAAACAGCTCCGATCAACTATGCGTTGCTTGAAGAAGTAGTTCTCGCACGCAACTGCATTGAACATCCGCCATCCATAACAAATTTGCGAACGCAATATACTGACAAGGACATCAAGAAATTACGTCACCCTTTTTTTGTCGACGAACAAGAGTCTTCATTATTTTCAGACATGGACGAAAACGAAAAGTTATGGTTCATTTCCCCTACTCTACACATTAGTAATGAACAGCTTGTTACAGCAATTTCTGAGGTTGAACGCTTTTCCTGCTGGTTCGAAGTTGAAATAGAAACGCAAATTTATCGCAGATATAATGCCCAACAAGTTAATAAACCTGACCGGAAATAGCCGCTTGGGGAAATGGTTGGGGAAATGGGGTCAAATCTCGATCATTGATTTGCCTCTCTGTTGCTGTGCAGACAAAACAGCCACGCTGTCACAGCTTGTCATGCGAGGATAGGGTCAAATCTCGATCCTTGATTTGACCCTCTGTTGCTGTGCAGACAAAAACAGGGAATTTCGAGGACGCCTTATTCAATTCAGCAGAGATACATCTGCTGCCCCCCCCCAGAATTTTCAACAACCAAGCCAGCAAGTCCTTTTCTGTAAAAAAGCCCGCGGTATCCGGAAACTTTCCCTTCCTGGCAGCTGTCTTAAAATAAAGAATCATTCTCAATCGTGTAATGTTATTTTGCAGTAAGCGCGGGTATGCCCGCGATAAAGTGGCTTTCGCAATGCCCGCGAGACTTTCATACTTCGTTGTTCCCCTTTGGCGGAGATGGCGGTTAGCCGGAGGCAAATGATGAAAACCAAGCGCAAGGCTGAATTACATCCGGAGGTTCGCTTGCCGGCGGGGAAATCACCGCCCAGGGACAGGGATAATTCTCTTTTTCCTGACCAGGCCGGGTCCGCTGGCAAAGAAAACCAGGAGTTGTCCTGCTGCAGCGAACTGCAGGCCCTGCGGGCGGAAAATCTGCTGCTGGGCGGCAGACTGCAGCAGGCCAGGGCCAGGGCTGAGCGGGTGGAAGAGGAGCTGGCCCAGGCCCGGGCTGAGATTGAGACCAGGGTGCGGCAAAGAAGTGGGCAGCTTGCCGGGGCAAACGAAGATCTCAGGCAGGAGATGCTGGCACACCGGCAGGACGAGGAGCGGATCCGGCAGCAGAATGAGTTTCTCAACCACGTGCTTGAATCCCTCACCCATCCCTTTTATGTGCTTGACGCCAAGGATTACACCATCAAGATGGCCAACTCGGCCGCCATCCGGGGTGAGCTGACCCCGGGCATCACCTGTTACGCCCTCACCCATCATCGGGATGCCCCCTGTGACGGCAGCGAACATGGCTGTCCGCTGCAGATCGTCAAGGAGACGAGAAAACCGGTTACACTGGAGCATGTCCATTATGACCGGCAGGGCAATCTGCGCAACGTCGAGGTGCATGGCTATCCCATCTTCGACCGGCAAGGCAATGTGGTCCAGATGCTCGAATATTCGCTGGACATCACCGAACGCAAGCAGATGGAACAGCAGCTGCGCGATAATGCCGAGAAGATCAAGCTTTTCGCCTATGCCGTGTCCCATGATCTCAAAAGTCCGATGGCCGGCATGCTGGGACTGATCCGTCTTCTGCACAAACGCTATGGCGGACAGCTTGATGCCAAGGGGAAAAAATTCTGCGAGCAGATCCTCAAAGGCGCGGAGCAGGTGGCGGCCCTGGTGGAGGAGATCAATGCCTATATCAAGGCCAAGGAGACCGCTTTTCATTTCGAGCCGGTTGATCTCCTGGACATTCTCCGCACGGTAGGGGACGAATTCGCCCCGCAGCTCAGTCTGCGCGGGATTTCCTGGCTCGGGCCGGATTCCTTGCCGCCCATGATCCTGGACCGCATGGCCATGCTCCGGGTTTTCCGTAACCTGACGGACAATGCCATCAAGTACGGGGGCGAGAACCTGAGCACCATCGTCATCGGCTACCGGGATGACGGCGAGCGCCAGCTGCTTTCCTTTTTTGATGACGGCGTGGGCATTAAAAGAGAGGACTGTGAAAAAATCTTTGAACCCTTCGGCCGCCATGAAAATGCCAGGGGCATCGAAGGGACCGGACTGGGGCTGGCCATTGTCCGGGAAATCGTGGCAAAACACCAGGGTAAAATCTGGGTCGAGTCCGACCCCGCCCCCGGGGTGACCTTTTTCATTTCCCTGCCCAAGAAGCTTGCATAAAAAAATACGCCAGCCCTCTGCATGAGGACCGGCAGTCTCTGGTGCGGAAGTTCAGGGTAGCGCTTCATAAAAAAAAGCAGGGTTGCTGACCCCGTCCGTGGTAAAAACTTCCCCGCGTGCAGGCATCTCCCGGCGGTGGTTCTGGCGGGGTTTGCCGCAATCATAGGCCAGCAGGATAATAGCTATGGCTTTTTCCCCGGGTGGGGGGTGGCCAGACCAGGCATATTTGCTGCTTTTGAGTGTTATATAGCTGTTATTCCGTTATTTTTTAATTTCAAAGGTTGACAGAGTGTGGCTGTTTTCATACAATCAGAAAATTGGATGGTTGCCGAGATGGTTTAAGGCGTCTCTCCAGGGTTTTCGTTGATATTCTTATTTATATCAACGTTTTGAGGTCCAAATAAATAAAAAATACTAATTCATGATTATGTCAGGCAAAATCGTATGAGTTGTCGCTGCCGCAACTTATATCCGTCTGCATTCTTCTCTCTGGGGATTTTTTTTCTCCTTTTCCTCCCGTTTTCCGCCGTTTATGCCCAGGACGATCATGCCGGCACCCATGAAGTAACCGCTGCTGTGCTGCGCGATTTCCCCCCCCTCTATGTCATCGATAAGGCAGGGGAGCCTGCAGGCTTTGCCATTGATATATTAAACCGGGTTGCCGCTAAAACGGGATTACGGGTGCATTACCTGGTCCTAGAAAACTGGGCTGCGGCCATGGAGGCGGTGCGGACCGGCGAGGCGGATTTGATCCCTGGTATCGGCATCAGTGAGACACGTTCCGAGGAGTTTTTCTTTTCGGATGCAATCGAGACAATTCCTGTTTCCTGTTTTGTCCGGTCAAAAAATTACACAATTGCCGGCATGGCGTCTCTCAGCGGCCTGCATGTGGGGGTGATAGAAAAAAGTGCGGCGGAGACCAAACTTAAGGCGCGAAGCGAGATCAAGCTGGTTGCTTTCCCGAATATCGACTCGGCCTTGATCCAGCTCCTCACCGGTGATGTGGATGCCTTTGTCTTCCCGGAGCCCGTGCTCTGGAAAAAGGCGCGGGATGCGGGGGTGGCGGATAAGATCAAAGTGGTGGGATTACCCCTGATGGAACTCAAGAGGGGGTTTCTGCTGCGCCAGACAGATACCGTCCTGCTCAAAAAAATAAACCAGGGCATCCAGGCCTATATCCGGTCAGGGGACTACCTGGCGGACTATGCCAGATGGTATGGCAAACCTGAACCCTTCTGGAATCTGCGGCGGACGGTCTCGGCCATGTCCGGTCTGCTGCTCCTCGTCATTGCCGGAATGGGCGGCTGGCGTTATTACTCCGTGGTGCAGTTCAGCCGGCAATTAAACAAAAACATCGCCATCCGCATTGAAGCTGAAAAGGCCCTGCAGCAAGCCCATGACGAACTGGAGGAAAGGGTGGCGGTCCGCACCAAAGAATTAAAGGAAGAGAAGGAAAAGGCCCAGAAATATTTTGATATTGCCGGGGTCATGCTGGGGGCGCTCAACCGGGCGGGAGAGGTCATATTAATTAATCAGAAGGGCTGTCAGATCCTGGCGGTAACGGAAGATGAGGTGATCGGCAAAAACTGGTTCGACCATTGCCTGCCCGGCAGCATCGCCCGTGAAACGAAAGAGGTATTTGATAAATTGATGGCTGGGGAAGCGGCAGTGGCGGAATATTATGAAAATCCTGTGCTGACCAGGGATGGGAGCCAGCGAATCATTGCCTTTCATAATACGCTCTTGACGGATGACCAGGAGAGGATCAAAGGGGTGCTCTTTTCCGGGCTGGACATCACGGAACGGAAAAGGGCGGAAGAAGAAAAGGCAAGGATGGAGGTGCAGCTTCGCCAGGCCCTGAAGATGGAGGCCATCGGCACTTTGGCCGGCGGCATCGCCCATGATTTTAACAATATTCTCAGCGCAATCATCGGCTACAGCGAGATAGCGATTGAGGACCTGCAGCCGGATACCCGGGTGGCCAGAAATCTTGGTAAGGTTCTCCAGGCAGGGTTCCGGGCCCGGGATCTGGTAAAGCAGATCCTTGCCTTCAGCCGCCAGTCAAACATCGATCCGATCCTGCTGAGTCCGGCCAGTATCATCAAGGAGGGGATCAAGCTGCTCAGGTCCTCAATCCCGGCCACCATTGAAATTCATGAGGATATCGACCCGGCAACCGGGGTCATCCTGGCAGATCCCACCCAGCTGCATCAGATATTAATGAATCTGAGCGCCAATGCCTTCCATGCCATGGAGGAAAAGGGGGGAAGGCTGGAGATAGCGCTGAAGGAGGTTGAACTCGGCCGGGAAAGCCTGGACCATGAGCCAGGGGTTAGCGCCGGAACTTTTGCCCAGTTGACCGTGCGGGACAGCGGCATTGGCATTGATCCCGCCATCAGAAACAACATCTTTGACCCTTATTTCACCACCAAGGAGGCCGGAAAAGGCACCGGCATGGGTTTGGCCATTGCCCATGGAATCGTCAAAAACTACGGTGGCTTTATCTCTTTTGACAGCGAGCAGGGCAAAGGGACAACTTTCCGGATTTTTCTGCCGGTGGTTAAACGGGCAACGCCCGTTGAAGAAGAAATTCTCGACGGCATCCCAGCCGGCAGGGAAAAGATTCTGGTTGTCGATGATGAGGCCCAGATCGCCGATCTGTCCAAGGAACTGCTGGAAAGGCTCGGTTACACGGTCACGGTCAGAAAAAGCAGTATCGAGGCCTTAGAGACATTCCATAATCAACCGGATGAATTTGACCTGGTCATCACCGACCAGACCATGCCCGGCATGACGGGCACCGAACTCGCCCGCCGGATGTTGCAGCTTCGTCCCGGCCTGCGCATTATTCTCTGTACCGGCTACAGCTCCACCATTACCGAAGCTGAGGCCAGATTGCTCGGCATCAAGGAATTCGCTTTCAAGCCCATTTCCATAAGGCGTCTGGCCAAGCTCATCCGCAGCGTGCTGGATAGCTGATCGGCAGAGTCGGCATAAAAGCCCGGCCAATATCTTCCCAGGATTTTTTTGTTGCATTTTCCGCAGAAAACCATTCAGTTGCAGGGCAGGAGGACAATGTTGTCATGTCGATCAAACTGCTTGCCGTGGAGCTCTACCGCGCCCAGACCAAGGTGAACCAGCTGGAGGCGCAGCTGGCCCAGGCGCCTGCAAACCAGCAGGAGACCATCAGCGAGAAGCTGCGCGAGGCAAAGGAGGAACTGCGGCTGCTGCGCAACATGCTGGAAGGCGCCAAGGCGCCGTTACCCTTCCGCACCAATCACAATCAGCTGAAACGCGAAATTTGATGTTTTTCCGCCGGGGTTTCCGGCCAGCTGGTTTTTCAACCGCGTTCCTGACGGGCTGAATATGTATCCTTTTGCGAAAACCATCTCATCAATTAAAAAGGGCGATCTGCTGGCGCTGATGTTTGTCTGCGCCGCCTTGGCCGGCTGTGTGGTGCTGCTGACTGTGGCCGGCATCACCTGGCTCACCGACCGGCTGGTCAACCTGCAGACCGGCTGGCTCGATACCCTGATCAACTGGGTGGTGGGCATCGTTACCGGCATCGGCGGCTGGTTCATGCTGCCGGTGCTGATCGTGCTGGTGGCCGGGGTCTTTCAGGAGACCATTATCTACCGGGTGGAGAAGGCCTCCTATCCCGAGGTGGTACGGGGCGGCGAACCCCGTTTCTGGGCCGATGTGGGCCATGACATCAGATTCACCCTGTGGGCCCTTTTCCTGAACCTGCTTATCCTGCCGCTGTATCTGGTCGGCATCGGCTTCATCGTCTCGGTGATCGTCAACAGCTATCTGCTGGGCCGGGAGTTTTTTATTGCCGCCGCCGGTTACCATCTCGGCAAGCCCCAGGCCGACAGTCTGGTGCGCAGCCACCGCCGGGCGGTGTATGGCGGCGGTCTGGTCATCACCCTGCTGAGCCTGGTGCCGGTGATCAATCTTTTCATGCCCATCGTCGCCACGGTGTGGATGGTGCATGTTTATCATGGGTTGCCCGTAAGCGGCGCCCGCTCCTGATTATCCCCCATGCGTTTGGCAATTCTTGCAGATATCCATGGCAACTTCCAGGCCCTGCAGGCCGTGCTGGCCGACCTGGACGGCATCGGCGTCGATGGGGTGGTGTCCCTGGGGGACAATATCGGCTACGGGCCGCAACCCGAGGAGGTGGTGCAGACCCTCCTGGCACGGGGGATTGACTCGGTGATCGGCAACCATGAGCTGGCCTTGGGCAGCGCAGGCTACCTGCTGCGCCTCAACCCCAGCCCCAGAATCTCCCTGGAAATCTCCCGGCAGCTCATGAGCAGTGAGAGCCTGTCCTACTGCCTGTCCCTGCCCATGTATCTTGTGCGGCATGGGGCCCGTTTTGTCCACGGCTGCCCGCCGGAATCCGCCACCACCTATCTGTGGGATCCTGCCGAGACCAGGCTGGCCAGGATCTTTACCTCCTATGCCGAACCGCTTTGTTTTTTCGGCCATACCCATGCCCTGGCGCATTTTGCGGCCCAGGGCCAGCACTATGAGGTGCAGCAGGCGGCATTGCAGGCCCGGGCGCTGGCCCCGGCCAGCCGCTATATCATCAATCCGGGCAGCGTGGGCCAGCCGCGGGATGATTTCAATAACCTGGCCAAATACGGCATCTGGGACCAGGAGGCCCATACCTTTATCCCGCGGGCGGTGCCCTACGACGTGCAGCAGACCGTCAGCCTGCTGCAAAAAAGAAATTTTCCCCGATCAAACGCCGACCGGCTGCTATGGTAGAAAAACAGGAGACGGAACGGATCGGCCGCTATCAGATCCTGCGCAAGCTCGGCAGGGGCGGCATGGGCTTTGTCTACAAGGCCCTGGTGCCGGTGATCGACAAGGTCGTGGCCGTCAAGGTGCTGCAGCCTTTCGAGGCCATGGAGCTGCTGCAGGGTTACGCGCGGCTCAAGGAGATCTTTACCTTTGAGGCGGTTACCATGGCCGGCCTGCATCATCCGGCCCTGGTCGATGTCTGGGATTATGATGTGGACGGCCGGGGACGGCCTTTTTTTGTCATGGAATATTTCTGCAACAACCTGGGCCGGATGATCGGCGAGGATTTCCAGCTGCTGAAGAAATCCCGGCCCGTCCGGCCGGACAAGGTGCTTGCTTACGGCCGGCAGCTCCTGCAGGGGCTGGCCTATCTGCATGACCGGGAGATCGTGCACCGGGACATCAAACCCTTCAACATCATGATCACCGATGATGACCGGGTGAAAATCTGTGATTTCGGTATGGCCCTGGTCCGGCAGGTTTCTTCCGCGCCGAACGGCTCCATGCAGATCGGCTCGCCATTTTACGCCGCCCCGGAACAGAGCCGGGAGCCGGACGCGGTTGACGGCCGGGCTGATCTCTATTCAGCCGGGGTGCTGCTCTACCGCCTGCTCACCGGCGAGCTGCCCGGCATGCGCAGTTTTGCCCTGAGCCGGGTGAACCCCCTTTATGATGCGGCCTGGGATGCGTTTTTTGCCCGGGCCCTTGCCCTGCTGCCTGCCGGCCGTTTCCAGACGGCTAGCGAGATGCTGGCTGCGCTCACCCGTCTGCATGTCAATCTGCAGGGTGGGTGCGGGCAGTTGACCGCGGCCCCGGCGGCAGCTGCAGCGACGGTCCCCCTGCGCAGCACGCCGGAGAATGTCTGCGGGGAAAAGGCCCGGCTTCTTTTTGGTCTCAATGAGCAGTTCCGGGCCCAGGGCACGGGCGGCAAAAAAATGATCGAGGAGCCGGACGGGCTGCTGCGGGATGCGGCCACCGGCCTTATCTGGCAGCAGGGCGGCAGTGTCTACCGGCTGTGCCGGCAGGAGGCCCAGGGCTATATCGATGGACTCAATGCCCGCCGCCACGCCGGCCGTGGCAATTGGCGGCTGCCCACGGTCAATGAGCTTTTTTCCCTGCTCTCTGACGAGCTGCGGGCCTGCCGGGCGAATCCGGAGCGGCCGGGACTCTGGTTCTGGAGCTGCGACAGCCATGGGGCCAGGGATGCCTGGTATGTCAATCTGGACATGGAGTATGCCGACTGGCAGGACGTCAGCTGCCGCAATTTTGTCCGGGCGGTGTGCAGCGGCTGAGGCGCGGCCTGGGCCGGGCTCTTAGTTTTTTGCTTCCGGCACATCAAGCCCCAGCGGTTCCATGATTTCCCGGTTGAAACGCTGCTGGATCACTTCCAGGGGTTGGTGGCCGATAAACCGGGCGATCTCCCTTATCTTTTCCGCCAAACGGCGGTTCCTGTCCCGGCAGCGGCTGCGGGCCTGGTCAATCAGCTGCCAGTTCCCCTCAAGCACGAACTGCTGGAATGCCTCGGCAATCTCCGGAAAGAGCACCTTGCGCAGGCCATCAAGAAAGCCGACGTAAAAGCCAAGGGAAGCCTCTCTCTTTTCCCTGATGATGAAGCCGACCATGCCCTGCGGGTGGGTATCGGCCAGAATGTCCTTGATGGTGCGGCCCACGAATTCAATGGCGGAATCCGGGAAGCTGCCGATGATTTTTTTTAAGGTGTCGCTGTCAAGGGTGCTCTGCTTTCTTTCCCCCACCTCATGGTGGATGAAGATGGGGATTTCGCTGTCTACGATGGTGTCGAGCCTGTCCCGGCAGGCCTGCTGATTGAGCCGGCCGTGGGTGAGCAGCCCATAATGGTCCAGGGCGTGGTGCATGGGCGAGCGGCCTGAGGCGCGGATATCCTGGATATGATCCCAGAAGAAGAAGCGCAGCGGTTCGCGGCGGATGGAGATGATGCCGTCCTGCAGCATGGCAAAGGGACTGGCCAGCTCCCTGGCCTTTTCCCTGCCCAGGATCATGACCGGGCATCCCTCCACCCTCTCTTCCCTGATCTTTTCCGCCAGGAAAAAGATGGCCTTCATGGAGCGGCCGTAGCCGGAACCGTAGACCAGGTTGGTGCCGGCCAGCCTGCTGTTGACCTCGGCCGTCTCCCAGGGGCCGACGGCGCTGCTGTCCAGGGGCAGATTCCGGTAGGTCTCCTGACCCAGGGTCTGCCAGAAATTTTCCCTGGCCTCGATCCAGTCAAGCAGATCAGCCGATTCGGGTTCCTCCCACGGTTCCATGCCATGTTCCCATTTGTAGAGATTGCGCAGCTTCAGGACCAGGGTGCAGATGGAATAGATGCCGTTGTCCCTGGCATCGGAAATATGGCAGTTGTGTTGCACGGTCCGGGTGAATGTCAAATCCGGCATCTCTTTACCTCATGCGTCTGCGGTTGATGATGGGGAGCAAAACCCTGGGCTTGCCGCCTTGTCCGGGCTATCCTGCGGCCCGGGGGTGTCCTTTTCGGCAGCAGCAGGGGTGTGCCGCCGGTTTTTTTTCTTGCAGCAGGTATTGGACCGGCAGGTGCGGCAGCGTTCGTTGCCGCACCACTGGCAGGAAAAGCAGTCCGGGCAGGGGTTCTTTTTCCCCCCTGCTTTGCGGTCCGGAACATAGATCATTCCCTGGTTGCCGGGAAGCGGTTTAAAGGCCATTGTTCACCTCCATCCCCTAAATTACCAAGACGGATTACAGCTGGCAGACAGCGCTATGGCTGCCGGCCACTCATCATTTTTCCCGATCCGTGCCCCAGATCTTATCCAGAAACTGATCCCGGCCCGAGCCGTAGCGGTAAAATTTATAGCGCAGGGGGTTCTTCCGGTAATAATCCTGGTGATACTCCTCGGCCGGGTAGAAGGTGGTTGCCGGAAGAATCGGGGTGACGATGGGTTTGCTGAAAATATTGCTTGCCCCCAGGGCCTCCTTTGATTTTTCCGCCGCTTCCTTCTGCTGTTGGTCATGGTAGAAAATGGCGGTGGTATAAGCGTGGCCGCGGTCAACGAACTGCCCGTCCGGGTCGGTGGGATCAATCTGGTGCCAGAAGACATCCAGCAGCTTTTCATAGGAGATTCTGGCCGGATCATAGATGACTTCCACCGCTTCAATATGACCGCCTGCCGCGTAGTTTTCGTAATTCGGGTCTTTCGTGGTGCCCGCGGTATAACCGGAAATGACCGCTTCGACGCCCTCCAGGCCCTCGAAAGGCTTTTCCATGCACCAGAAACAGCCGCCGGCAAAGGTCGCCTTGGCGTATCTGGAGCCGGCCTGCTCAGCTGCCTGGACGGACTGGGCGGCGAAGCGGAGTAAAAAAAACGAGGATAGAATGAGAGTATAAATCATGATAACGGTTTTCATTGGTTTTCCCTCAATTAATAATGACTATTAGTATCTTTGCTAAAAGATAATCATTAAAAGTGCCGGGGCCAGATGCATAAATAATCAGGAAGGCATGTTCACCAAATCCTCTGCCGCTTTTGCTTCAGTTTTTCTTTTCCCGCCGTTGGTAAACGTTATCACCAAAATGGGTGAAATGCCCGCCTGAAAATGGTGATTTCCCCCATTTTAATCGCGGTCTGCTGGTGGGGCATCCCTTCTTTTTTATGTTAACAATCCGTTATCATTTATTTTTTTCAAAAACACCTCGCATGCCACTTCGTGGCACAGTGAGTGCTATGGCATAGAGATAAACGTGAGATCTGCATTGATACGTTTCCGCAACATTACAGATGTGCATAAATGAAAAGATTCTGATCTGTCAAGTGGTGAATGCGAACACAGAGATCAGCATAAACCCTCTCCGGAACCGCCATTCCGCAGCAGGTGATAAAGATTCAGCACGGTTGCGGGGGCCACACCACAGCCCGCGCCGACAAGGAGGAGCCCATGGAAGGAGCACTGTTTCTCGTTTTGTGGATTGGCTGCGCTTCACTGCATACCCTTTATGATATCAAGGTAAAACCCCTTCTGCAGACCTGGCGCAGGGAAGAGGATTTTTCTTGAGGCCCCAACCGGCAAAGAGTCATTGCCTGCTGGTTCACGGCATCAACCTCATGGCAAGGAGATCTGGCTATGCCTCAGATAGCAGCAAAACCTGTCGAATATCAAGGAGTCGTCGTGGACATCAATAAGTTGAAAACAAAACCTGTGGCCTCCGATCTGCCGCTCTATTCCCTGAAAGAAACGGCAAAACTGCTGAACGTGCACCCGCAGACCCTGCGGAAATATCTGGATGAAGGGTTGATCAGGCCGGCGCGCCAGGGTTCGCGCTGGAAGTTTTCACAGAAGGACATCATGTGGGTGGAGTGTCTGCGGACGATGATCCACAGTAAAAAAATAAGTATCCCAGGCCTCCGGAAACTGCTGCAGATTGTCCCCTGCTGGATGGCTGCCTCCTGCCCGGTGGAGATTCAATGCCATTGCCCGGCCCAGGTTGACTGGAGTCAGCCCCGCAGGCTGGAACTGGTGGGCGGCAGTTCGGCCACCGAAACGGACCAGGCGCCTGGCTGTTCCTGGGAGGCCGGTTTGCCGTGAAGCCCTCATGATGCGCAGCCGGTAGCCGCCCGTTCAACAGGCGGTTACAGTTTCAGGCCCGTGTCGCCATGGTACAGCTCGGCCCGCAACCGTGCCACCTCCTCATTGATCAGGTATTCATCAAAGGGCATCATCCTGTCGATGATCCCGGCCGGGGTGATTTCCACAATGCGGTTGGACACCGTGGCGACGAACTGGTGGTCATGGGAGGTGAAAAGGATCACCTCGGGGTAGGCGATGAGCCCGTCGTTTAAGGCGGTGATCGACTCGAGATCCAGGTGGTTGGTGGGTTCGTCCAGCATGAGGGCATTGGCGCCGCTGAGCATCATCCTGGCCAGCATGCAGCGCACCCGTTCCCCGCCGGACAGCACGCTGGTCTTTTTCATGGCCTCCTCCCCGGAAAAAAGCATCTTGCCCAGAAAACCCCGGGCAAAACTTTCACCCTCATTGGCCGGCGCATACTGGCGCAGCCATTCGATAAGGTTCATATTGTTATTGAAGTAGGCACTGTTCTCCTTGGGGAAATAGGAGGTGCTGATGGTGATCCCCCAGCGGAAACTGCCGCTGTCAGGCTCTATTTCCCCGGCCAGTATCTGGAACAGGATGGTCTTGGCCAGGGTGTTGCCGCCGACAAAGGCGATCTTGTCCCCCTTGTTCACCGTCAGGCTGAAATTGTTTAATACCTGGGTGCCCTCGATCTCCTTGCCCAGTCCCTTGATCTCCAGGATAACGTCACCACAGGGGCGATCCGCCTTGAAAACAATGAAGGGATACTTGCGGGAGGAAAGCGGCATGTCCTCGATGGTGAGTTTGTCCAGCAGTTTCTTGCGGGAGGTGGCCTGTTTGGCTTTGGAGGCATTGGAGGAAAAGCGCTGGATGAATTCCTTCAGCTCATTGGCCTTGGCCGTGACCTTTTTGTTCTGGTCCTGTTTCTGCTTCAGGTTGAGCTGGCTCGCCTGATACCAGAAATCGTAGTTGCCCACATAGACCTGGATCTTGCCGAAATCGATATCCGCCACATGGGTGCAGACCTGGTTGAGGAAATGGCGGTCATGGGAGACGATAATAACCGTGTTCTGGAATTTGAAGAGAAAGTCCTCCAGCCAGGCGATGGATTTCAGGTCAAGATGGTTGGTCGGTTCGTCCAGCAGCAGGATGTCCGGGTTGCCGAACAGCGCCTGGGCCAGCAGCACCCGGACCTTGTCGCCGCCCTCGAGTTCCTTCATCTTCTTCTGCCGGAGCTCCTCACCGATACCCAGGCCGCTGAGCAGCACGGCCGCTTCCGCATCCGCTTCATAGCCGTTCATCTCGCCGAATTCAACCTCAAGCTCACCGGAGCGGAGGCCGTCCTCCTCGGTGAATTCCGCTTTGGCGTAGATCGCCTCCCGCTCGGCCATCACCTCATAAAGCCGTTTATGGCCCATGATAACGGTGTTGAAGACGGTTTCCTCATCAAAGGCGAACTGATCCTGGCTCAGCATGGCGATTCTTTCACCCGGGGCAACAATAACATCGCCCTTGTCCGGTTCCTTCTGGCCGGCCAGAATCCTGAGGAAGGTGGATTTGCCGGTGCCGTTGGCGCCGATGAGGCCGTAACAGTTGCCGGGGGTGAACTTGATGTTGACGTCTTTGAAGATGACCCTTTTGCCATAGGAAAGGGCAATGTTTGCTGCTTGTATCATGGAGATGAATGTCCTCTTGGGGATAAAATGATTACCAGTTAATTTCAGCCGGTTGTGATCCGGTTCTTCCCGGTTTGGCTGAAAAAAAGGGGCAATCAGCAAAAAAAAAGCCCCGCTCAATGCGGGGCTTTGCGTACAATAAACTTCAGGTTTTAGATCTGGCGGACATTCTCAGCCGCAGGGCCTTTGGGGCCTTCGACAACGTCGAATTTA
>Ga0172380_10004964_pt1 | contig 16565 bp, 15 predicted proteins | sample Leawe162metaG_FD_119747 | JGI IMG/M metagenome (GOLD analysis project Ga0172380, IMG submission 119747) | Leachate microbial communities from a municipal landfill in Southern Ontario, Canada - Leachate well 162 metaG | ecosystem: Engineered > Solid waste > Landfill > Unclassified | place...
AGCGAAACCGCGCCCATTGTTCTCCCGTGAAAGGCGCCGCTGAAGGCGACAAGCCCTTGCCGGCCAGTAACGTAACGGGCGAGCTTGATGGCTCCCTCCACGGCTTCGGCCCCGGAGTTGCCGAAGAAGAGCATATCCAGTCCGGTTGGCGTAATCGACGTCAACAGCTCGGCAGCCCGAAGCGTTGTTTCGTTGTAATAGATACCTCCGGTATGGACGAAATGTTCCAGTTGCCGCGCCATATGCTCGACTACCTTTGGGTGGTGATGGCCGATGTTCAGTACTGCCAGCCCGGAAGAAAAGTCCAGGTAGCGGCACCCCTTCTGGTCAATAACCCAACTGCCATTACCCTGTTCAATCACAAGCGGGTGATAGATGTGCAGGGCTGGCGTGAACACCTTGGCATTTCTGGCGATGATGTCGGTGGATGTGGTCATGTTATGCTCCTGAATTATGGGAACCGTTATATGAGGTTGCCAGTGCCATGGAATTACATGGTACTAGCCATGAACGATAGCTGTTCCGGCGTTGCCATTCACGGCAGCTTCAATGCTGTCCAGGTGGCAGATAATGGCATGTCGCCCTCCTTTGTGAATGAAGCGGACAGCCGCTTCCACCTTTGGTGCCATGGAACCGGATTGGAACTGCATATCCGCCAGATAACGCTTCGCATCCGCTACAGCGAGGACCGAGAGAAACCGCTCGGCAGGCGTGCCGTAGTCAAGGGCTACGCCTGGCACATCGGTGGCGATGACAAGGGTATCCACCCCGATCTCGTCAGTCAGGCAGGCGCTGGCAAGGTCCTTGTCGATCACCGCGTCCACCCCGTGGAAGGAGCGTCCTTCACGGACAACCGGGATGCCGCCCCCGCCACAGCAGATAACGATGAAGTCCAACCCCATCAAGCGGCGGATCTCCTCTTTTTCCACGATGGTCAGCGGTTGCGGAGAGGCCACCACCCGGCGATATCCTTTGGGGGTAAGCATCAATGGCCAGGGCAGGCCGGCGGCTTGCTCTTCGGTGTAGGCCGGGCCAATGGGTTTGCTCGGCTCGCGAAAGGCAGGATCGTGCTCATCCACCACCACGTAACTGATCAGGCTTACCAGGTGCCTCCTGCGCCCTTTCAGGAGGCGCAACTCTTCTTCCAGGGTAGATTCGATCATGTAGCCGATCTGGCCCTGGGTTTGGGCAACCAGGACCTCAAGTGGCATTTTGGGGATTTCGGGGCAACTTTCTTGCTGCAGGAGAAGATTACCCACCTGGGGGCCGTTGCCGTGGGTGATGATCAGCCGGCGATTCTGCGCCAGGTGGGCCAATTGTCGCATTGGCCCGCGCAGGTTGGCAAACTGCTCCTCTATGGTGCCGCGCTGTCCCTGGCGGATGAGAGCATTTCCGCCCAGGGCCACCAACAGGATATCCTTGCCATGTGTCCGGGTCATTTTTTATTCCATTGGGCAGCCGTTCGCTTGTGTGCTGTCAAGCTTAACATAGTATGATTGTTGTTCAAGTAGCGGGCAGGGCGGCAGCTTCGGCATTCTTCAGTAGCCCCTTTTCAGTCGCGGTTTTTTTGTTATCCTTAACACATTGATTTTGTAATAGTTGCACATTCTGTCCCGGCATGTTTCGAATAGAGAGGGGAAGTATCAATGGGGAGCAAACCAGATCTGATCATCCTTGGTTCCGGCTCAACCGCCTTTGCCGCAGCGCTACGCGCCACATCCTATGGCAAAAAGGTGCAGATGTTCGAAAAGAGCGTTTTGGGCGGCACCTGCATCAACTGGGGCTGCATTCCCAGCAAAACGATGATCCATGCCGCACAATTCATTCACGAGAGCCAATTGGGGATGGAAATCGGCTTGGGCACCGATTTTCATGGCGTTGATTATGAACGCCTGTGCGCCCACCGCGATCAGGTAGTGCTCGGGTTGCGTAAGGAACGCTACCTGGATGTTCTGCAAAATACCGTTGGTCTGGAACTGGTTAAAGGCACAGCCCGCTTTCTCGACCAGAACACGGTGGAGGCCGACGAGCAGCGATACGGGGCCGAACACTGTCTGGTCGCTGTCGGCGGATATCCGCGGGTTCCTGCTATTGCCGGTCTTGAACGATGCGATTACCTGACCAGCCGCAGCGCCCTGCTCATGAAGCGGCTCCCCAAGTCGATGGTCATCATTGGCGGCGGAGTGATTGCGGTTGAATTGGGCCAGATGTTCCACCGACTGGGATGTCGGGTGACCATCCTCGAACACGGCTCCCGGCTGCTGCCGACAGTGGAGCGTGAGCCGGCCCATGCCCTGCATGAGATATTGGTGGCAGAAGGTATCAAAATCGTGGCAAATGTCGCCTTCTGCTCAGTGGACAAGGTCGGGGACCTGACAGTAATCAATGCAGATCTGGGCGACCGGCGTCACGAATACACCTGCGAACGACTGCTGCTGGCCGTGGGCATTGCTCCGGCAACCGGGGGTATTGGCCTGGAAAAGGCCGGGGTGGAACTGGATCGTAAGGGCTTCATCAGAACGGATCGGCAGATGCGGACTTCAACCCCCGGGATCTGGGCTGCGGGCGATGTGACCGGTGGCATGATGATCGCCACAGTGGGAGCACGGGAAGGGATAGTAGCTGTTGATGATATGTTTAACCAGGGTTGCGGCTGCGTAATGGATTATCTGACGGCACCGATGTCGATTTTTACCGATCCCGAGGTGGGGGTCGTTGGCCATACCGAGGAAAGCGCGCGACAGGCAGGTTTTAATATAATGGTCAATATCATGCCGGCCAGTTCAATCCCCAAGGCGCATGTGACAGGTCATACCGGCGGGGTGATCAAGATGATCGCTGATCGGGCCACTGGACGGCTGCTGGGGGTCCACCTGGTTTGCCATCGAGGTGCCGAATTGATCAATGAAGCAGCGCTTGCCTTGCGACACCAGGTAACGGTCGATGAACTGGCCGCTTCGCTCCATGTCTATCCATCCATTGGCGAAGGGCTCAAGCTTTGCGCCCAAGGGTTCAGCCGTGACATCAACCGGCTTTCCTGCTGCGCCGAATAGTTCCAAGAGACATAGAGGGTAGGGCAATGGCTGATGCCCAAAAGAAAAAGCCCGCTTGCGCGGGCTTTTTGTATGATATGTGTCCCGGCAAACCGGGCATATCGTGAGATCCTTAGATCCTTGAAACGTTTGCAGCCTGAAGACCTTTAGGTCCCTTCACTACTTCGAAGCTAACCTCGTCACCTTCGGCGAGAGATTTGAAGCCATCTCCGGTGATAGCGGAGAAATGCACAAATACGTCTTCTCCACCCTGCTGCTCAAGAAATCCAAACCCCTTGCTGTCGTTGAACCACTTTACCTTGCCTTGTACCATTTTTCTTTTCTCCTGCTTTCGCGTGTTATGCCCGGCAACCGTTTACAGATCTGAAGCCGCCGAGCGTTCTGCTTCCTGATCATATTACCCTCAATACTAAAAAACCCAGTAGGGTTTCAAAGCCCACTGGGGGTAGAAACTTCAATATGTAATTTAAATTAACACATGATAAACCTGTTTGTCTCCAAAATAATGTATCCCTGGAAAAAAATGTTTGTGTTGATTTGCCGCACTGGACTGCTTGCGCGGTAAGAGTTGCTCGAGTTCATAGTACCGAAACATCGAAACTCGATTCCCAGTAACCATGGAGATTGCAGTGCTGGGCAGCCACCAGGGTCACCTTTCCGGATGGTGCGCTGTCCTTTTGCAGCGCCAATGTAAATGTCGCCTTTGGTTTGAGATACCCTTTCGATTGCAGGGTAACCGTGCCGGCCGGTTCGTTGCCGATATAGAACTCTATATCTTGAATCCAGTGATTCGGTCCCATGACATGCAGGTTCTCGCCCACAGCCACCTCCACACTGAATGGTTCGCCGGCTTTTACCGATGCCGGAGCGATAATCACCGGAACGTGGCTCTTCTCCAGCGGGGTTTTTTTGGAAGGATCCTTAACTCGGTTGATTCCTTCAAATAGTGATTGATCAACTTTTACAGGAAAATATCGCTCGGCTGCGGCCGCTGTTGCAGCCAATCCTGTAGTTATTGAGCCCATAACTGCAGTCTTTAAGAATATGCGTCTGTCCATATAATAGTTCCCCCTTTCTTAATCGGCTTTTCATGATGCACCATGGACAAACTATAACCCCGATATATTTGTTTTCAAGACAGAGGCTGCTTTTTGACAAAGCCTGTTTCTTGGATAGGATATGTTCATGGCTGATGATCAATCATTGCAAAAGGAGAGTTAAATGACCAAATTCATAAACACGATGATCGTTCTTGCTGGTCTGGTATCTTCCGCGGCGGCGGCTGAGCAACCTTCAATGGGGCAGGGCATGGAGCTGTTCAGCAGCACTGCATTAGGGACGAACGGCAAGAGTTGTTCCAGTTGCCACGCAGGCGGAAAAGGATTGAAAAATGTTGTTGGGCTTGATGATGCTGATTTGAGTAGGATAATTAATCAGTGCATCCAAAAACCTCTCAAGGGTAAGGCGCTTGCCCCTGATTCAATCGAGCTCAAATCGCTGTCCATGTATGTACGCTCGTTGTCCAATGCCGGCGACAAATAGCAGGATCTGTGAGTTGATCCCTGGGCGGGCAGTACGCACTTTTTGTCCTCTCTTGCAGAGCCGGTATTGTATTGGAACAAACTGAGTTACTTCTTGGATTCCACCATCCGAATGGTGTACTGTGCGAAAAAAATATATTTTGGAGTAACAACAAATGACACAACGGGCAATTTTGTGCCCTCGCTGCCGTCGGCTGATCGGGAGCGACGAAGCTTTCTGCTCATGGTGCGGGACTAAGCGCTCTTCGGCCTGGTGGCAGGCGGTGGGCTGGGCACGTGGCGCCCTTGGTGGAGACTGGCTGATCCGGGCGATCATCTCGGTCAACATAGGGATTTATATCCTTTCCCTGATTTTCAGCAACCACTCCGGCTCGTCCCTAAATCTGTTCGGCATGTTTTCACCCAGCGATAACAGTCTTTTATTGCTTGGCGCAACGGGTACGATTCCCATTGAGCGCTATGGCCGGGTCTGGACGCTCCTGGCGGCCAATTACCTTCATGGCGGACTATTGCATATTCTCTTCAACATGCTGGCCCTGCGCCAGATCGCACCGTCGGTGATCCAGGAATACGGTACAAGCCGCATGTTCGTCATCTACACGCTGGGAGGCGTTTGCGGTTATATTGTTTCTTACCTGGCAGGCGTACCATTCACCATCGGGGCGTCGGCAGCGGTTTGCGGCTTGATCGGCGCTCTGCTCTATTACGGACGCAGCAGGGGAGGCGCTTACGGCACGGCCGTTTATCGGGAGGTGAGCGGCTGGGTGATCAGTCTTGCCATCTTTGGCTTGATTATACCGGGAATCAATAATTGGGCCCATGGTGGCGGCATAGTCGGCGGGGTTGTACTGGGGATGTTGCTGGGTTACGGGGATAATAAGCCGGAATCGTCCGGCCACACGGTCCTGGCCATGATCTGTGCAGCGGCAACAATCCTGGCGCTGATCTGGGGTGTTGTTACCACGGTGATGCTTAAGCTCGGATAATGTAGAAGAGGTACTTGGCTGCTGCTCCGGATCATGCAGGGTGCTTAAACAGGATTATGATATAATATTTTTATGAACATCGAGATGTGGACTGACACTGGAATGATATGTCGGCGATAGTCAAACAACGAAAGGATTTTTCCCATGAAAATAAAAACCTTGCTGTCTATGCTTGTAGTGCTGGCAATGATGATTGCATTCATGCCACGTCATGCCGCTGCCGAGGATGAGACCCGGAAAGTCGGCGATGCCGCAGCTGTACTCAGGGAAATCATGGCGGTACCTGAAAAGGGCATTCCTCCGGCACTGCTCAGTAATGCCCACGGGATCGCCATTATCCCTGGGGTGATAAAGCTCGGCTTTATTATCGGAGGCCGTTACGGCACCGGTGTCCTGCTGGTGCGCGACAAGGATGGAAAATGGAGTTCTCCGTCATTCATCAGCTTGGCCGGCGGTGGTATCGGTTGGCAAATAGGCGCGCAATCCACCGATATTATCCTGGTTTTCAAGAGCCGCCAGAGTATTGAAGGCATCAAGAGAGGCAAGTTTACCCTGGGTGCTGATGCAGCTGTTGCGGCCGGGCCGGTGGGGCGAAGCATGGAAGCCGCGACCGATGTGAAACTGAAGGCCGAAGTCTATTCCTATTCGCGCAGCCGGGGGCTATTCGCCGGGATTTCGCTGGAGGGCGCAGCCCTGCAGATCGATCATGAAGCCAATGCCGCCTTTTATGGCAAGAAGGAAATAAGTGCCGGCGATATCCTCTCCGGCAAGGTCGTCAGTGATGCGCCGGCAGTAAAAAATCTATTAAAACTGCTGGGCGAGTACGCGACCAACAAGTGATCGCTGTGCCGGCCATACGGTACTGCTCATGGAGAGCAGGCTAAAGCTCTAATCAGTTCCAGTCGCTCGTTGGGCGTGATCTCCTCCCACTTGGTAACCTTGGAAAGGTCTACGGTCTTGATGGCGGACCCATTATCGGCAAGGTGGGTCACACTCTGAAGTTTGCTTTTGCGCAAGTTGCAGTCCAGGTTGTAAGTGTACCGGGATTCGGCCAGGTTTTCAAAGAGCTTGGCCGGTTCCAGTACTGTTAATGCATCTTCCTTCCCTTTTGCGGTGTAAACGACCCGTGCCGTTACCCGGACAATCCCTTCGGGAAGTTTCGTAACATCTCCCTTGTCAAAGTAGAAATAAGTTTCCGGGTTTTCATCCAGCATTACCCATTCAGGGTTATTGCCGGCATAAGCCTTTGTTGCAACCAGAAACGTTATCCAGGCCATAAAGATCGCTATCCCAATCGTTTTTGACATTTTCGTCTCCTTGGCAGTTCTGATGGAGGGGGATCAAAAGTTTGATTATTATAGCAGATGTTTCGTATAACGCAGGTTTTTCCTGGTTGGTTGTTTTTGAGTGTGACCTTTAAAATATTTTAAGTAATCTGGAATTATTTTAATTTTCTGGTACTGTATACTCAAAAGGTAGAGTGAGGAACGCGACTGCGAATAGCAAGAGATGAATTCATGCGGCAAACCACGGACGCGAGGAGACACAAAGCCAGGCAACGAAAGCCACAAAAAAAGGAGACAAGAGACGATGGCAACGGGAAAGGTAAAATGGTTCAATGAAAGCAAGGGGTTCGGATTTATCGAGCAAGACGAGGGCGGCGGTGATGTATTCGTGCATTTTTCCGCCATTACCGGCGAAGGCTTCAAAACGCTTGCCGAGGGTGACGCGGTGTCCTTCAACGTGGTGAAAGGGCCAAAGGGGTTGCAGGCTGAAAATGTCAAAAAGATTTAGCTGCTGCTGAAATGATGATCATGAAAAGCCTGCGCAAGCAGGCTTTTCATGTTGCGCAGAGACAAAACCGTTGAAAGGGGCGGGGCAAGCCGGATTTGATTCATTCACGTGCGTCACATAAAGAAGAGGTGCTGTCCATGAAAAATCATGCCAGGGCATTGGTTCTGCCACTGGTTGCGGCAGTGATCACCATGGCCGCCACAAGCGGTTTCGGAGCGCAATGGGCGCTGAGGCTTGCCGATAATCAGGTAATAAGTTTTGCGAGCATGTTCGATGAGATCAGGGGGACGCAGCTGATTTTTGTGGGCGAGATCCATGACCGCAAAGAACACCACGCCGCCCAATTGGATGTCATCAAGGAATTCCGGCAGTCCGGGGTGCCTCTGGCAATCGGCTTGGAAATGTTTCCTGCCGAAAGCCAGAATGACCTGGATCAATGGGTGGCAGGCAAACTCGGCCTGGATGATTTTATCAAGCTCTATAACCGGGAATGGAAAATTCCGTGGCCGCTTTACCGGGATATTTTTCTCTATGCCAGGGAACAACAGATCCCACTCGTCGGGCTGAATGTCCCACGGGCAATTATCCACAAAGTGGCCCAGGAAGGGTTTGCGGCTTTGAGTCCGGAGGAACGGAAGATGCTGCCGGCAGGAATTACCTGCAATGTTGATCCTGCCTACAGGGCTTTCATCCAGAAGGCCTACATGATGGGGCATGCTGTCAACGACAAGTCATTCGATTACTTCTGCGAGTCCCAGATGCTCTGGAACAAGAGCTTTGGCTGGCACCTCACGGAGTTTCTCAGGCGCAATCCCGGTCGAACCGTGATTGTCCTGACCGGGTTGGGGCACGCCATGAAAGCGGGGATACCGGAGGAGATGGCCAGCGGCACCAGGTTTGGCTACAAGGTACTCCTGCCGGAACTGCCGGGGTTTGACCGCCATGTGCTGACCACCGCGGATGCCGATTATCTTCTCCTGTTTGATCAAGTCAACAACACCGAAGGGGCGCGATAGCACCATGATGCGGTTTATGCTTCCATTGCTGCTGGTTCAGGTAACATTGCTGCTGTCCCTGTCGGCTTGTGCCCAGACAGCAGAGCCTGCGGTCGTCCGCCAGGAGATCAATGTAAATCTTGCCCCTGAGAGCCATTACCTTAGCGGCAATAGTACTCTGATTCTGGCCTCCGGGGCTAAAAAGGTCTCTTTCCAGCTTGCGCAGGCGGCAGTTATTGAGCAGGTCGCGGTAGAGGGCAGGGATGCGCATTTCTCCTTCAGTAATTCCTCTTTGACGGTGGACCTTCCCCACGGAGGAAATCGGGCTACGCTCCTGGTCAAGGTGGTTTACCACGCCACATTCAATGACCCGGTGCCGGAACAGATGGTTGGCGACGAAGACCCGACCTATGGCGTAAACGGCACCATTACCTCGCAAGGTGTGTTCCTGGGTGGAAGCGTCGGCTGGTATCCCGAGCCGTCCGTCACTCCTGGCCGGCGGATCATCCGGATTTCTGCCCCGGCCGGAACTGAAGCGGTGACTGCCGGGCGAAGGGTTTCGAGATCAACCAGCCAAGGTATCACCAGTTCGGTCTGGGAGGAAGCGCATCCGGTCGGCAGACTTTCCCTCTCTGCCGGCCCCTACAGGATCGAAGAGCGGGTTGTGGATGGCATGGGCGTCTATACCTATTTTTATCCGGACAACGCCGATCTGGCCCCCCGTTATCTGGATGCTGCGGTCAAGTATCTGCATTTCTACCAGGAACTGCTGGGACCGTATCCGTTTGAGAAATTCGCCGTGGTGGAAAACTTCCTGCCCACCGGATATGGTTTTCCTTCCTATACCCTGCTCGGCGGCACAATCATCCGGCTGCCATTTATCCCGGATACGAGCCTGCCCCACGAAATCGCCCACAACTGGTGGGGCAACGGTGTACTGGTGGATTACCGCGAAGGCAACTGGTGCGAGGGGTTGGTCACCTACCTGGCCGACTATCTGCTGGAGGAAAAAAAGTCTGCCGCAGCAGGGCGGGATTATCGCATCCGCATCCTGAGCGACTATTCGGCCCTGGTGACCCCGGACCGGGATTTCCCGCTGAGCAGCTTTATCGGGCGTGTCGATCCGGCCTCCCGCGCCATTGGCTACGGCAAGGGGGCCATGGTCTTCCACATGGTACGCACCATGATCGGCGACAAAGCCTTCTTCGGAACTCTCAGGGAAATTTGCCGGGAACGGATGTATCGCCAAGCCGCCTGGAGCGATTTTACCCGCGCATTTTCCCGCAGCGCCGGCAAAGACCTGGCTCCCTTCATGGCACAGTGGCTCCTGCGTCCGGGAGGGCCGCGCTTTGCCCTGAAAGGGGTGGCCGCGAGACAGCAGGGAACAGGGTGGGCGGTATCCGGGGAGGTCGCGCAGGCGTCGCCGTCGTATGAGGTTGACCTGCCGTTGCGGCTGGAGACTGCTGGCGTTCCGGTCAGCCGGAAAGTGGCGGTTGCGCGCGAGGTGACTCCATTCAGCATTGCGGCGCCTGCTGCGCCCAGACGGTTGCTGCTCGATCCGGATGCGGAACTGTTCCGCCTCCTCTCCCCCGCCGAGCTGCCGCCGACCATCAACCGGATCAAGGGATCGGAGCAACTGCTGGTGGTGGTCACCAAAGCGTGCCGGGCCAGTAAAGGGACAATGCAGCTGTTGCTGGCTTCACTGGGGCAGCAAAGGGCGGCCGTGATCGGCGAGGGTGAGCTCGATTCAAAACTCCTGAATGGCCGGGACATACTCTTCTGCGGAGTGCCCCGCTCGGGACTGCTGCCAGTGCTGCCCGAGGGGATGGTCATTTCCAACCGGGATTTTTCCCTGTTTGGGGAACGCTTCAGCAGTCCCGATGATCTCCTCTTCCTGACTTTGAGAAACCCGCAGGCCGAGGGGCGTGTCCAGGCATTGTTCCTGCCCCTGTCCGAGGCTGCTGCCAGGCAATATGTACCCAAAATCACGCACTATGGCTCCTACGGCTACCTGGCTTTCGCCAATGGGGAAAACCGGCGCAAGGGGAGGTTTCCGCCTCTGGGGGGCGGGAGTATGGTGGAATTAGGCAAGGAAGGCACCCAATGAAACGCATCGGATGGACGACCCTGCTGCTTTTGGGCCTGATACTCGCGGTGACAATCGCCCGTTACGGTTTGAGCCCGGTTCACGTTCTCCGCGTCAACGACAAGCATGTTATCGCTTTTCACCGCATGATCGAGGAACTGCGGGGCACCAGGATCGTTTTTGCCGGAGAGAATCATGATCAGCGCCAGGATCACAAGGCGCAACTGGCGGTTATCAAGGGGCTCCTGCAGAGCGGGACGCCCCTTGCCATCGGGCTGGAGATGTTTACCGCCGACAGCCAGGAAAAGCTGGATCTCTGGTCAATCGGGAAACTGAGCGAAATAGATTTCATCAAGCTCTATTACCGTGACTGGGGCATGCCGTGGCCGCTGTACCGGGACATTTTCCTCTATGCCCGGAAACACCGGATCCCCATGATCGCCCTCAATGTCCCCCATGCCATCAGCCGCAAGGTGGCCAGGTCAGGATTCGCCTCGCTGACGCCCGAGGAGCGCAAAAGATTGCCCGAGGGAATAACCTGCAACATCGACCCGGTCTACCGGTCCTTCGTGCGCAAGGCCTATTCGCTGCATAGCGGCGGCAGCGACAGGTCGTTCGAAAACTTCTGCGAAGCGCAGATGCTCTGGAACAAGGGGATGGGGTGGTACCTGCAGAAGTATCTTGCCGGCAATCCCGGCCGCACGGTGGTGGTCCTGACCGGAACCGGGCATGCCATGAAGCGTGCCATTCCCGAAGAGGTGTTCCAGGGCGGCAAGTTCAGCTATAAGGTGATCCTGCCCGAACAGCCGGATCTTGACCGGGATGCCGTGACCAGCCAGGATGCCGACTACCTGCTGCTGTTCGGTTACTTCTGGTGGGGTTAGTAGCAATGATCGCACGGTTAAAGAATGAAATCCGTTGAGAGAAAATTGGAGCGTCGCTCCCGCACGATGGTGCTGAGCAGCTCTTTGTTCACATCCAGATCCTTGGCCGCCACCAGGGTGCGTATGGAGAAGGCGCGCAGGGCGTCGGACACCGAAAGGGTGCCGACCGCGGAATCCTTTCTGCCGGTAAAGGGAAAGATGTCCGGGCCCCGCTGACACTGGCTGTTGATATTGACCCGGCAGACCTGGTTGACGAGCGGATCGATCAGGGTTGCCAATGATGCTGCGTCACGTCCGAACAGGCTTACCTGCTGGCCGTAAGGCGAATCCACCATGTAGCTGATCGGTGTTTCAGGATCGGCAAAGGGGAGCACCGGCACAACCGGCCCGAACTGCTCCTCGTGATACAGGCGCATGCGCCCGTTTACCGGGTAGACCAGCGCCGGATAAAAGAAGCTGCTGTTGACGGTTCCTCCCCCCTCGTTTACTACCCGTGCCCCCTGTGCCACGGCATCGGCAACCAGTTCCCCCAGGTAGCCGGGCTTATCCTCTTCCGGCAACGGAGTGATTGCCACACCAGTCTCCCACGGCATGCCTGATTTCAAACCATTGATGGCGACGGAGAACAGCCGGAGGAACTCATCCGCAACCTTTTCGTGGACAAAGATGATCTTGATCGCGGTGCAGCGTTGGCCGTTGAACGAAAGCGAGCCGGCGAGGCATTCCGTTACCGCCAGTTCCAGATCGGCGTCGGGGAGGATGATGGCCGGGTTTTTTGCCTCCAGGCCCAGGGTGACCCGCAGGCGGTGGGGCTTGGGATGGGCCTTTTGCAGGGCGTCGCCAGCCTTGGACGACCCGATGAAGGCCAGGACATCGACCTTGCCGGAGGCCATGAGCGGCGGTGTGACCGACCTGCCCGCGCCATAGAGCGTATTGACGACACCGGCCGGAAAGGCGGCGCGGAAGGCCTCCAGTAATGGCTGAAAGAGCAGGATGCCGTGCCGTGGCGGCTTGAGCACCACTGTGTTGCCCATGATCAGGGCCGGGATAAGGGTGGTGAAGGTTTCATTGAGAGGATAGTTGTACGGCCCCATGCAGAGGGCCACACCCAACGGGGCTCGGCGGATCTGGCCGATGATGCCCTGCTCCAGGACAAAGCGCGAGGAGACTCGATCCAGATCCTTGAGGGCGTCGATGGTATCTCTGATGTAATCAAGGGTCCGGTCGAACTCCTTGCGGGAATCGGTCAGGCTCTTGCCGATCTCCCACATCAGCAGTTTCACCACCTGGTCCCGTTGCTCCTTCATCCGCCAGGCAAACTCCTGGACATGCGCAATCCTTTTGGCCACCGGCATGGTAGGCCAGAGGCCACGGCCATTGTCGTAGGCCTTTACCGCGGCAGCCAGGGCCGCCAAGGCCTCGGTTTCACCCATGAGCGGGAAGCTGCCGATATACTGCCGGGCCAAGCCACCTGGTGCGGCAATACAGACCGGTGATTGAACCTTCTGCATCGGACCGTGCCACTGGCGCAGTTCGCCATCCAACAGGTACTCGGTCTGCTCCAAAGGTGCTTCCAGGCGGTACTCTGCCGGGATTTCGTTGATGGTCGGGTAAATTCGGCCAAGATGAGCAATTACAGCCATCAGCTGACTCCTTTTCCGTTCAGGTTGTAAGATTGTGATTTTGTAATAGTAGCACCAATGTCTCCGGATTCAAAACAGTGAGTCCGTCATTGCCGTTTTGCACCGCTCCGAACAATGCCGCAGGGAAATAGCTTTATGGTGCGGGGTTAATATGGTAACAGGATGGCAATGTATTCTTGTGGACCACGCATGGGTGAGGGGAGGACCGTAGTTATGCAAAGTGCCGAAGGGCTTGGCTTGTGAAAAAAGGATTTGTGGGAAAACTGAAGGAATTTATCGGGGAAACAGTGTTGTTCCCCTCGTATTCGGTGCGGAAGAAGTTGTCCTTCCGCTATCTGCGGGGTAGCGGCCTGGATATCGGGGCATTGCACAACCCCCTGGAGGTGCCACCCGGAGTAACGGTAACGTATGTGGATTATGCCACCAGGGAAGAAAACATCAAAAAATTCCCGCTGATCGACGCAAGCAGGATAGTAGTTACCGACTACGTTGCCGATGGCTGCGAGCTGGCCGGTATACCAAATGCTTCCCAGGACTTTGTGATTGCCAACCATGTCCTGGAGCATTCTGCCAATCCCCTGCAAACGCTGTTGCATTGGCACCGGGTGCTCAAGGGGGCCGGAATATTATTCATGACCATACCCAATGGAGACAAAAGCTTTGATTATGGCCGGGAAATCACCACAATCGGGCACCTGGCCGATGATTATGAGCTGGTCAAAGCCGGCGATATGGAAAAATTCAAGGAAAAGAACTGGGCCCACTATCGGGAATTTGTGGAAATCTCCATTCCCAATCTTCACCGGGTCCAGAGAAACCTGAAAACCTACGAGACTGCGGAAGCAAGAAACGCCTACATTGACAAATTGGCCCGAGAGTCCTCGGACGACGCCCATTTTCACGTCTTCACCAAGGCATCTCTTACGGCTTTTCTGGATTACATGATTGCCAATTATGCGGGTGATTTTGCGTTGCGGGAGCTTGTCCCGTCAAGATCCGATTCCGAGTTTGTGGTGATACTGGAGAAGGTGGATTGAAAAAATGGCTGCAAAGTAAAAACCCCGGTTGCTGGCCAGCAACCGGGGTTTTTTGTTATCTCTTTTTTTTCTGGGTCCTGGCCATCAACAATTCGCCCAGCGTCCCCATTCCCTTGGGCGCTTCGGCTGTCTGGCGCCGGAACTCGGCCAGCGTCGCCTCTTCTTCGTCGGCGGCACGGGCAGCGCCGGCCAGGGCCAGGGAGATGCGGCGGCTGGCGCGGTCAACGCTCTCGACTTTGACCTCGACGGTTTCCCCCTCCTGCAGCACCTCGCGGGGGTGATTGATCCGCTTGCCTGCACCGAGCTTGGAGATGTGGATCAGCCCGTCCACGCCGCCGGCCAGTGTGACAAAGGCGCCGAAAGTGGCCAGCCTGGCCACGACTCCGCTGTGAAACGACCCTTCCTGGAACTTTTCTGCAGCCTGTTCCCAGGGATCGGCCAAGGTATCTTTGAGGCTCAAGGAGATGCGGTCCTTGTCGCGATCGATGGTCTTGACCACTACCTGCACCTGCTGCCCCACACTCAGCACGTCACTGACCTCCTTGACCCTGGTCCAGCCCAGTTCGGAGATGGGGATCAGACCCTCCAGGCCGCCTATATCGACAAAGGCGCCGAATGCCTGCAGTGAGGTGACCGTGCCGGTTATAGTCATGCCCTCGGTAAGGCCGGCATGGGTCTCTTCCTTGAGCCGCTGCTGCTCTTCCTCCAGCAGTACCCGGCGGGAGACCACGATATTACGCCCTTTCTCGCCATAGTCGGTGATTCTGAAGGTCAGGCGGGTGCCGATCAGTGCCTCAGAGTTATCGATCCGGCGCAGGGCCATCTGGGAGAAGGGACAGAAAGCGCGGGCCGACCCACCCAGCTTGATCTCGTACCCGCCCTTGATCTCCTTCTCCACTACCCCTTCCACAGGGACACCGGCCTGCCAGGCCTCCTCCAGTTGTGAGCTGCCAGAGGTGCCGCCGCCGATCTTGGTCGTGAAGCGCATCTCGCCATGGCTCGACGAAAGGAAATATGCGGCAATGGTATCGCCTTCCTTCACAGTGACGTTCCCATCCAGATCCTGGAATTCCTTTAGATCAACGACGCCTTCACCTTTCTGTCCGGTGTTGATGAACAGCCATTCGGCTCCCACCTTCAGAACACGCGCCGACACCTTCTGTCCCGGTTCCAGGCGGCCTCCGCCCTGTTTTTGGCTTTGCGCGAACAGCTCGGCAAAGCTCTCGCCCTCTGCTTCAACATCCTCGTTTGTTGCTTCCAGATCGTCTTTCTCAATCATGGTCAGTTCCGTTTCCTGGTAAGTTAGAAGTTCTGATTTGCGGTTTTATTCGCAGAAAATCACTTCATCAAAGCTCTTGTCCCGTGAGATTCGATTGTGCAGGGTACGATTATATAGCCACCGTGTCAAGTGGCCTACAAGGTCAAATCCGCATGGCCGTGGTACAGGTTGTCCCGTTCCCTGGCAACATCTTCGCTCTCCAGGTATTCATCGAACTGCATCACTCGGTCGATCATGCCGCCGGGGGTGATCTCGATGATCCGATTGGCCACTGTGGAGACGAATTCATGGTCATGGGAGGCAAACAGGACCACCTCCGGGTAGGCAATCAAGCCGTCATTCAAGGCGGTGATCGATTCCAGGTCCAGGTGGTTGGTCGGCTCGTCCAGGATCAGGGCATTGGCGCCGGAGAGCATCATGCGGGACAGCATGCAACGGACCCGTTCCCCGCCCGAGAGGACGGAGGTCTTTTTTACGGCCTCGTCGCCGGAAAAGAGCATCCTTCCCAGGAAGCCGCGGGCAAAGGTTTCCCCCTCTGTCGGCGGTGAGTACTGTCCCAGCCATTCGATCAGATTCAGATCGTTTTCAAAGTAGGCGCCGTTTTCCTTTGGAAAGTACGACGTGGAGATGGTCACTCCCCAGCGGAAGGAACCGCTGTCCGGTTCCAGTTCACCGGCCAGTATCCTGAACAGGGTCGTCCTGGCAAGGCTGTTGCCCCCCACAAAGGCGACTTTGTCCTTTTTGCGCACGATCAGGTTGAAATTGTCCAACACCTTGACTCCGTCGATCTCTTTGGTCAGGCCAGAGATCTCCAGAATGATGTCTCCGCAGGGACGCTCCGCCTTGAACATGACATGGGGGTATTTGCGCGTCGAGACCGGCATTTCTTCCAGGGTCAGCTTATCCAGCAGTTTCTTGCGGGAGGTGGCCTGCTTGGCCTTGGAGGCGTTGGAGCTGAAGCGCTGGATGAATTCCTTCAGTTCGGCGGCCTTTTCCGTAACCTTGCGGTTTTCGTTCTGCCGCTGCCTGAGGGTCAACTGGCTGGCGTGATACCAGAAGTCGTAATTGCCGACGTAGACCTGGATGCGGCCGAAGTCGATGTCAGCGGTATGGGTGCAGACCTGGTTCAGGAAGTGACGATCATGGGAGACCACGATGACCGTATTGGGGAAGCGGAAGAGGAAATCTTCCAGCCAGGCGATGGACTTCAGGTCAAGGTTGTTGGTGGGCTCGTCCAGAAGCAACACGTCCGGGTTGCCGAACAGGG
>Ga0172380_10004965_pt1 | contig 16560 bp, 18 predicted proteins | sample Leawe162metaG_FD_119747 | JGI IMG/M metagenome (GOLD analysis project Ga0172380, IMG submission 119747) | Leachate microbial communities from a municipal landfill in Southern Ontario, Canada - Leachate well 162 metaG | ecosystem: Engineered > Solid waste > Landfill > Unclassified | place...
CGCGGCCAGCAAATCAAACCGCAGCAGAGATAGATCGGTCAGATCATCTTCGGAAACCGGTTCGTTTTTGAGGTGAGTATGGATCAAACGCAGACCACGCATTACCCGCTTTCCCAGCGGGTAATCTCGTAGTTCCGGGATTACCACCCCTCTTTCATCTCCAACAATGACATATTCCACATTGCCGGCACGGTTGACAAGAATGGCGATTTGGCGACGAAGGTCGCCGGAGAGTTCGACAAGCCGGACAGCCAGATCATGGGAGCAAAATTCAGCAACAGGAACCCGCCTGCGGTAAAGGCGTTCCAGGGACTGGATCTGGCTTGATTTTAACCCTGCAAGATTGCCGAAAACTTCTTTAATGGTAAGACTCCAGAGTAGCCCTGATAAACAGCGATAAGTTCAGTAACGAAGTTTTCCGTCAAAAGTTAAGAAAAGGGCTTCTTAAGTACTAAAGCCCGATGATGTTGTAGCCACCGTCAACATAATGAATCTCTCCGCTGACGCCACTGGCCATGTCGCTGCAAAGATAGAGCGCAGAATTGGCTACATCTTCCTGGGTAATAGTTCGGCGTAGCGGAGCTTTAGACTCGACGTGGTTGAGAATATTGTGGAAGCCGTTGACCCCCGCCGCAGCCAGGGTCCGGATCGGACCGGCCGAAATGGCATTTACCCTCGTACCTTCAGGACCAAGCGCCTCGGACAGGTAGCGCACAGACGCTTCAAGCGCGGCTTTGGCAACCCCCATCACGTTGTAGCTCGGAAACACCTTCATAGCGCCGTAATAGCTGAGAGTCAGGGCAGAACCGTTTCGACCCTCCATCATCGGCTGGGCCGCCTTCATCACCGCAAGAAAAGAATAGACACTTATGTCCATCGCAGTGGCAAACCCTTCGCGGGTAGTATTCAGGATTGTGCCCTTCAGTTCTTCCTTGTTCGCAAAGGCAACCGCATGTATGACGATGTCAACGCCATCCCAGACTTTGCCAAGTTCGCTGAATACAGCTGCTATCTCATCATCACTGGTAACGTTACAGGGGAGTATTGCCGCGGCCTCAATCGACTCAGCCAACGGGCGGACCCGCTTTTCAATGGCCTCCCCTGCATAGGTAATTGCGAGTTCAGCACCCTGCTCATGAAAAAGCCGGGCAATCGCCCAGGCGATACTTTTATCGTTGGCAACACCAAAAATCACGACTTTCTTTCCACGTAACAACATCATTAAAATCCTCCGGTTTTCTGCACTGCGGGTGACGCGTCCGGGTCGTTATTCTCGAAGGGAACGTCTGCAGAAATTACTGCATTTTTAATCGGCTGTTCAAACGCGGACTCATCTGAAGATCCGGCCGAAGCGGCGGCGGTTCCGGCCGATCCAGCCCCGCTCTGATCAGTGACGGCCGGCTGAAGAAGTGCTTCAAGAGCTGCCAGTCGTTTTTCTATCGATTCGAGGACTTCCAGTGTCCGGTCCTGCTTTCCCTTGATCGCAAATACTACGAACGGCATGATCAGCCACACCACCGCAAGAAAAAGACTGATGATGCTCATCATCACCATGAAACCACCAACAATTTCCATGTTATCTCCCGCGAACTTTAGATTCGTCTTATAACACTATACCTTAAAAAAGTTAAGGTGATATTTACCGTATACCACAGAGCAACGGAGCATGATTGGAACTGAATTGCGGCGGGTCGTTCCTGATTATTGCGGCTATGGCCGGGTGACGTTTGAATTCACTCTCCAGAAAGCGGCGCACCTGCTTACGGTCCCAACCGCTGGGATGGCGAAAAGCGGTATAGAGGGAAAGATCCCCCTCGTAAAACGGCTGTTTTCCATATTCCCCGGCCTCCTCCCCGTAGAGTGGCATATTGAATATCGCCAGATTGAGAAAAGTGATTGCCTCATGATGGCGGGCAACAAAATCAAGCGTCCGGCCGGCTTCCACCGCGGTCTCCCACGGAGTTCCGAACAGCAGATAGCAATAGACCCTGATCCCGGCTCGCTTAAGGTTATTCAGCACCCGGGAAGCCACTCCAAGATTGATCCCCTTGTTCATCCGATCCAGTACACCCTGATCGCCCGACTCAAGCCCCAGCTTGAGCATCACACACCCGGAGCGTTTCAGGGCATGACAAAAATCCTGGTCGTCAAGAAGATCATCTATTCGTGCAAATCCGTACCAGGGAGTCCCCGGTGGATTTTCGGCCAGGGCCCTCAGCAGCGCCGGACTGATGGCATTATCCAGCAGATGGATCAGGATCGGCCTCGTTTGCTCGATCAGGAGCTTCAGCTCTGAAAGCACACTTGAAACCGGCAGCGGATGGTATGCGTTCCCTTCGGCACGTTCCGGGCAGAACGAGCAGCGGTTCCAGTAGCAGCCGCTTCCGGCACTGTAGGGAAGGATCAGTCCGGGAGAAAGATACTCCTTCAGCAGCAGAGAGGAGAAATCGGGGGGGACCTCTTGCCTTGGAGCCTCGCTTCTCCCCAAAAGCTCCACCAGCGGTCCTTCCCCCGGTCCGGAAATCAAATGATCCACAAGAACGCCAAAGGGGTTGCGCCAGCCGGGACGTTGCATCCAGGAGGTCACCAGACCACCACCAAGAACGATTTTCAGCGTCGGATACCCCTTTCTGAGGTATCCGATCATGGCAAAGGTGCAGAGGGCCTGGCTGAGATAATTGAGTGAAAAACCGACCGTTCCGGTACCGTCGAGAAGATCCGGAAGACGCTGACTGAAGTAGGGGAAAAAAGGACTTTGTTCCGGTTCATGAGCAGCAGCAAGCAAGTCGGCACTTCTCAATGGCGAGAGAGTTGCGTCCTGGTAATCGGCGAGCCCGATCGTTACGCCATTTTCTGCATTGGAGATCGCCAGGGTGCGATTGAGGTCGCTGATCGCCCTCCGATAGCGGTCAGGAGCCCGATAAACTTCACTGTCACGCAGGGCGGCCAGATTGCGTGCCCGCCCTTTGAAAGCACGACGGCTCCAGGTATCCGTGGCAACCGGCGGCTGATCAAGCAACCAGAGTTGCCCTTCAAGATTGGCATCGAGCAAACGGCACGGCACTCCGGAAGCCCTTAATGAGGCTGCCAGACGCGCTATGCCGGCCGGAGGTTCACACGCTTTGGCAAGGGGTGGAAATATGATCAGCATCGGGGCTACTGGTACTGGATATAGAGCGGCTTCGGATTCAGCTTAAGCACTTCCTGGGGAGTCAGCAACGGATCACCCTTCTTTGTATCGTTATGATAAAAGAGCTTGAATCCGGTATACTGTACCGGCTCTGCAACGACATAATCCTTGTACGAATCGCGCTTCAGCCACGGAGCCCCCCAGCCGTCCATATGCATGACCATCTGCACTTCGGGGCGCAACACGATATTTTTTGAATTCGTAACGCCGTTGCGGGTAAAACGATGCACCGTGAACACCTTGGGAGGAAGGTTGTATTTTTTGACCAGATCCTTCAGATAGCCCGAAGCATAGTTGATATCGGCCGCATCGTAGGTACCGATCTTCTTGCCCGGTTTTTTTCCGCTTTTTATCAAGTTAAATTCCGGATCTATCCCCAGATGCACGTCCGGGTTCTTCAGAATCCACTCGAAGCGAGGCAGCACCGAGCGGATATCGTCATGTCCGGTCTGAATATCGATAAACATGACCGCACCCGCTTCTTTGGCCCAGCCATGCACCTGATTGATGATTTTATCCGGCATGATCATCCGGTATTTGCCGTCCTTACCGGGTGCGCCCTGTGCTACCACGGCGATCAAATGCAATGCCGGCTGTACCGGGGTGGCCGGATCAGCTGCCTGCCACTTGGCTACCTCGCCTTTCAGCCGCTTCAGCATTTCGTCTTTTGGGAACTCTCCAAGCGCACCCATCTTCTTCGAAAGCGGATTGCCGTAATATGCAACAATGCGCTTAGATGGCAGGATCGAACCGGGTAACAGAGCCGGGCAATTGACCGGCCATCCGCATTTTTGGGCATATTCCGGGCTCTCACCGGCATTGTACTTGATTTTGGGAGATGTATTCCGGGCGGCGCTGGTCTGGGCAGCAAAAGCCGCAGCCTTCCTGGTCGCAGTAGTCGTTGCCGCAAAAACAGCTTCAGCGGCTCGCCGTTCGGTTTCCTTTTGTGCTTTTGCCTTCAACTCGATACTCTTGCTGTCCGAACACGCCACAAGAGCAAATGTAACAAAAATCAGCAACAGTAGAAAAGATGCGTTACCCTGGTATATCAAATGGTGCTCCTTGTTTTTGAATGTTTCCTTGCTTCAATCAACCTCCGGACACTATTCTTCCGGATCTTCAATCAAAAAATCTTCGATATCTATAACATCTTTTACCTTGTGTATAAGAGCATCCGGCCATTCCCTGATTGAAAGTCTGGCCAGGATTTTCGACTCCTCAAACGTCAAATCCACGTCGTCCGGCAGCTTGTCCGCAAGCTCGCCTGCCCAGCGTGCTTCATGCGCAGTCAATGGAGCCTCCAGTAATTCCCTGTTCGAAATTTTCATACCCATCCTCGTTCCTGATCGCTTTTTGGCAACTTTTAAAAATACAGTGAAAACCGATTCCAGACAAGCTCTATTTTGAGATATCATTTGACAAAAGCGGCCTGAGTATGTCACCAAATAACCATAATCCCAGGAGGAGAATCAACCATGACTACTGTATGTCCATGCGGAAGCGGAAGCCCCTACTCCGAATGCTGTGAACCGATCATATCAGGCAGCCAACCTGCAAAAACAGCCGAGCAACTCATGCGGGCCCGCTATTCGGCATATGTTTTTGCCGAGATGGACTTCATCTTTGAAAGTACCCACCCTGACCACTGCGAGGGGTACGATCACGCCGGCACGAAAACATGGGCCGAAACAGCCGAATGGCAAGGTCTTGAAATCATCGGCACAAACAGGGGGGGAGCTGAAGACTCCATTGGAGAAGTGGAATTCATCGCCCGTTTCAGCGAAAATGGTAATAACCGTGAACACCACGAAGCGGGGCAATTCAAGCGAAAAGACGGGCGCTGGTATTTTACCGAGGGAAGCATGGTACGTCCGAAGCCGATAACAGTAACCAAAATCGGCCGCAACGACCCATGCACCTGCGGCAGCGGGCTCAAATACAAAAAGTGCTGCGGAAAATGATCTCGGAAATTTGAAACTCAAAAGGCGGCTGCCCAGCCGCCTTTTTTTGTGACCCCACCTGTAAATTCGAAGCTATATAATCATTCTTTTTCTCCAACATAGATTGTTGCAATGCCGAATGTCAGTTCATGGAGATGGATATTGCGGAAACCGGCTTCAGCCATCATGCGCGAGAACGCTTCCTGTGAGGGGAATTCAAGGACGGAGTCAGGCAGATATTTGTAGGCATTGTACCGCGAAAACAGACCCCCGACCACCGGCAACAGACGCCGGAAGTAGAAATAGTACAACTGCCTGAACAACAGCGACCGCGGCGTGGAAAACTCCAGTATGATCATCCGCCCCCCGGACCGAAGCACCCGCCACATCTCAGCCAACCCCAACTTCCGATCAACAACATTTCTAATGCCGAAGGCAATGGTTATTGAGTCAAACGTGTCGTTGGCAAACGGCAGATCCTCACAGGGGGCAACCTTGAGATCAATCCGATCTGCGTACGGTGATGCTGCTACTTTTTCGGCGCCAAGATCAACCATCTCCTTACAAAAATCGGCTCCGGTAATTTTGACTGACTCAGGTGTCCGCAGGGCAATCTCCAGTGCTACGTCACCGGTACCGGTTGCAACATCCAGAATACGGGAACCTTCGCTATATTTAAGCAGGCGCACGGCTTTTGTCCGCCAACGTCGGTCGATACCAAAGCTCAATAACCGGTTAAGAAAATCATACCGCGGAGCAATCGCCCCGAACATCTGCTGGATTTTTTCCCCTTTATCAGAAAGCCTGAACATTCGTTTCCACTACCTTTTATCGGATTTAGATGCTATAAAAACAGCGTGCTTATGTAGCACATTTTGCCGGCCATTAACCAGAAAAAACCAAAATGCATCTTCAGGAGCATCCGCTAAAGTGATACCCACCATCCGTATTCAGGATATCGCAGACATCTTAATAATGACCTTTCTGCTTTACCAGATGTATACATGGTTTCGTGGAACTCGTGCCATTCAGGTGCTGATAGGACTGGGGATAGTAACCCTGATATATTTTGCCACCCGCTTCCTGGATCTGTATATGACCAGCTGGGTACTTCAGGAACTTGGCACGGTCCTGATCGTTCTCATCATCGTTGTATTTCAAACCGAGATCCGGCAGGCATTGTATCGTTTCAGCCTCCTGCGCCATATACTGGATAGCCATCAGGAGACCCAGCACAGTCAGTTTCAGGATATTGCCGAGACGCTTTTTCGTATGGCGGCCAATAAGACCGGAGCCTTGATTGTTTTTCAGGGCAATGAATCGCTCCACGATCTGATGACAAACGGGATCGTGATAAACAGTGAGATCTCCCCGCAAATGCTGGAGTCAATCTTTTATGATGGCGCACCGTTTCATGATGGAGCGGCCCTCATCAATAACGGCAGAATTGAAAAAGCAGCCTGCCACTTGCCGCTCTCGGTCAACCCGGATATTCCACAGCACTTTGGTACCCGCCACCGGGCAGCGCTCGGATTATCGGAACGGAGCGATGCGGTTATAGTTGCCATTTCAGAAGAGCGGGGCGAGGTATCCCTGGTAACCGCCGGGACATTGCGCCACATGAACTCACCTACAGAACTGATTATGGCCCTTGACGAACTGCTGCGTAGTGAAATCGAAAGTCCGCGCATCACACTGCGTCAGCGCATTTTTTCAAATCTGCTCCCGAAAGTTTCGCTCCTACTTGCCGTCTGTGTCTTCTGGGGACTGGTAACAACTCGTCAAGGGCAGATCACAACGGTAGCAGCCCCGGTACGACTCCACGGCGTCCCTGACAGCTTAGTTCTGCTCCGAACAGCGCCGGAAGATGTGACCGTTCAGATAAAAGCAATGTCAAGCTTAGCCCCCCCGCCTTCGAAACTTGACCTGACTGCAGAAATTGACGCCTCCAGGATAACAGAAGGCACCACGGCAATAAGAGTAAACCACACCGACATTACTGCTCCATCAGGAATGATAGTAACATCGGTATCACCTTCCACGGTTCGAGTATCAGCAGAGACAAAACTTCGCAAGAGAGTGCCTATAAAAGCAATACTAAAAGGCAGGCTTCCGCCCGGGCTGGCATCATTACGCGTCATCTGCGATCCGGAATCGGTCGATATAGAGGGACCCGCAAGTCAGGTTTCCCCGCTTGTATCGATAGCAACCGAGGACATCGACGCAACCCAGTTGAAAAAGGGAAAAGAATATCTGAAGAATCTGCGATTACCGGAAAAACAGGTGTCGGTACTCCGGGACACTCCTGTAACAATTAAACTGTCAGTTCGGGACAGACGCCAACGGTAGAGCATTGGCACGCGTTTTGCCGAGACAGGGTACTGACAGAATCGGCAACGATTGACTTTTGTAATTGTTTGTTATATAAACGAGGCCTTCCTTATAAAATTTAAAACAGCACGGAGGGAACATGGCCCATATTCGTATCGTTGTTGCGATCTGCCTCATACTCCTGACACTGCCTCAGCTGGTTCTGGCTTCAAAATCTCATGTGGTACGAAAAAGTGAATCACTGCAGTCTATAGCCCGTAAATACCATGTTTCGATGGATGAACTCAAATCCGTCAACAATCTGACCGCTTCCCATGTTTCAAAGGGGACGCGCCTGATAATTCCATCACATGCTGAATCGCTGCCCAAAAAGTCCACGGCATCAGCTCGTCAGTCCACATACAAAGTTTCAAAGGGTGACACGCTCCCCAAAATCGCTAAAAAAACCGGCATCAAAATGGCTGAAATCAGAAACCTGAACGGGCTCAAAGGGAACAGGATCAAGCCTGGCCAGGTTCTGGTTCTTGTTGCTGCCGAGACGGCGCCACCCCGTACTGCCAGCACAAACAGACTTCAACTCATCAACAAAGACCTTTTGAATGAACAGGAATTGACCGACACACTCGCTGAGTTGACTGATCTTGAATCGGAACGCCCGGTTGACCTTGCCAAGTCGCTTGAGGCCAATCAGGGCATAAACAGCATCAAAAAAAGCGCCTACAGTTTTCTGGGTGCCCGCTACCGCTTCGGCGGAAGCAGCCGCAATGCGCTTGACTGTTCAAGCTTCACGCAACAGGTTTTCCGTGAACAGAGCGTCAAACTTCCCCGCACGGCACGGGAGCAGTTTATGTTGGCAACGAGGTTGTACGTGGCGATCTAAAAAAAGGTGACCTGGTTTTTTTCCAAACGTACGCCCGCTTCCCCTCGCATGTCGGTATATATCTCGGCAACCGCAAGATGATCCATGCATCTTCTCGCGAACACCGCGTAGTTATTTCATCCATGGACACGCCTTACTATCTGTCACGCTACCTTGGAGCACGGCGAATGACAACTACAGCCTCTGACACCATAAATTTCAATGAATTACTTCTCGGTGTAGAAGAAGAAAATGAAAATGATATTTTGACAAACGATACGCTTGGCGTGTCATTGAACCTTGCAAAATAGCATCTGTCTCGCATGCATTCCAACTACATCCGGGTCCCCTGACCCGGATTTTTTTTCGCCATGAAAATCCTGCTCGCCTACCAATCCGGATTACCACACCGCAACGATCCCTATATTAGCCTCGTACCGACAGGCTTGTGCTACCTGCACGCCTGCTTGCGCGAAACAGGGTATGACTCAATTCTGGCTAATTTTTCAGCATGGACGATCTCAAGAATAAAGAGTGAATTGCTGACCATCAAACCTGATGTAATCGGCCTTTCCCAATGGACCCACAACAGGCATACAGCACTGGAACTAGCACGTATATGCCGAAATATCCTCCCGAGTAGCACCATTATTATGGGCGGCGGGCACGCTACCTTCTGCTATGAAGATATCCTTTTCGACGGTTCACCGGTCGATATCGTGGTTCGTGGTGAAGCTGAATACACATTGCTGGAATTGGTCGCACGACTGTCATCAGAGTCAGAATGGCAGAACATCAATGGATTGGCATTTCGTCGTAACGGCGCCATAGAGATAACACCCTCTCAAAAAAGCATTGAAGACCTGGATCGACTGCCGCTGCCCGCGCGCTACCTTGACATGTCGGTCGGCCTTGATCTAGAACTGCAACCAGAGTTCATCGTCACGACACGCGGCTGCCCTTCCACCTGCTATTTCTGCAGTTCTCCCGATTTTTGGGGTCAAAAGGTCCGTTTCCGCTCACCGGCAGCGATCGTTGAAGAGATTCTGTATATTCGTCAAAAATACGGGCTGATATATTTTTCGATACGTGACGACACGTTCACGGCTGACCGTAAAAGAGTCCTTGAATTTTGCTCATTACTGCAAAAACAGAAGATCAACATCCTCTGGAACTGTCAGTCCCGCGTCACCGCAATTGATGATGAGCTGGTTATCGAGATGAAACGGGCGGGATGCGAGTGCATTCAGCTCGGCGTCGAATCCGGCTCTCCGCGCATTCTTAAACAGTTGGGAAAAAAGATTATTCCTGCTCAGATTGAGCAAGCCTGTGCTCTTATCAGAGAAATCGGCATCAATCTTTCCATTTACCTGATTAGCGACGTCCCAGGAGAAACGGAAGATGACATCCGGCAGACCATTGAACTCGTACGTCACATCCAGCCTGATGACGGCTACGTTTCTCCGCTTGCCTATTACCCTGGCACGCGGCTCTATAAGGATGCCCTGGCATCCGGTAGCACATCATCAGATATTTTTGCATCCACACGTCACGAAGCCCTCTATGTTGCATCCCCGCTTGGGCATTCATCCTCTCGCCTTTTGAAGGAACTGACTAGGAATCAGCAGAACCAGCCGGACCGTTTCAACAGACAGAAGCAACTTCTCGGCTTCTGCTACACGACAAATGTGATAGCCGCAGAGTGGTATCGTCAGCGGGGAGAATACAACAAAGCCGAGCAGGAACTGCAGGAAATCAATATGTTGCAGCCCGACAATCCATGGGGATGGTTTTTAATGGGTGACCTGTTCTCCGAACTGGGAAGAATTAATAAAGGGAAGGAGTGCTATGCCAAGGTACTGAGTATTGTGCCGAACCACGGCCCGTCTAAGGCGGCGCAAGCAAAGACAAAAAAACGGGGTCATTTGCATGACCCCGTCAGGTGCTGATGTTTTTTGAAAACTTACTTCACAATCCTGATGCCTGGAATGAAGGAAATTTTTTCAAAGGTCTTGTTCAGAGTTTTGCTCTGAAAGTTAGCAAGAGGCGGTGTTTCCGGGTATTCGATCTTGTCGCCTTTGGCAACCTTGATTTCAGGCAGCGCCAACCAGACTTTCGACCCTTTTTCGTCAGCTGCTTCAACATACGTGTAGCCACCTGAGTTCATTGTCTGGGTAACCGTTGCTTTTTTGCCGGCACCTGCAGGAATTTCCTGTGCTTTCATTCCAGCGTGCGGATCTCCACCAGGGGCTGCGGCACCCGGTGCGCCTCCAGGAGCGGCACCCTGCTGAGCAGCCGGCATCTGACCCTGCTGCGGAGCTGCGGCTGGGGCTTCAGTTTTTGGTTTGTCTTTGCATCCTGCAAGGGCGAGAGCGGCAATACTGAGAACTACTAATGCTGTTTTTTTCACCTGCGACCTCCTGAATTTTTGATAACTCGTCTTTTTTATCATATTACAGCTTATTATTCCAAGATAAATATTCTAACACACGAAAATATAACATTATTTCTAAACATCAATGTAGCAGTACAACGCAGAAAACAGCACAATTACACCAACTTCATTGTTTGTAGCCGCCGGAATCAGGGGTATTCAGCGAGTCGTATAATGCAATCTGCTCGGCAAGGGAACGTTTGCGACGACAGGAGGTTGAACATTTCAAACAGAGACGGCAGCGATCATCCGAACACCATTGACAACAGGTACAATCCGGACACGGATGCTTATTCGGTACCTCTTCGGGCATAAACTACCACACTCCTCTAGACGGAGTAGCATCAATGAAATCTATTCTTGGATCAACCTCTCACGATAAAAACTGAACAGGCGGCATTACTGGCTACTTTATGGGAAACGCTTCCCTTGATCCTGCGTTGGATAAACCCCTTTCCAGAACTGCCGATCACGATTACGTCAATTTCTTCCCGTTTGGCAAGAGAGATTATTTTATCAGCCGGATCGCCGTACTCAACAATCATCTCCAATGGGATATCATGCTCCGCTGCACACTTTTCAACAACGTAAAAGATGCGCTCTCTCAGTTCATCCCACTTTTTTGTTTCAGTCATTGGTGCTGACGGTACAAAGTCAGTATAGGTTGAAGTCGGCGCATTCGGCAGCACAAGCAACGCAAAGATTTTACTTTTGAACTGGCTCTGGTTTCCAGCGGCAAGCCGAACAGCCTCTTCAGCAGCCTTGTCAGACTGGGGAGAACCATCAATTGCCACAAGAATTTTTTTGCGCAGATTCAACATAGCACCCTCGTTTGTGTTTTATAAACAAACAATCAAGCAGACGTGGAAGCCGCATTCATGTTTTAAATATAAAGTAATTTTTCGCACTTGACAATTGTAAAACAATATTCTAACATTTCGGAAAAGTATCATAAAAGCGGCGCGTTTGGCATATTTTTTAATTAACGCTTAAATTCTGATATGTTGCGCTCTGCTCTCATTACTCTAATTAGTGAAAAGGACTCAACTCATGGCAAAAAAAGAAAAATCGGAATATCTTATACAGGCAGTTTCTCATGCACTTGACCTGTTGGAGCAGTTTCACGGAGAAGTTGACGAGTTAGGCGTTACTGAGCTGAGCAAACGCTTGAAACTCCATAAAAACAACGTGTTCAGGCTTCTTGCAACACTCGAATCCCGAAGCTATATTGAACAGAACAAAGTGACGGAAAATTACCGTCTCGGCCTGAAAACCCTGGAGCTCGGACAAACGTTCATCAAGCAGATGGGGCTGCTCAGACAGTCAAAACCGGTTCTTGAAGCACTGGTTGCCAACTGCAACGAAACGACCTACGTTTCAATTCTTAAAGACTTCAACATAGTCTACCTTGATGTTGTCGAAACTGCCATGACCGTACGGGTTGTGCCGCGTGTCGGCTCAAGACTGCCGGCCTACTGCACGGCCGCAGGCAAGGTTCAGATAGCCTACATGAGCGATGAAGAGCTTGAGTCATATCTCCCCTCGAAGGATCTGAAAAGCTATACCCCCAACACCATTACCGACCGCGATGCCCTGAAAAAACAGCTGAAGCAGATTGCCGACCAAGGGTACGCCTATGACAACGAAGAGCTTGATACCGGTGTCAAGTGTGTCAGCGCGCCGATCCGTGACTACACCCGCCGCATTATCGGCGCAGTCAGCATTTCCGGACCTTCAATGCGTTTTTCAGATGAGCGCATCAAAAACGAACTGATTCCCCTGGTAATGAAAGCAGGAGAAGAAATTTCCGCCAAACTCGGCTTCCAGAAGTAGCCGGTTTCTTACAAACTCATTCTAGGCGGCTTTCGAGCCGCCTTTTTTTATGCTACGGTGGCGTACGACAACCAGTCACTCATACATCAAGGATGCGCAGATGCTGATCTACAAAGTTGTTGAAATTGGGACCGTAACCGAAGAAGCAATCGAAGAGACACTCAACAGCTGGAGTTCAAAAGGGTGGCATTTCGATGGACTCCAGTTCGCCATGCGCGAATCGAGCAAGCGTCCAGCCATGGCTTTTGCGCTTTTCACACAGGAAAGCGAGGAAAAGGCATGAACCCGAAAGAAACGCTCTATCTGGTTGACGGTTCCTCCTACATCTACCGGGCCTATTACGCCATCCGGCACCTGTCATCCCCCTCCGGCCATCCCACCAACGCCATCTATGGTTTTATCCAGATGCTGCTCAAGCTGCTCAAGGATTACAATCCCGAGCATGTAGCAGTGGTCTTCGATGCCGGTCGCACGACGTTCCGCACCGAAATGTACCCGAAGTACAAGGCGAACCGCGCCGCCATGCCGGATGACCTGCGGGTGCAGATGGCGCCGATTCGCGAGGTAGTACGGGGATTCAACATACCGACACTGGAACTGCAGGGGTATGAAGCCGACGACATCATCGGTGCCCTGGCCGGACGTTTTGCCGCCCAGGGGGGAAAGGTTGTCGTGGTTACCGGCGACAAGGACCTGATGCAGATCGTAACCGATCACGTCACCCTGCTGGACACCATGAAGGGGAAGGAGTCGGGCATCGCTGACGTGATCGAGCGTTTCGGCGTTCCGCCGGAACTGGTGATTGACATACTGGGGCTTGCCGGTGATTCCTCGGACAACATCCCCGGCGTGCCGGGCATTGGAGAAAAGACCGCGACAAAGCTGATTCTGGAATTCGGTTCGCTTGATGCACTGCTGGAGCGGGCTGACGAGGTCAAAGGAAAAAACGGCGAAAAGCTGCGTGAATTCCGGGAGCAGGCACTTCTTTCACGGCGGCTGGCAACGATAGAATGCAACGTCCCGCTGGATGTAGATCTGGAGACGCTGATCGCACAGGAACCGGACCAGGAAACCCTGAATGCGTTCTTTAAAAAATACGGGTTCACCACACTGATCAAGGAGTTGACCGGTAAGTCAACTCTTTCTGCCGAACAGTATCATACCGTTATGACGGTGAAGGAACTTGAAACGCTCGCAACCGCTCTGGAACAGGCCGGAGAATTTGCTTTCGATCTGGAAACCACCAGTCTCGACCCTCGCTTGGCCGAGATCGTCGGACTGTCATTCTCGTTCCGGGATCATGAGGCGTATTACGTGCCGGTCGGCCATGTCACTTCGTTTCAGCAAAGCAGTTCACTTCAGGACACTGCGCAAACCGGCTTCGACTTCGCTCAGCCAACACAGACTCCGCCGAAGAGCTCTCCGAACACATCCGATCGGCCCCTGAGCATAGTCGAAGGGCAAATCCCCTATGACACAGTGATGGATCGTCTCCGTCCCCTGCTGGAGAACCCTGCCCTGCGCAAGGTCGGCCAGAACATCAAATTCGACATGCAGGTACTTTCCAACAACGGCGTTACCCTGGCCGGTGCCTGGTTCGACACCATGCTTGCCTCCTATATGCTCAATCCGTCGCGCCAGGGGCACAGCCTGGACACACTGGCACAGGAGCATCTGAATCACCGCATGATCAGCTTCAATGATGTCGCCGGCAGCGGCAAGGGGCAAATAAACTTTGCCGAAGTGGAACTGGAAGCCGCCTCACGCTATGCCGCGGAGGATGCCGACGCCACCTGGCTGCTGCGCCGGAAGTTTGAGCCTCTTCTTGCGGCAGGGGGAGACGACAAACTGTTTCACGAAGTCGAAATGCCGCTGGCAACGATCCTCGCCGGCATGGAGAATCATGGCGTGCTCCTGGACAGCACACTTCTGAACGGACTCTCTGCCGACTTCGCCGGACGGATGGGAGCACTCGAGGAGCAGATCTTTTCTCTGGCCGGCGAACGCTTCAACCTTAATTCTCCCAAACAGCTGGGCGAGGTACTTTTCGACCGGATGGGTTTGAAGAGCGGCAAAAAGAACAAGGGGAAAACCGGCTGGTCCACCGACAACGAGGTACTGACCGCACTGGCTGAAGAGCAGGAAATTGTCCGCCTGATCCTCGATTACCGTTCTGTTGCCAAGCTCAAATCCACCTATACCGATGCCCTCCCGCGCCTTGTCAGTCCGCGCACCGGCCGGGTCCACACCTCATACAACCAGACCGTTACCAGCACCGGCCGGCTTTCATCGTCCGACCCGAACCTGCAGAACATCCCGATCCGGACCGAAGAGGGGCGCCGCATCCGCCATGCCTTCATCGCCCCGCCGGGACACGTCATCCTGTCGGCCGACTATTCCCAAATCGAACTGCGGGTGCTGGCGCATCTTTCCGGCGACACCGTCTTCTGCCACGCCTTCGCCAATGACGAAGACATCCATACCCGCACCGCCGCCGAGGTCTTTGGACTGTTCCCCGAGATGGTAACCCCCGAGATGCGCCGCCAAGCCAAGACCATCAATTTCGGCATCATCTATGGCCAAGGCTCCTTCTCCCTTGCCAAGCAGCTCGGCATTGCGCGCAAGACCGCCGAAGAGTTCATCAGCACCTATAAAGAGCGGCACCACGGCGCCATCGCCTATCTCGACTCCTGCATCAGGGAAGCGGAGGAGCACGGCAGTGTCAGGACGATCCTGGGGCGCCGCCTTCCGATCCCCGACATCAAGAGCAGCAACGGCAACGTGTTGGCCTTTGCCCGCCGCAACGCCATCAACTATCCGATCCAGGGTTCGGCGGCCGACATCATCAAATGCGCCATGATCCGGGTCGATGCCCGCATCCGCCGGCAACAGCTGCAGAGCCGCCTGATCATGCAGGTGCATGACGAGCTGGTATTTGAGGTGCCGGAGGACGAATTATTGAGCATGGAGAAGCTGGTCGAGGAAGAGATGGAGCATGCGGTGGAAGCACGGGTACCGCTCAAGGTGGATATCAGTTATGGGGCCAATTGGAGTGAGGCGCACTAAGCGCAACCCCCGCAACGAGCTCATTTCTTCTGAATATGAAATCGTCTGGGTACTATATACGATCGATAGGAGTCCTGCCACTGGGAGCAGTTGAACATCGTGGATTCTTCGGGATGACTGGAGTATTGAAATGAACCCGTTTATTCGGACGTCTCAACCCTGAAACGTCCCAAGTTAACAATAATGTACAGCCGCCTCTAAAACGTGGGTCGCCCATTGATTAAGGCTTTTGCCTTCGCTCTCGGCAGCCATGATTGCAGCTGAGTGAACTTCGGGAGGAATACGCAACAAGACCTTTCCGGATGCTGGAGCGTGCGGTTGTTGTCCCAGCTTGGCGCACGCTGCGAGATAATCGTCTACCGCTTCATGAAAGGCGTTTTCAAGTTCTTCAACGGATGACCCGTGAAATCCGACAATGTCGCGTATCCCTGCCAGGTGTCCGACAAAAATCCGGTCGTCGGCATCAAACTCAATGCGAGCGGCATATCCTTTGTATTTTATGGCGTTCATAGCTTTACTCCGATAGCTTCGAGAAAATGTCGAGCATCTGTCACTCTGTACCGTAACGATTCCTTTTGTGGATGGGGACGATGAAAATATGCCCGTTTTCCTTGTTTTTCAAAAGTAACGGAAGAACCGGACCCTTCAACCACCGCACAACCCACGGCAACGAGCAACGCTTCTATCCGTGACCATTCGAGATTTCCGTTTACAGGATTACTGAATATGGCTTCAAGGGTTTTCCGGTGTTTGCTGTTCATAGCAAAATGATAACATGTTGTGATATCATGTCAAGGAAGTTTTCATTCTTTGAAATGGAGTTCTCATTCTTGTCGAGTCCGGGACGGAACCACTCCCCCTACCCGCCCAGGTAGGCGTGCAATACCCGTTCGTCCGAGAGGAGTTC
>Ga0172380_10004967_pt1 | contig 16557 bp, 31 predicted proteins | sample Leawe162metaG_FD_119747 | JGI IMG/M metagenome (GOLD analysis project Ga0172380, IMG submission 119747) | Leachate microbial communities from a municipal landfill in Southern Ontario, Canada - Leachate well 162 metaG | ecosystem: Engineered > Solid waste > Landfill > Unclassified | place...
CCACAATTCCTATTTAATAGGCGGCGACTTATCGAAATGGATATTCTAGAGAGCCAAATCAACTCAGGTTGGAAGTTTAAAGAAGGCTCATTAATTAATCCTGCTGATATTTATTTAACCGGACAAGGCCGTGGGCTTGCATTAAAATATGATGCAAGTATGGATGATGTTCAACAGATACAACCACCAAGAATAGATCCTTCAGCATTTGTTGTCTCTGAAAATTTGAGTAAAGATTTCTCTTTATTATCGGGTGTTAATGAAGAACTTATGGGTAGTGCTGTTGATGATAAAGCTGGTGTTTTGTCGATGTTACGACAAGGTGCTGGTATGACAACATTACAATCATTGTTTGATAATCTTGATCGTTCCCAAAAGCAATTGGGTAAAATTATGATCGATTTAATTCAAGCTAACTTTACACCTGGCAAGATTAAAAAGATTCTGGGTGGCGAAGAGCCTTCTCCACAATTCTATAATAAAGCTTTTGGTAAATATCATGCAGATGTTGAAGATGGTTTAAATACTGAAACACAACGCCAGATGCAGTTTGCACAAATGATAGAATTAAAACAACTTGGGTTACCTATATCTCCTGAAGATTTATTACAGGCTGCAACATTGCAAAACAAAGACCGCATTATCGAAAACTTGAAGAAATCAGAAGAATCGCAACAGAAGATGCAACAACAACAAGCGCTTATGGCTATGGAATTACAAGCTGCTCAAATTGAGTTAGCTCGTTCTCGTTCTAAAGCTGATATTGGATTGGCAGTAGAGCGTGCAAGTAGAGTTGAAGAAAATCGTGCAATGGCTATTGAAAAACTCCATGAAGCAAATGCGCATGATAGAAAAGCTGTATTAGATCAAGTAAAAACAATTGAAGAGCTTGAAGCAATTAAGATATCTCATATTGAAAAATATTTAAATATGGCAAATGCATTAAAAGCTTCGCAACAACCAGCAATTAATAACTTGGAAATATAAAACGTTAGTTAGAGGACAAACCCCTTATAGGATATTTCCTATAGTTACTATCGAAAGGCCAATTATGGCAAGCAAAAAAAAATATCATTCAATGATATCTAATGATAAAAGCGCTGTTGCTAATATGCCGCAACATGTTGTATATAAATCATATGAAAAAGCTGATTATGGAAGAATCGATGAACGTTTGAATGATGATATGTCAGGTATTGACGATCAAATGAGCAAAGATGAATCTAAAGGCAGAGCAAAGATGAATCCTACCAAATATTAATATTTGAAAGGATTATGATGCCAGGAATGCCAAGAATCAAAGGTAAACCAACAAATATAGCTTTTGCTATTTTAGGTAAACCAGCAAATTTAAGTTCTAAGCGATCTTCTCATCAGCAAGAAATTAATCAACGATTAAACATGCAAGATTCGAGTCGTTTGAAATAAATTAATAAGCTATTGCTTGTAAGGGTAATAGCTTATTTAAAAAGGAATAGTAATGAAACATAGTGCTAAAAAAAGTAAGCATACAAAAACATCATCAAAATGTATGCCAAATATGCAAGAAATGATGATGATAGAAATGCAGGAATCTTTTTATCGCAAGGTTAATCCTCGTCGAGAACAAGAGATTATGGATTCTCGTATGATACAGGAAAATCACCATGATATTGCAAATTTACCGACTCATGAGATTAATCGCATTTTTGATCCCAATAAATATATGCAGTCATTGGGAAGAAAAAAGAGCTTTGACGACGTATTTGGAGCATAGAATGGCAAAAGATTGGATAGAAGATGCTATTAAAAAGCCTGGAGCATTGCATAAAGAAATGCATATTCCAAAAGGCAAAAAGATTCCTAAAGAAAAGCTTGAAAAGGCTGCTGAAAAAGGTGGCAAATTAGGCAAAAGAGCTCGATTAGCGGAGACGCTTAAAAAGATAAATAAGTCTAAATCTAAAAAGAAATAGATGAGAGTAAGTTGCTTCGTTTGTGCCTGGGTAGTTCATAATTAAGGTTTATCCCTCACCCTTTTATGAATTACCCATTATTTTATTAAAGGAGATAGAATGAATAAAGTGACTGCTGGCAAAGCTGCATGGGATATTATTAAAGATTCACCTGATTTAGATCATAGTGCTCATGAACAAGGGGTTAAGCAACTCGAAGATTATGAAGATAATGTTATAGCATGTACTAAAGAGGGTATGAAACATTATGATGGTGATTTCTATATAGTTGTTTTAACTAAAAAAGAACCAATATTAAAGAATATTATTCGAAATTATTTCATTCATAGATCAACATGTCCAACACCTAATTTTGAACAAACTGTCTATAAATATCATCGATCTTGTGATGAGTATGAACATCTATGGGTATTACCCAACAAGGAGACATATATGATGTTTTTGGAAAACCCATTAGAGGTTGATCGCTCTGCTCGCCAACTATTATCTTATATTATAGATGATGCTGATGGTACGTTATTAAGAAAATGTAAAAAACTGAATGGTGAAATAAAATAAAAAAGGATATGTAGTATGTCATTACCAGAAGTAACGCCAGGGCAAATTGAACAAATGAATATTGAGCGAGCTCGAAGAATGAAGCAGGATGGTATAGAACCTATACAAGAAGAGCAGGAAGAGCAGTATAACGTTCCAGTTGCTGAACAATATGAGCAAGTTGAAGAAGAATTTGCGCAAGAACAAGAAGCTACAGAGCAGCCAAAAGAAGATAATTTTAATTATAATCAACGTGATAATAATTTTCGTGTTATGAGAGAGCGTGCTGAGAAAGCTGAACGAGAAAAGGATGAGGCGATTAAGTTTGCGATGTCTTTACAAAACCAGCAAAGTCGTCAGCCAGTACAAGAATATTATGAGCCTGAAGCTGATGAATATGCTGATTTGAATATTGAGAATGATTCCTTGGTAGAAGGCACTCATTTAAGAAAAGTTTTAAATAAAGTAACAGAACTTGAAAATAAGTTGAAAAATTATGAACGCCAAGCTAAAAACTTTGCTGAAGAAACTTTCGAAGTTAAATTACAGACGAAATTACCGGATTTTACTGAAGTTGTTACCAGAGAGAACCTTAGTCAACTAAGATCAATTAATCCTGATCTTGCGGATGCTATTTTGCAAGGTAAAGATCAGTTTAAGAATCATAAATTAGCATATGATATGATTAAACAGCTTGGTATATATAAAAGTAACAGTTATAACCAGGAAAAATATATGGTCCAAAAAAATATTGCAAAACCTCGTCCTTTATCATCTATTGCGCCAACACAGTCAGATAGTCCTTTATCAAAAGTTAATGCATTTGCAAATAATCCTCCATTAACTAAAGAGTTAAAAGAAAAACGATATAGAGAAATGCAGGAAGCTATTAAGAACTTTTAAGCATTATAATTTTCAGTGTGTATTACATTTAATTACTCATTGACTATATTTATAATTAATTGAAATGATTGATCTGTATGGTAGAATGAAATAGTTGTTATATTATATTTTACATATAGAGAGGGATACTTATTATGAATAAGTTATATGTTTCTTTACTGTTGAGTGCATCATTATGTGCAAGTGACCAGGGTGGTCATTTACCTAATGGTTTTAAGTTTGAAGTTAGCAAAGATGGGCAGCGAAATTCTATTATACATCAGCTTGCAAGATATGAAGAATGTAATGGTGATCAAGCGTGTATTCAAGCATTACAAGATATGCAGAATGCAGTCTTGATTGTTATTAATGGTAATCAAGTTGAAGTTAAGAATAATAGTGATGCTCAAGTTTTTGTTGATATAAAAGAAAGTAAGTAATTATGTATAATAAAATATTGTTAAGTATGTTATTGAGCTCATGTGTAACTGGATTTACATTTGCAGTAGAAAAAGATGTAATATGTCCTATTTTCCATGGTATTGAACAAGATCGCTTTGCAGACCAAGAAATTACAGAGATTATGTTTGGAGCTAACCTTGATCGTAATACTGCATGGAATGATGGTGATATTAGAGATTGTCCTGTAACGCCGCCTGATTTAACAAAAAAAGACACTCCAGATGAAGATGATTCGAAGTAATAGTAGAGTGTATTATATATTTTTATTACTTTGTATGATGTTTAGTACGTCATATACAGCACCACCTTTTCTAGATTGTCCACGATGCAATCATGTGTATCATAAGGAAATAGTTATCGATAAAGAAGAGGTAGTTACTGATTGTGATGAATCGTCTAAATAATATTGAGTTTTAATAAAAATTTACTATGATAGACATAGCTTATTAGAATAAGTGGTTTACTTTGTTACCCGTATATTTTGAAAATCGTATACGGGTATTTTTTTATAAAAAAGGAGTTCGTATGTTTGCTGAATTTATTCCCATTAATGATAATATTTTAGTTCAAATAAGGCCTGAAGAAACAACAACAGCGACTGGTATTTATATACCAACAGAGGCTCGTGATAAGAATCAAGAGGCTGTTATTATCCATGCAGGTAAAAGCACACAGCTTAAATCTGGCGATGTTATATACTATAAAAAGTATATGGGTGTTGCTTTAGACGAAACGTATCTTGTTTTAAAGGAAGAAGAAATTCTAGGAATCATGTAATTTGTCATTGATGATCATTCAATTAAAAAGGAGATATAATGGCTAAAAATATATTATTTGGACAAGATGCCCGTATTAAATTAATGCATGGTGTTGATGTTCTTGCAAATACAGTTAAAGCTACGATGGGTCCTAAGGGACGTAATGTAGCATTTCAGCGTACACATGGAACACCTTCTATTACAAAAGATGGTGTTACGGTAGCTGAGCAAATAGATTTAGTAGACCCTATTGAGAATATGGGTGCTCAGATGATTCGTGAAGTTGCAAGCAAAACCGCAGACAATGCAGGTGATGGCACAACAACTGCTACGGTATTAGCTCAAGCAATTTTTATTGAGGGCAATAAACTTGTATCTGCTGGTGCTAATCCGTTAGCGTTGAAACGTGGAATAGATAAATCGGTTGCTGCTATTGTTGCTCGTTTAAAATCTATGGCTCGTCCCGTATCAGACAAGAAGGAAATTGAGCAAATTGCAACGGTTTCATCTAACTGGGATACAACTATAGGAAAATACATTTCTGATGCAATGGAGCGTGTTGGCAATGATGGTGTTATCACTGTTGAAGAAGCGAACAGTATGGAAAGTGAATTAGTGGTTGTTGAGGGTATGCAGTTTGATCGTGGCTATCTTTCACCTTATTTTGTGACTGATGCTGAGAAATCTGAGTGTGTTCTTGAAAGACCGTTAATATTGTTGGCTGATAAAAAGTTATCAACGATGCGTTCTATTTTGCCAGTATTAGAAATTATTAGTCGAGCGCAACGTCCATTATTGATTATAGCTGAAGATATTGAAGCTGAAGCATTATCGACTGCTGTGATTAATCATATTAAAGGTGCTATTAAGGTTGTATGTGTTAAAGCGCCAGCATTTGGTGATAGAAGAACAGCAACACTTGAAGACATTGCGATTATGACTGGTGGTACACTTGTATCAGATACAACATCAGTTGATTTAGAATCAATTGAAATGGATATGCTGGGAACTTGTAAGAAGGTTGTTGTGCGTAAAGATTCTACAATTATCGTTGAAGGAGCTGGTCAAGCTGATAAGATTGCTGATAGAGCAAATTTACTTAAGTTCCAGATTAAAGAGAGTCAATCAACATTTGATACTGAGAAGTTAAAAGAGCGTTTATCTAAGTTGACTGGTGGAGTTGCGGTTATTAAGGTTGGTGCTGCTACTGAAACAGAAATGCGTGAAATTAAAGATCGTATTGATGATGCGTTAAACGCAACAAGATCTGCGGTTGAAGAAGGTATTGTGGTTGGTGGTGGTTGTGCATTATTACATGCTCAAGCATCATTAGATGCATTAGTATTGCATGAAGATGAGCAGCTTGGCGTTCGTATTATTTCAAAAGCTATTGAAGCTCCATTTAAGTGTATTATGAATAATGCAGGTATAGATCCTTCAAGATTTATTATTGATATCTTATCCTCTGAATATTCGTATGGATATGATGTTGCATCAGAGTCTATAGTGAATTTATTTGATAAAGGTGTTATTGATCCAGTTAAAGTGACACGATGTGCTTTACAGAATGCTGCATCTATAGCAGGATTATTACTAACAACTGAAGCAGTTATAGGAATAATTCCGGAAGTAAAGGTTAGAGATATCCAAGATGTTGGTATTCCTGGTACAAGAGGGCCTAATATTCCTGGTATGTTCTAACTTCATATTAATAAACAAGGCGCTGTTAAAGGCGCCTTGATCGTTTATAATCTATGTTATTTACCGATTCGTGTATTAATAAGTTCATCGATATAGAACTGTGATGATTGTTGATTAAATATTCCAAGAAATTCCCAGTTTGGTGTTTCTGCATTTTTATGGACTTGAAGGTAGAGTTGATATTCATCGTGGTGATTATCTTTTACGATGCATCGAGAACCAAATTCAGCTTCATCAAGATTGCATGGAGCACTTCTTCGAACGATAATCATCAAAGTTCCTTTAAGTGAGGCTATTTTGTAGTTATTTTTTCTTTGACCATAGTATAAGCATCTTTTGGAATGTAAGACAAGTTGGAGATATTGAAATATTTCTTAATATTCTCTTCGGTGTCTTTACGATTATTGATAAGTTTTATAAGGTCTTGTAGTTGTTCTTTGGTAATTAATTCGACAGGTTCATGATATTGTGCATCATCATCTTCTGGATTATCGGAAAGAAGAACACCGAGCATATCTTTAATATGATTACGATTAAAGTAGGTCAATGCACCCTGTTTTTTATGCGTTATTTGATCGTTAGGATTTTTGCATACATCTACTTCAAGCTTATAAACATTCGTTTCCCATTGACCAGATTCATGACTAAGTCGTGCACCAATCCATTGTTCTCCGTTAATTTCACCAGCCCAAGGTTTAATGGATAATCCATATTTTCTTAAAACTGGATAGGTATGTCTAAGGATTGCGTAAAGATCTGCATATTCATTTTTAAAAGCTTTGCGATTTGAACGTATGATTGGAAACTCTGCTTGAGCTTTTGCAAGAGCTGTATAAAGTTTATCACGTTCTGTTGAGTTTAATTGATCTAACATATTACTTCCTTTCTGTTTCTTCATGTGTGTGTTGATCATGATACATAATAGTTTCTGAATATCTTTTCATTCTCTCATATTGTTTTAAATTTATATAAGATATGGCGCAACCAAATTCATCGGTAAGAGTATTTACGATGCTTATTATTTGTGCATGATCTTCGATAGTTTTTTGTGGTTTTGCAACGATTTCAGTAAGTTTATCATCAAGATCATAGATCATATTTTGAATCTTGAGCTCTCGTTCATGTTGATCGCTTGGATACATAACCTTGAAAAATAAGATAAAGTAGTAAATATAGAATTTCATATTAATCCTTTTAATGATCTTTCTTTTTTAAATTGACGATGATTTTTTTATGATCACATGATTTATATCACGAGCACATTCATAATGCATTATATTTTGTTGATTTTTATCATCATATGCAAAGTGAACATTTTCATATTTTTCAATAGGATATGTACAGAAAGTACAGTTGCCTTTAGTCATTCTATTGGGATGGAATTGATTTTTCATTGTATTCCTTGTATTCCTTAATGTTTTCATCTATGCAATATCTACACGGCAATGCCATAAATACTAGTCCTGCATGTCTTTTATGTTTTTTTCTTGCATGGCTCTTATCATTTCAGCATGATTATCTGTGCATTCTCTACTATTCATCATTTTTGCTAGCGAGTTTAATTGTTCTTGGATTTTTTTCACTAATGCTTCGCTTAATTTACCATTCTCGCCTATAACACTCATTAATCTTAAGTTATTGAATCTTGTTAGATCGTTTTCACAAGAATTAAAACATTTATTTTCCATGGTTATATTCCTATTAATAACTGGTTAACTTACTTTGTTATAATAATAGTAACACGTTGACAATCAATGTCAACTAATATAGTATTATTTATATAAGTAATATATTAAAGAAAGAATACTATGGAAATGCCAGGCGATATAAAAAAAGTGTTAGTGCCTTATATTAAAAAAATAGAGTTTATTAGATTTATGAAAGGTCTTGGTAAGATGGCGTTTGTAAAAGAGTTAGGTATACATATTTATACATATAATTCGTTTATTAAAAGTGATCGTTTTTCAAAGCCTCAGACACTCAATGCTATTATAAATTATATAGATGAGTATGAAAAAGCAGAGAAAGATCCTATACCTAAAAAAGTATTGGAAAGATAATAAACGAGAGGGATAACATTAAAAAGAAACTGATAGAAACAAGTCACTTTTTAATGGTTGATGAACTCTTCAAAGAGATTATCAACCTGCCAAGTGAGCTTGATGATGAAAAGAGAAAGTTATTGATAGAAAAATATGAAAATAAGTATAAAGATAAACTTAAGCTGCTTATATATTTTATTGATAAATCATTAGAAGATGAGATAAATATTGATGCAACATAGCTTCACTTTTATAAGCTTTGCATGGTGAGTCGCGTTGGAATCGAACCAACGACCTAAAGCTTAAAAGACTATTGCTCTACCAACTGAGCTAGCGACTCATCAATTTGAAATTGATGATATCACATAAAGATAAAAAATAAAGTTTTATTTGAAAGAATAAATAGATCTGCTACATTAATACCACTCTATATTTCAATTATTTATATATGGTTCCCGCCATTAAATAAGAAAATAGAGTATGAAAGAAGAAGAAAACAAATTGTTACAAACCACTATAACAACTATAACAACAACAATACTTCCAACAACGAAAGTAATATCATGAATAACTATAACCCAAACAAGAAGCTATAACTACACATGAATAACTATAACAATAACGAAATAGCTAGACATGAATAACTATAACAATTCTGTTAGAAATAATCAAGCTTTTTCACAAGAATCTTTAAATATTGTTTATTGGTTAGGAGGAACTGTTCCTGCAACATTTATTCCTACGCCTTTATCGTATGTATTTACTAATTTACGTTTGCGTATTATTAAATGTTTATTGGGTAATATTATCCACTATAAATCTTCTTATATATCGCATGATACAATTGCTCGTCAAGTTGGATGTTCACGTAATGCGGTATTGGATGCATTGCATCTTTTTGAGGATATGGGTTTATTTGGGGTAATTCATCGTGGTAAGCAACGTTTATCTAATATTTATGAGTTAGGTTCATTATTTAAAGATTGTAATATTGTTTGGCGTATGAAAGATGTTTTGAGTGGATTATATGTTGCGCTTACAAGAACTATAGATCGTCTTGCATTTAAGTATGGATTGATCAACAGAATGTCTACAAAAAATCAAGACTCCACACTATATAATAATATTATTGTTTTAAAGAAGAAGAATAGTGATAGTAGTTATTGTAAGATAAGTGAACCAACTACTTTCAAAGAAAAGAAACTTCCAACAATACCATTCATGTCTAAAGAAGCATGGTTAAATATGAAAACGGCATTATGGGCTGATTGGGATTTAACAGAACAGGATTTTTATATGGATAAGTATGAATATAATAAGTTTTATAGTGAATCAGATATTTCTTCTGAAGAAATAGAGTCTAAAAAGAAAATTCAATCTGTGCGAACAAGAGAGAACTTGTATAAATATCCTTCGTATTACAAAACAAGTTTAGAAAAATTAAGGGGACCCATTAAGCCTGTTATGGTTACTGATATTATTAACCATGAAGAACGTTTACGTCATGCTATGACTATTGATGATTTAAGCAAGCGTATTGTGTATTTAGAAAGTTTATTACTTAGTTGCCCGCGCGCCTCAATTCCGTTCGTTAAAAATCAAATTCAGAAGTATAAGAATAAAGCGAACGATGCCATTGTTTTTTAGGAAAACAAACTATGAAGTTTAAAAACTATTACATATGTGTAGAGCTTGTTACAAAGATAAAGTTAAGAATATGATTTGTTATGCATACAAAACGACTCAATAGTTTCTATCTGTATCGCATAAGAGATAGCTTATGTTAACATATTGTAGTGTTATGCTTATTATAAGTTTATAAACAATTCTATTTGAGTATGTAGCGTTTTCTATTTTAGAAAGATTAATAATGAAACAATTTTTTAAAAGATACCCTTATCGTAATATGATGGTACCAACATGTTTTATAAATAAATGTAAGAATATTTTAGAAGAAAATAAGATATACAAGATACCTTTTTCTTCTTTTTCTTTTAAAAAATATAAAATGAAAAGCGTTAGTGAGTTACTTGAATATACTCGATATAAATTATCTGACATAGAACGTACAATTAAGACATATAAAAAAATGTATGATGACTGTAAAAAAAATGATCCTCTACATTATGAACATTATCATACCAGGCCTAAGCCAGGCATGATCAGAATGAGACTCTATTGTTACAATAGATGAATTGCGTATTATCTTAGACCACAACCAGATGGTTCGGAGTCAGAGTATGGTTTTTCTGAAATTAATCCAATATTGAAGAATGTAGTTACTATAGAATTACCAATTCGTAAAAATAAAAAGAGAACCTTTAAAGATAAAAATATTTTTTAAAATGACAAAAATTCTCTAGTTTTATAAACTACATCGATATGTTCTAATTTTTAAAAAGGAGATTAGTATGAAGCTACAAAAAAAGTCTAAGTCTAGCATAGAAATAAATATTAATAATAAAAACGATAAAAGCCCTGTAGAAGGGAGAATATCACCTTTTGTTGATGATTATTATCACCTACGAGATCAAGAACATGTTCCTGCAACAGAACGTTTTATACGTGAAGAATCTCGCATGCTTATGACATGGGCAGATCTTCAAACATCTTTACGTATCTCTGACTTTACTGACTGGAGGGGTTATACTCAGCAAGCTCTTTTAAAATGGTGTAAGAGATTTGAGTTCGTTCAAGAGTCTTATAACTATGCTAAACGTAGAATAGGTGCTCGTCGTGAAAACGGTGCTTTGTTTAAAGAAATGGATGCAAGTACTATTCATCGTACTTTAGGATATTATGATCCTGTATTTAAAGAAGAGACTGTCTTTTTAGCTAAGTTAAAAGAAGATGCAAGACCAGAGATACAAACTGTTATTATAGATCGATTTCCTACCATTGCTGATACATCTACAACTCCATTACGAAGTCCAGAAGAGGTTGCTTGGGCAATACATAAAAGTACCATGACTGAAAAGTCTGCTGGATCTTATAAAGCTAGAACCATTAAAGAAGATATACAGGAATAATATGGCTCATATAAAGTTTAGTGCTGATCATATTTATAAATATCACAATGAACCTCATGAATCTCTCTGCTGTAGAGATGGGTTAATGTTTTTTGCTCATGGCATTGATGATCGTTATGAATACTTAAAAATAGCTCATGAATCAGCTATTAAAGAAATAGTAAATCTTGAAGTTTATGCAAATGAATTTCTTCCATATTATAGACAATCACTCGATTTATTATGTTTTAGGGATAGGGTAAAAAAAGAGTTAGATGAAATGGATAATATAATAATAGAATATCCAGACAAGTGCCCACATCATTATCCATATCCTGGAAGACTTAGGAAGACTATCGGTAGAAGATATCCTTATTGGGCACATAAGAATTTCACATATTATGGAAAACGTACACGGTAGAACCATTAAAGAAGAAAAGGAATAATTATTTAAAAAAGCTTGAGTGGTATCCACCTTACTTTCATGGGGTGTCCCTCTTACTTTTCTACAAATCATGCTTAAAGAAATACTTTTTTCACTACTTGAGGTAGGTGTACCTCTTACTTAAAGAAACAACTCAAAGACAAATTTACCTGGGAATAATATGCAAAATGATCAATTAAAACAAATAATTAAAGATATGTGCTCAACAGGGTTTTCACATATCAATACTTTTTTGTCACAGATAAAGACTATGAACATTAACGTACATGGAGATGTTGAAAAACTTAATCCTGAACAAAAGAAACTATACTCTATGTATCTTACAACTATGTCAATTGTTGCTGATGTTATACACCCAGCTTTTGGAATTGCTCCTGAACTCTTTCCTGATGCACTAGAGTTTGTAAAGATGTGTATCAATAACCATAAACTAGCTATAGAGAATAAGATGTTCTCTGGTAATTGTGAATGTGCACGTTGTAAAATAGAAAGTAAACCAGCATCATAATTATTCCATAATCTATTGGAGGATACCAAATGGAAAATGAAAAATATAAAAAATATAAAAAATATATGGAAAATAGGGAAAATAGGGAAAATAGGGAAAAATCGAAAGAATCTTTTTTGATTACTCATAACCAATTTGATGAAATACGATGTCAACTTCGCGATAAAGATCAACTTATCTATAAACTAACTTGTAAAATTCGTGATACACCTGTAACTGAGATTATTGATAGAGAGAATACCGTGAGTAATATCTTATTTTCTATCAGTTTATTCATAGTCTTTATGATTTTTACTACCAACTTAATTTTTAATTATAAACTTAAGAGTAGAAAGTTAGATATCGCTGAAAAAATTGGTACAAGGGGCTTAGATTCGCTTGAGTCTATAGCACATATTATATGGGATAAATAATGAAGAGCAATGATGAGCAAAAGAAAATCTTATAAGAGTTTGTATCTTGAATCTGAAAAACTATTATATCATTCTCAAGATAAACTTGATAAAAGCCTTGAAGAATTAAAAAGAATAGAAAGTATTATAAATAGCACTACCTCTGAATTTGTCTCTCCGAGAGTTATGAATAATTGTTGGCATAAGAATATAAACAAGAATGATTCATGTGTATGTGACATGGTTTATGAAATGTTTTCTTTAACAAAGAATAAACAAGTATTACAAACAATAGATAATGAGGAGTAAATATGGAAATTGAAGAAATGATTAAAGATACAAAGACAACATACATTTATCAGTTGTCGTTATCTGATGGTTCAACAGTAGCACAAGAAACTGAAGGTTTATTTCATACTTTACCTGATACTGTTGATAGAAAGTTGATTAACTCTGCAGTTCTTATTAAAGTTGGGTCAAAAGATATAGATTATGTAGAAAATATGATGGTGGTTCCTCAAAGATCTCGTCATAAGAAACGTAAAAATTTCAAGAGTTAAGGAGTTAGAACATGGAAGATAAAGAAATAATTGAAGATGCAACTATTGAACTAGATGAAGAAGGTAGAAGAGAATTAAATTTAGAATGTATACATTTTAGACCAGAATTTAAATACAGTCAGATTCTTTATCCATTTCCTCGTATGAAGCCTACTCATAAAAGCACAGAATTATCTATTGAACTTTGTAATAGAGATATGATTATTACCAAATATTTCAATAGAGGTATGACTGAAGAGCAATCTATAAATTATATAAAAATGATAGAACAATTTTTAAAAGCTTAATTATAAACTTCTCAATTTAAAAAGGTGAGTAGTCATGGAGATTCATAACGAAATCAAATTAGATTTATTCGTTCCAAAAGATTATCAATTAGCTCTTTGTGATGCATTCGAAAATAAGGGCTTTAGAAAGATACTTGCGGTGTGGCCCTAGACGGTCTGGCAAAGATCTTTGTGCGTTTAATCTTATGATACGCGCCGCTTTAAGAAGAGTAGGCGTCTACATGTATTGTTTACCTACTTTTCGTCAAGCACGTCTTACTGTATTTGAATCTATCACCAATGATTCAAAGAAGTTCTTGGATTATATTCCTAAATCTTTAATTAAATCTATTAACTCTCAGGAACTTAAAGTTGTTTTCAATAATGGGTCTATTATTCAATTTATTGGCTCTGACAGTTATGATACATCTCTTGTGGGTACTAATCCTCGTATGGTAATCATGTCAGAATATGCCTTATCAGACGAACGTGCCTATCACTATATCCGACCTATTTTGAACGCAAATGGTGGATCCATGATCCTTTTGAGTACACCACGTGGTCGAAACCATCTCTGGGACCTTTATAACATCGCAGTGCATAATCCCAATGAGTGGTTTTGTTCTAAATTAACTTTAGATGATACACGACATATACCCCTTGAAGAGATACAGAAAGAAATAGATTCTGGTGAAATATCTGAAGAGTTCGCTCAACAGGAATATTTTACGTCGTTTGAACTGGGTATCGAAGGCTCTATATATGGTAAACATATCGATCAGATGCGACTCACAGGTAGAATTGGTCAAGTTCCATGGGATAGTTCAAAGGTTGTGCATACTATGTGGGATATAGGACGAGATATGACATCGATTATCTTTTATCAAACTTTAGGTAATGTCATAAATATTATTGATTGTTATGAAGAGAGTAAGCAAGAATTACCTTACTTTGCTCGTTATCTTGATACAAAGCCTTATAAATATGGCAAACATTATATACCACATGACGGATCTCATATTGAATGGGGCGGTGGTTTATCAAGGTTTGCTTTAGGCGCTCAAGTAGGTATCAAATTTGAGACTAGAGAAGGTGGAAGATTATCTGCTATACCTAAGTTAGAAGTAGCAACTGGAATCGAATACGGACGAATTTTGTTAACAAAGCTATGGATTGATGAGACTCGTTGCCAAAAACTTATTAAAGCTCTTGAAAATTATCATTATAAAGTAGATCATAAACGTAAAGTAAACTCAACCAAGCCCGAACATGATATTTACTCTCACTTTGCTGATTCTTTTAGATATTTGGCGACTATAGTTGCTATGGATCGTGGACATAATACTAGTATAGAAGATTTAGAACGACGTTATTTACAAACTGTAGACGGACAACAGAATATACCAAGTTTTTTTAGAGATGATTATCCGACAAGTTCAACATATCGATAGGATCTTATTATGCGTAGATTATTTTTAAGTATATATTTTTTAATGGTCATCTTTGTATTATATATAAGCTTTGTGTATGTATTTTCTCTAAATGATTTTAACTTTTTAAAGAAAATATACAAATCTAAAAAAATAGAGAGTTATAATCCACGAAAAGAAAGAGATCATGAAAAATATCGGAAAAGTATTTAATACTATAACTGTTACAGGAACCATTAATTCAAAGAAGAATAGTCGTGGTTATATCTATACTGGTTTATGTACATGCGGCCATACAGATGAATATAATAGTCTCTTTAATAACATGAGATGCAAACTCTGTAAGAAGTCTTTTAAAAAAACTCTCACAGTTATTGGTGTAAAAATAAAAAAATGGATATGCATTGAAGATGATGAACCTGAGAATCGAACTTCTAAAGTTACACTTTTATGCCAAGTATGTAATGTTACACAAAAGTTTTCTCGCTATTATTTTAAAAATTATCGTGAGGGTACATTACAATGTATTACTTGTATTGAGAATCTTAAAAGAAAAGAAATACAACGCATAGAATATTTAAAGAAAAATCCTGAAGCATCTATCGTTGATATGGAAGATGAAGAGTTCCTTAAAATATATATACGACATAAGGTGAGCAAAGGTGAGTTTAAGGTGAGCAAATAAAATATCCATGTAATTTACTACCATAAGGTCACAAATTACATGGATAAATAGTTTAAGGCCTATTGTGGCTCGTATATCGTATATCTACCAGAATTACCATATTTACTTTCTGGTTCTTGTTCAGATTCTTGAAGTGATTTACCTAATTTATTAAGTGAAGATAGAAGAGCTCCTGATTGTTTTTTACCAGCAGCTTTGAATGCATCAAGTGCATATTTTGCTGACTCTTGAGGAAAATCTTTTCCAATTTTATAACTTGTGCCTAATGTATCATAGACTGGATTGTCTAAAAGAATATTAGCACCTTTCTTTATCCATGATGCTTTTTTAATAGGTACAGTTTTAATAGTATCTTTGATAAAATTAGATGTATCTTCTATCGATGCATCTATATTAAGAAGATTTTTATGTAATTGATCAGCAATTTTAACTGCTTTACCATACTTACCAGTATTTTCTATTTCATGATTAACAGCTGTTAATACTGGCTTTAACGCATCTAATTTATCAGTATAAATAGATGTATGAAGTTTAGTTTTTAATGGTTGTAGATCTTTTACAGCTAATGTTCCATCTTTAATTAAATCTTCTACATGATTAAGATTTTCATAGATCTCTTTGCTGTGCAAACGACCCTTAGTTGATTTATTAGATAGTTCTAAAGCTTTTTGTAGATTATCAGCTTTTATGGTTTGATTACCTGCAATCTCTGGCAAATCATGATAAAGTCTTTCTTTAAATGGTTCGAAATGCTTTTTAATATTACTGAGATTAAGTGTTTCAAATAGTGCTGGAACAGCAAGTTCACCCAATATTTTACCTGGCGTACCAAGTCCAACTTTATCAAGTTTATCACCAACATAACGACCAGTTGCAGTTTTACCAAAGAATTTAGCAATACCCCCAATTGTTTTCGAACCACCACCAAG
>Ga0172380_10004968_pt1 | contig 16552 bp, 17 predicted proteins | sample Leawe162metaG_FD_119747 | JGI IMG/M metagenome (GOLD analysis project Ga0172380, IMG submission 119747) | Leachate microbial communities from a municipal landfill in Southern Ontario, Canada - Leachate well 162 metaG | ecosystem: Engineered > Solid waste > Landfill > Unclassified | place...
CGTAGAGGAGCAAACCGAAGAGGAGCAGGTAAGCAAGAAACGAAAGAGGGCTGAGAAAGATTCTCCGCAGAGTCACTGCAACGCACGTTCGGGTGCCGATGACGGAGAGGGAGGAAGACATGAATCAAATGAGGGTGAGCGCAAAGAGGACGCCCGCGACAAGAAGAACGGGGAAGGCGAACCACGCGAGAAAGATCACAATGAATGTCGCCAGCACAATGATCTGCAGTGCAAGCGAAACTGCGATGGCAAAAAGACGGATGACCATGCCAATCAAGCGCGTCACAAGATTGACGGCGACTGCTTCCATGAATCTTTCCCACTGGAAAGCCGACGGAGCCTTCTCGGCAATCCCCTTCCAAGGACTCAGGAGCGTCTTCAGAAGAAATCCGATGGAGATGATTTCGTAGAAAGCTTTGGCATATTCGATATACCCCCGAATCAGCCGCATCGGCTCCTGCCAGAGATACCACGGAAGGAACTCCCGAATGAGGATCCGGACGAGGAGCCCTGGATGGAGGAAGAGTGAGAAGAAACCGACGAAAGTGGTGCGTATGGAGTTGATCACAAGTTAATATAATTATAACATATTTTTATCATTATTCAAATAGCTGTTTTGTGCAATATCCTGAGTCAAAATACTTCTGGCATCAGAGCGGTTCTCGCGCATATACTCTGCTGACTATGCAGGGAAAATTTATCGTTCTGGAAGGACCGGACGGCGCCGGCACCACCAAACACAGCAAACTTCTTGCGGACCGCCTCGTACGCGAAGGTTCCGAGGTCATCCTCACCTTTGAACCCACCGACGGACCCATCGGGAGCACGATTCGTAAGGATCTTCACGCACACAAATCTATAGATGCCAAAGAACTCCAGCGACGCTTCTGTGAGGACCGCGCGTGGCATGTTCAGCACGTGATCAAGCCCGCCCTCGCCCGCGGTGCCGTCGTGATCTCGGACCGCTATCTGGATTCGACCGTCACGTACGGCAAAGCATTGGGGCTCGATGCCGACATGCTCGAGGAGATGAATGAAGACTTCCCGCAACCGGATATCCTCTTCTACCTCCTCCCGCCCTTCTCCGTTCTGCAGGAACGCATGGGGAAGAGAGAATCCACCGATGTCCTCGAGAAGACGGAACTGCAGAAAATGGTCTATGAGAATTACCGGCTCCGCGCAAAAGAACATCCGGAGATCATCGTGATCGATACGTCCGGAGAGCTGGAAGCGGGTGCGACTGTGCTATTCGGGCATGTGAAAACTCATCTCAGCTCATAACCGTCATGGGAGGTCCGCCGCCACCCTCCTTCGCTCCTGCGGAGCTACGGAAGGGCAGGCGAGGGGTGAAGAGAAGACCCTATCAAAACGTAAACAATGCGCGAAGCGCGGGTCTCCCGCGCTGAAGTGCCACCACTAAAGGGAAGGGTGGGCTCGTGGGAGGGACACCGTAGGTGGCCCTCCCACGTTAAAGGGCACCTTGTCCGGTTCCCTATGCCCCCAATACCTCCGTACCCTCTTAGGCGGCCAAGCACGGAAATTTTGTTGGTTGTTTGTTTTTCATACCATAAGAAGATCTAACGTCCGCCAAGGACGGAATCAATGTATAAAGAAATTTTCTAATTCCTCTGCTCGCACCCCGCCGCTTCCGTCGCCAGCTGTCCGCACGCCGCCGCAATATCGTCACCCATTGTGCGACGCTGCGTGACATCGATGCCGTGCTTCAGGATCACCGCCTTGAAGCGATCAATGCACTCCTGCGAGCTCTTCTTCATCGTTTTACCGGTCACGGCGTTGAGCGGAATCACATTGAGCTTGGGCTTCCCCGCTTTTTCCAGAAACCTCGCGAGCTTCTCCGCCTGCTCCTCGCTGTCATTCACTCCCTGAATGAGCGTGTACTCGAATGTGAGGTGGTGGTGGCGGTTCCCGAGCTCCTGCGCGTACTTGTGACACCAGTCCGCAAGCTTCTCCAGAAACTTCGGTTCCGTACTCGGCACGATCTTCGCGCGCTCCTCCTGATCCGCACTATGAAGGGAAACCGCGATGCGGACATTCGGCCATTCCCTGTCGGTGAGAATCTGATCCATGACCTTCAGCACACCCACGGTGGAAACGGTGATGTGCGTCGGACCGAGGTCGGTGTTCTTCAGCCACACGTTGATCGCCTTCTTCACATTCTCCGCATTCGCGAGCGGCTCCCCCATCCCCATGAAGACCACATTGCTGATTCGTCCCGCCTCCCCTCCCCGCTCCGACAGAAATGCTCTCCAGAAGCGGATCTGATCCGTGATCTCATCCGCAGTCAGACTGCGCTTGAGGCCCATCGCGCCCGTTGCGCAGAAGACGCACCGCATGGCGCACCCCACCTGCGAGGAGACACACACGGTCCACTGTTCCGTCGCGTTCCCCATGAGCACCGTCTCAAACTTCAATCCGTCTTCCGTCTCCAGAATCGCCTTGAACGTGTCGCCGCGCTTGCTCTCGAACATGCGGCTGAGCTCCACGGACATCCACGGAATCCCCTCCTCCATCTTCTCCCGCATCTCTTTGGGAAACACCGTCACATCCTTCCAGCCGGCAAAGTTCGGCTTGAAGAGCACCTCTTCCATCTGGCGGACACGGAAGGGCGGAGCATCAGGGAAGAGCTCTTTGTGCCGTTGCTCGCGGGTGAGGGGCGACATCAAAGACAAACTACAGTGAGTAGTGAGGAGACACAATTATTGCGACCTCATTGTCTTTCTGCAGCTGGGACTCGCGAGTCCCAGCTACGATTATCAATATTGGAGCAGAAAATCGCGATCTTCTGCTGCGGATAATTGGAGCTCCTTCTTCCCCTTGTCACTCCAACCTTCTATGATGGTGCCGCAATGTCTGTCACCCTCCTCTCCGGCCGCGAAGCCGCCGATGCGCTCCTCGCAACACTCAGGCCCATCGTGAAGAAACTCGACCCAAAACTCGTCGTGGTACAGGTGGGCAACGATCCCGCAAGTGCGAGTTACATCCGTCAGAAATTCAAGAGTTGCGAGGCGGTGGGCATGCGCAGCGAGCACCGTCACCTGAAGGAAGATGCCACTCTTGAAGAACTGATGAAAATTGTGGAGGAGCTCAACGCCGACCCCGATGTCACTGGCTTCATCGTGCAGGTCCCCCTCCCCGCTCACCTGCAACCGCACGTGCCGGAGATCATCCGCATCATTGATCCCAAGAAAGATGTGGACGGATTCGGGGCCTATAACCTCGGTAAGATGTTCCTCAGCAAAGAATTCGAGCACCTGCCGCCCGCCACGCCGGGAGGAATTGTCGCGCTGCTGGAACACTACAAGATTTCCGTCGAAGGCAAACATGTTGTGGTGGTGGGCCGAAGCAACACCGTCGGCAAACCCATCGCCGTCATGCTCCTCAATCGCGATGCGACGGTGACCGTCTGCCATCGTCACACGAAGAACCTCGGAGCCATCACCAAGCAGGCAGACATCCTCATTGTGGCCGTGGGGAAGGCGCGAATCATCACCGGAGAAATGGTGAAGGAAGGAGTGGTGGTCATCGATGTGGGAATGAACAAAACGGAAGACGGAAAACTCTGCGGCGATGTGAACTTTGACGAGGTCTCCAAGAAGTCATCGGCGATCACGCCCGTCCCCGGAGGAGTCGGGCCCATGACCGTGGCGAGTCTGATCCAGAACTGTGTGAGGGCGAAGGAAAGACAGATTGAGGGTTGAATATAGGGAATTATGATATTTTGATTTAATGTATTTTTATTGTATAATATTATCTGTGTACATCAACACCCATCAACTCGAATCAATCGCACAGGACATCGCGAAGATAGATCGAAACGAAAAGATAGGACGCCAAATGTGGGAGGCTGCTGTCGTTGAGATGCGCGAAAAATACGGAGACGTTCTCAAAGCTGATTTTGGTGGAAGTCCTCCTCCGGAAGTTGAGGACATCATCGCAAGAATTCAGAGATATGAAGACTCGCTCCGATGAAGATGAAGACAACTTCTTGCGTCACGGAAACAAATCTGTAAAATGCATACGTGGAAACCCCGTTTCCCTCCTTTTCGGCCTTCCGGCTCGTGTCCGGCAAGGCATGTTTGAGCGTGTCCTTCCTTAACCTTACCCCCAACCTTAACTCCTGATGTGCGGCATCATTGCAGTCGCCGGCTTCCGAGAGGTCATTCAGGATTTGTACGACGGTCTGATTCTTCTTCAGCACCGCGGACAAGATGCTGCAGGGATCATCACCTACAACAGCCAATTTCATTTGAAGAAAGCCAATGGCCTCGTACAGGACGTCTTTCACGACAAGTCTCTCGCAAGATTGAAGGGCACCATGGGGATCGGCCATGTGCGCTACCCCACGGCCGGTTGTTCCAGCGAATTCGAGGCACAACCGTTCTTCGTCTCCACGCCGTTCGGCATCGCGCTCGCCCACAACGGAAACCTGACGAATGCAGGAGAACTTCGAAAATTCCTTCTGGAGAAGGAGTACCGCCACCTCAACACAAATTCGGATTCCGAGGTGCTGCTCAACATGTTCTCCGTCGCTCTGAAAAACCAGCGCCCCAAGGGCAAGCTCACGCCCGATCAGGTCTTCTCCGCCATGAAGAGCGTCTTCAAGCGGTGCAAGGGCGCGTACTCCGCCGTCACGCTCATCGGCGGACAGGGCATCGTTGGCTTCCGCGATCCGCACGGCATCCGCCCGTTGCAGCTGGGCAAAAGGAAGTTCGGCATGAAAGAGGAATACATTCTGGCATCCGAGAACTCCGCCTTCAAGGCACTCGACTTTGAATTCGTGCGCGATGTCCAACCCGGCGAAGTCGTCTTCATTGATTCCAAGAACCGCCTGCACTCCCGTCAGGTCCGTCAGGGACAACTCAATCCCTGCATCTTCGAGTGGGTGTACCTTGCCGCCCCCGATTCCACCATCGACGGCGTGAACGTGTACAAGGCGCGCGTTCGTATGGGCGAATATCTCGCCCAGCAAATCAAGAAGGCGGGCGTCCACATCGATTCCGTGATTCCCATTCCGGATACGGGGCGTCCGGTCGCCACGGGCGTGGCGGACAAATTGAAGGTGCGCTACCGCGAAGGCCTCATTAAAAACCGTTACATCCACCGGACATTCATCATGCCGGGCCAGTCCATGCGCAAGCGGAGCCTGCACTTCAAGCTTCATCCCATCGAACTGGAATTCAAAGGGAAGAATGTCCTCCTCGTCGATGACTCCATCGTGCGCGGCAACACGAGCAAAAAAATCGTGGAACTCGTGCGCGAGGCCGGCGCCAAAAAAGTCTACTTCGCCTCCGCCGCCCCCCCGATCATCAGCCCCGATCCCTACGGCATCGATCTCCCAACGACGGATGAGCTCATCGGCGCCAATCTCTCTGTGGAGGAAATCCGCAAATACATCAAGGCCGACGGTCTCTTCTACGGAACCATCGAGGATCTGCGCAAGGCGATCCGCTACGGCAACCCGCGCCTGCAGCGCTTCAGCGACGGCTGCTTCACGAAGCACTACCCGACTCCCGAGGTGACCCCGAAGCTCCTCAAAGAGCTCGGCTGCGGCAGGAATCAGACACGGGAGGAGTACCAGAACGACGAAGAGGAGGGGGACAATCAGAAGATGCTTTCATTGGTATGACATATTACGTATGACGTATTACGTATGCGGTATACGTAATTCGCAATACGATATACGATATGGCCCATGCGCGTCCTCCTCATAGCATCTTCGGCCCGCGAACATGCCATTGCCGATGCGCTTTCGCGCAGTCCGCAGAAACCCGAGATCATCGTCGTCTGCACGACGAGGAATCCCGGCCTGAAGCGCCTCTCCTCCGCGCTACATGTGGGGAATATCCTTGATTTCCCGTGGGTGACGGACATCGCAAAGAAGGCGAAGATCGATCTCGCAATCGTGGGCCCCGATGATCCGATCGGGAACGGGCTCGCCGATCTGCTGGAAGCGGAAGGCATTCCGACGATGGCCCCGAAGAAATCCCTCGCCCGCATCGAATCGAGCAAATCCTTCGCCCGCGATCTCCTCCGGAAGTACATTCCGAAGTCCGTGCCTCAATTCCGTGTCTTCACTTCGTACGAGCCAAAAACTCTGAACACATTTATTGCGCAAGATTTGAAAGGTGAGTATGTGGTGAAATATGACGCGCTGCGGGGCGGCAAAGGGGTGAAAGTGAGCGGCGAACATCTCGCTTCCGTTGAAGAAGGAATGCAGTACGCCAAAGAGTGCATCGAGGAGTGCGGCAGAGTCGTCGTCGAGGAGAAGCTCATCGGAGTCGAATTCAGTCTGCTCTCGTTCGTCTCCGGCACGCAGGTCGTCGACATGCCCGCGGTGCAGGATCATAAGCGGGCTTTCGTGGGCGATACCGGTCCGAACACGGGAGGAATGGGCACCTACACCGATGCGAATCACTCCCTCCCCTTCCTCACGGAGAAAGACCTCGCACAGGCGAAGGAGATGAACAGGCTCACAGCACAGGCGCTCCTGAAGGAATGCGGCGAACCTTTCCACGGCATCCTCTACGGCGGCTACATCGCGGTGAAGGACGGCATCCGCGTGATAGAGTTCAACGCGCGCTTCGGCGATCCGGAGGCGCTCAACATTCTTCCGCTCCTCTCCTCCGACCTCGTCGCCATTTGTCAGGCGATCACCACGGGCGAGCTCACGGAAAACCTTGTGACATTCGCAAAAAAGGCGACCGTCTGCAAGTACATCACACCCGAAAGCTACCCCGTGAGCAAAGACCAAAAAGGACAACCCGTCATCTTCCCGACCGTGCCGGAGAACGCGCGTCTGTACTTCGGGGATATCGCCGAAGACGAGCAGGGCGTTCTCCACCTCGGAGGCTCACGCACCGCGGGCATCGTCGGCATTGCAGACACGCTCGCGGAGGCGGAAGGCATCGCGCAGAACCTCTGCGAAAGAGCAAAAGGCCCTGTGCGCTTTCGTGCGGATATCGGGACGGACGCTCTCATCCGGAAAAGAATTGAGACTATGCGTGCCCTGCGGAGGTGAGTGAAAGGTTCGAAGAAAGCTACTGACCGAGCAGTGATCCCGCAGATTGACGCGTCAGGACGATATGTTTGTCGCTCTGCAACTCCGAAATATCGGGAAACAACCACGGCATCATGCTGGCACGTGCCATAAGGTCCGGATCCCGTGAGGAAATATTCATACGGAGCATCGCACGAACACGTTCAGAGAAACTCATGGCCATCTGACGCAAAGCCGAAAGCTCCGCCTGTTTCTCCCCCGGCGTCGGACCGGAAGAATCCCCCCGAAGTTTTTTCAGATAATCACCCATGGGAACGCCAGTATAATCAATGATTCTTTAAGAGAAAGAGTGAATATCGACGAAAGATATTGAACTAATTTTGTGTTCAAACTTTCAGTGCGGCCAAACGGTCTTCCTGATCTTTCATCTTCAGCGCCTCGATCATGTCACCCAGATCGCCCTCCATGATGCCCGGTAGATTGCTGAAGTTTCGGTTGATGCGATGATCCGTCACGCGATCCTGCGGAAAGTTGTACGTGCGTATCTTCTCGCTGCGGTCGCCGGAGCCGATCTGCCCCGAACGCATCTCGCCGCGCTCCTTCGCCAGTCGTTCCTGCTCCGCTTCAAACAGCTTGCTCCGGAGCAAATTCATCGCAAGCTCACGATTCCTGAGCTGGCTGCGCTCCGTCTGGCAGGCGACGACCGTGCCCGTCGGGAGGTGCGTGAGACGAATGGCGGTCTCCACCTTGTTCACGTTCTGCCCGCCCGCTCCTCCGCTGCGGTACGTGTCGATCTTCAAATCCTGCGGTCGGATCTCGATATCCACATCCTCCGCCTCCGGCAGGACCGCCACCGTCGCCGCGGACGTGTGGACACGGCCCTTGTTCTCCGTCACGGGAATGCGCTGCACGCGATGCACGCCGGATTCATACTTCAGATCACCGAAGGCCGGACCGTCGAAGTGCACCACCGCAACCTTCACTCCCCCGCCCTCCGCGTCCGTCTTCTCAATCAGCTCCGTCTTCCAGCTTTTCTCCTCCGCAAAGCGCAGATACATGCGCAAAAGATCGGCCGCGAAGAGAGCGGCCTCTTCCCCACCCGTGCCGGCACGCACTTCCAGAATCACGTTCTTCCCGTCATTCGGATCTTTGGGAACGAGGAACGCACGCATTTTCTCCAGCAGCTCCGGCATCTTTGCCTGAGCTTCACCCGCTTCCTCTTCGGCCATCTTCTGCATCTCCGGATCCGCATGCGACTCCTTCGCGAAGCGGATGGCACTCTCGCAGGTGTCGTACTCCTTCAGCAGACGAACGAGTGACTCCAACTCCTTCGAACGTCGGGCGAGCTGCGCAATCTGCTTGTGATCCGCGAGCACAGCGGGATCCCTAAGCTTCTGCTGAAGTTCCAGGTATTCGCCGGCGAGCGCGCGGAGCTTGTCGATCACGCGGGGATTATGGAGCAGAGATGCATGAAGGGAAAGCAGTGAATTACGATAAATGAACTACCTCACAGCAAGATGATGCGATACCTACGCTGAAGGGACATGGCACCTGTGGTGAGCTCTGCCGAAACATGTCATGTCCCTACTTCAGGGATACGCAGAAGATGGAACCTCTGAATGAGTGGGACAAGAACGTTCTTGTCCCACTCATTCTTGCTTCGTCATTCAATTTGCGCAGTTGCATCTCTATTATTCAGAGGTTCCCAAGCTCCGAAGTATTGAATATCCCACCTGTAGAAAAAAACAGAAAACTGGAGTACGATGCGGACTATGGATTACAAAAAGCACCTCACCCTCATCATCGGCATCGCCATTCCGGTCCTCATGGTTATCTTCGTGGCGGCGAGCATTTACATTCCGGCGTACTTCGCCCCCACCCCCCAGTTCAGCTTCCTCTATATCAGCGATAACACCTACGACTACCGCTGGGATTATCTGGTACGCAGCGGCACGATCACCCGCATCGACAGGAATGCCGACGTGAAGTATGTCCAGACGGGCGACCCGATCTTCTATATTTACGATGCCGCCAAGAAAGAGAGCACGCAGATCAGCTTCGCGGAGGCACAGAAACTGAAGCTGGATGAGAGCCCCATCTCTCCCGACGAGTACGAGATCGTGCGCGGAAACGGAAACGGAGGAGGATTTCCCTTCGATTTCAACGACAACGATTATAATTCTTTCTATTTCCGCGGACACAATACCGCCTTCCGCGCGAAGCTGAAGACCAACGGCAACTACTGGAATTTCCGCTTCCTCGGCTGGATCCTGCCTTCGTAATTCTTCCCCATTCTCTCTATGGACAAGCATGAACTGCTCCGGCAGATCTCCGATCTTGCAAGCCGGAACCTCCTCACGGAGGAGGAAGTCCTCAGCGCAGTCCGCCGGAAAGCGGCGAAAGGAGCCCTCGGTCAGGAACATGTGAAGCTCACGGAGGTGCTCTACTACCTCGGCGGCTTCATCATCATCCTCGGCATCGTGATCCTCCTCGGACAGAACTGGGAGCTTCTCAACTCCTTCACACGGATTCTGGTGACGCTCGGATCGGGCGTCGCGGCCTACATTGTGGGCATCCTGTTCCAGCAGAAGGACTACTCACAAAAGCTCACGATACCGTTTTTCTTCCTCTCGGCCGTCATTCTCCCCATCGGCCTCTTCGTGACATTCAACGAAGCGGGAATTCAGACGGATGACGCCGGTATCAACACCATCATCTCCGGCATTCTGCTCGCAACGTTCCTCGCCTCCTATTTCCTGCTAAAGAAAAATGTCTTCCTCCTCTTCAGCATCATCTTCGGCACATGGCTCTTCTTCGCCTTCACGAGCTTCCTCTTCGGCGGCAACCCCGCTCTGGGATGGAGGTTCTATGCCTATCGCATCCTTGCCACCGGTCTGACATTCATTCTTCTGGGCCATTCCTTCCGGACGATGAAGCGGGAGAGCGCACTCACGGGTCTGCTCTTCGGCTTCGGCATCTTCGGATTCCTCGGGGCGGCGCTCGCACTCGGCGGATGGACTCCGGAACAATCCATGATATGGGAACTTGTCTTCCCCGGTATCGTCTTCGCCGTGATCTTCCTGAGCATCCCCTTCAAGAGCAAATCCTTCCTGATCATCGGAGCGCTCTACCTGATGGCCTACATCATCAAGATCACCTCGGAGTACTTCTCGCAGAGTTTCGGATGGCCTCTCTCGCTCGTGATCCTCGGATTCCTGCTCATCGGGATCGGATTCTTGAGCTTCCATTTGAACAGGAAGTATCTTTCGACCTGAGGTATTGAAGGAAGAAAGAAGGTATTGAAAGTATTGAAGGTAAAGAAGGTAGAAAGAAGGTATTGAATGTAAAGAAGGTATAGTAGGTACGAAGGGTTTCACTTTCCTTACCTTCCTTACTTATCTTACCTACCTTACCTTCTTTCTTTACCTTCCTTTCCTTCCTAACTTTTCCATTTCCCGATGAAGATTCTCGTCGCAATGTCCGGCGGAGTGGATTCAAGCGTGGTCGCTCACCTTCTGAAGGAACAGGGCCATGAAGTGATCGGCGTACGGTTCCGCCTCTGGCAGGATCCGCGCGCTCCCGCGACAGCCAAAATTCTCCCGACCAAGTGCTGCGAGACCCAGACCGTCATGCGGGCGCGGGCCGTTGCCAAGAAGCTTAAAATTCCGCTCCATGAAGTGCCTCTGGAAAAAGATTTCAAGCGCGCCGTCGTGGATCCGTTCCTCGCCGCCTACCGCAAAGGACTCACGCCGAATCCGTGCGTTCTCTGCAACCGCGTCTTTAAATTCGCACACCTGCTGAAGCTCGCGACGAAATTCAAATGCGACAAGGTGGCCACGGGTCATTACGCGCGGATCATGAAGAAGAAAGATGTGTTCGGGAAACCGTACATCGCCCTTCTGGAAGCCGAGGATGACCGCAAGGATCAGAGCTACTATCTTCATCGGCTTACACAGAAAGAGCTCGACTCCACGCTGCTCCCGCTTGGCTCTCTGACAAAACAGAAAGTCTACGCACTCGCGGAGAAGTTCGGCGTGCCATTGGAACGCGTGAGCTACCGCGAGAGTCAGGATCTCTGCTTCTTCCCCGAAAAATCCCCCGATGCTTTCCTGCGACGCTACATCCGGAACGCCAAGAAAGGCCCGATCACGCTCTCCGACGGAACGATTGTCGGCACGCACGAAGGACTCCCCTTCTACACCGTCGGCCAACGGCGCGGACTCAACGTCGGCGGCAGGCCCGTTCCCGTCCGCGTCATCCGGAAAAACCGACGAACGAATACGCTCGTGGTGGCTCCGCGCGGAGAGGATCTGGAATCAAAGACGACGGTCACTTCGCTGACATTCACTGCTCCCCTGCCCCAAGGGAAAAAACTCAGGCTGACGGCACGCATCCGGGCACTCGGAGAGAAGCGGAGCGGTACGTTCACGTTCAGGAGGAAGCGCGGCATCTTCATTTTCGATAAACCCGTTCATGGGATCACGCCGGGTCAATCACTCGTTCTGTATCGGAAGAATGAAGTGCTCGGAGGGGGAATCCTTAAGTAAGGATGATCATTCGACTCACTCGAAGAAAAATGAACAACAAAAATAACCGGTAGGAAGGGTGGGATGGAAGGGAGTCCCGAGCAAAGCCGAGGGGCGCAGGTTGCCCTCCCAGCTTGGGCTAGGAGGGTGACGGGGGTGTCGGGGGGCTGAGGGAACCGAACAAGGTTCCCTAAGTCCCCTGACAAAAGAAAAAGCTTTGTCGCGACCGCCATGGCCTGGCAAAGAAAGAGGAGATTCGACATCTGTGAAATTTCACCATATTGATGATTGCTCTCGCTCATGACTTTCAAAGATAAAAATCGTAGCCAAACAAAATGATGTTTTTAAGGGTCTTTCCTGCTACGATCACTTTCCCCTTTTCCTTGTCCTTAAGCCCCGTTCTCGGTATAATACTGTGATACCGCTTTCCGATCACCCCTCCCGGCATTCCGCCTCCTACGACGCACAGGGGAATATCATCCTGCCGCAAGGTGAACCGACACCTGAACCTCAGATCGTGAAAGAAACGGATCCGCTCGAAAGCAGAGTCTCCCGGCAGCAGGAACACACGGTCGTCGAACCTCCTCCTGAAGCGAGGCGAATGGAGAAACCTCTTGTGGATGATCAAAAGAAATCCCCTCTCCTGAAATTGATTTTGGAGAGCATCCGCGCCGAAACCGCTTCGCACACGGAGGAGCTTCTTTCCGAAGGCGTGCAACAGTACCGATGGAGCGCGGAATCGTTCCGTTCATCGGGATCGAATGCATTCCGGGGATTGAAGCGCGGCACTGCGACACTCTGGACATTTCTCACACAACCCGTCTGGATCGTCCGCCCTCGCAAGGAACCGAAGAAGTACAGCCGCATGACGCTCTTCCTCCTCGATACCGTGCGCTTCGGCGGAACGTTTGCGGCCCTCTTCGTCGCACTCTTCATTACCCTCAACTACCAGAGCTTCTGGCAGATCTTCTCCGCCAAGGTGGACCCGCTCAGGGAGATGAAGACGGAAGCGACTCTGACGGATGGGATCGACAAAGAAATGCGCGATAAGCTTCTGAAATCCCCCATGCTTACCACAGCCGGCACGGATGAAGGGAACCTTCTGAGCTTTCTGCCGTCCGTCGGTCCGCCGGATAACAGGCTGATCATCCCGAAGCTCCACCTGAACGTCCCGATCATTGATCCGTCCTTCGAGGCTCTCCTTAAGGAGGACTGGACGAAAGTGGAATCCGACATTCAGGGCGCCCTGCAGGAGGGTGCGGTGCACTACCCCGGCACCGCCAAGCCCGGACAGGCGGGGAACTTCTTCGTCACCGGTCACAGCTCCTACTACCCGTGGGCAGGCGGCAAATACAAAACCGTCTTCGCACGTTTGAGTGAACTCAATCCCGGCGACGAGTACTGGGTCTATTACGGCGGAGACAAGCATCGCTACACGGTGATAGAAAAAAAGGAAGTGAAGCCCTCAAACGTGGATGTGCTTGATCAGCCTGTGGGCAAACGCCTCGGCACCCTGATGACCTGCACGCCGGTGGGCACGACCTTACGACGCCTCATCATCACCTCGGAGGAAGTGGACCCTGAAACGGGAGCGGCCCTCGCCGTCGGGGCGCAGCCCGTCCGTGAGAAGCCGAAATACAAGATGGAGATGCTCCCAATATAACTATCATGGAAGGGCCACCCCTGGTGTCCCTCCCATGAACCCACCCTTCCTCTAATGGAGTCCTCCAGCGTTGGGACCCGCGAGACCCAACGCTTCGGACAATTGATTTTCATCATCATTTTATTTGTCATTCTGCGATATACTCTTCCTGCTTGCTCATTCTGCCGCTGTGGTGAAATGGAGATGCTGCTTATTTAGCGGTTGCCGGAGCTTTTTCCCTCCGGTGCTTCCCGCTCAGGAGCGAAGCACAAAGATTATTTGTGTTCTGTAGTTCAGCGCGCAAGCGGGTGATGCGGGCCTGGAGATTCTCCTGCCGTTTCTGATGTTTCTCGATCCTCATTTCCCGTCCAAGCTCTTGTCGGGATTCCTGCGAGAGCAATCCCATCTTCTTCATACGCCTCCTCCGATCCGCCTTTGGTGGCTTCGCTTTATTTGTGCTCTGACGAATCGCGCGCCATCGTTCGAGTGCGACGGAGGCGACATAGTGAGCCTCTCCGGGATCCGTCCCTTTGTAGCACTCACCGGTGATTGCCGCCTGGTACTGCTCTCTGAACTTCGCATAGCGATCCTCAAGGAAATCTTGTCGAGCTTCAGGTCTTGATGCAAGGACCAACCGGGCCGCATCGGCCTCCGCACCCTCGGCGCCGAAAGACAACTTCCATTGTGCCCATTGATGATTTTTTCTTTCGAAGAACCTCCCGTTCTCTCTTTGGGTCCTGCGACGCTGTCCCATCCGTTTTCGTTTCCGCCATTCCGCACGCTCCGCAAGCAACTCCTCACCGCACTTACAATAGGGTCGTGCCAAACCGTTCTGCTCATCGCGTCCGAATTCTTCACATTCTTCAAAATGCATGGGAAATTGGAAAGTGTCGAATGGTATCCGAATTTTATGACTTGTCAAGAATGGTGCCGCCGGCTGGAATCGAACCAGCATGCCCCTTTTCAGAGGCAGGGGATTTTAAGTCCCCCGTGTCTACCATTTCACCACAGCGGCAGAAAGATCGCGTTGCAAGTGTACCACTTCGGCATTTTCTTCCGCGATAGATTCTCTTGTCAGGAAGAGCGGCAACAGAGGACAATACAACCGTGAGTTCCCTCCCTCCCGCCATCTGCTGTCTGGGCCCCGCACGTCTGCGGAGCTCGGTCGCGTGATGTCGAGGAATAGACAGATATCACCACCACTCCCGGACGAAGCGGGGCTTTTCCCTGCTTATTTCGAAATTCCCCCTTCCCCATGCTTCCCCGCAACCATTCGTCTCTCGATTCGGCTTTGAATACTCTCTCCGGACAGTACCACGAAAACGGACAAACGCATCCGAAGGAATTTCCCGATCGCATCATCATCGCACAAACGGTCGAATCGCTCCTGGATCTGCTCTTTCCCGAGCATCGTCTCAAACGCCACAACATCTCAGAGACTCTCTCGACAATCGGGCGGCATATTTTTAATCTTCTGACCGAGCAGGTACGTATCGCGAATCTTCATCGCGAAGAACCGTCTCCCACCCCCGAGCACGGCGTCCTCGAACTCTTCGAAGTGATGCCGGAAATCCGCCGAAAACTCATGGAAGACATGCAGGCAGCGTATCAGGGCGACCCCGCCGCGCGGGGACCGGATGAAGTCATCGTTTCTTATCCGACCACGGTGGCAACCGGAACCTATCGTTTGGCGCACGAACTGCACCGGCGGAAGATTCCGCTCATCCCGCGCATGATGACGGAGTACGCCCACCGACTGACGGGCATCGACATTCATCCGGGCGCCACTATCGGACGATCATTCTTCATCGATCACGGAACCGGCGTGGTGATAGGAGAGACCACCGAAATCGGCGACCGCGTGCGGCTCTATCAGGGCGTCACATTGGGGGCGGCCAACTTCCGCAAAGACGAACACGGCCAGCTGATCCGCGGAACGAAACGTCACCCGACGCTGGAAGACGATGTCATCGTCTATGCCAACGCGACGATTCTGGGCGGAGACACCGTCATCGGCGCACGGTCCGTCATCGGATCGAACGCGTGGCTGACGGAGAGCGTGGCTCCTGATTCGGTTGTCACTTCGGAAAAACCGGAGCTGAGAATCAGGGCGAAGAGGTGAATGAGTACCGTTAAACCCCAGAACATGTCACCCTGAGCTCGTCGAAGGGCGATATGCAATGTCATGGTTCGACGAGCTCACCATGACAAAGCTCTCCGACTGAAGATGCACACTCATTGACTTTGGCTTAAAATCCACTACAATTCGATCCAGTGCAATCATCCTTTCATCAGTTCCAGCTTCGTCGTCGTCGCACCTCCCACGGGGTCGCGGCGTAAACTGATGTCCGAATAACCGCCACCTCTGTGGGAGCCCCGAATGCCCCGCAGGGGGATTTTTTTGTTCTGAAACTACGATCCATGACCTTCCTCACCTTCACCGCCGGCACCCGTCGCGCCCGTATCACCTCCACGGAGGTGCCGGGCTGACGTGTCTCCATGTCGCCGACAGCACACCCTCCGTGGAGATAAAACCCCGCGTGCTATTCCATATTTCCCTTTCCCACTCATCCCATGCAATCCCCTCCCCCAATCGAAGCCCCCTCCGCACCCGCGGAAACTCCGGCCCTCCCACCCTCGCCCATTCCGGCGATGATCGACGGCATCAAGAAAGTGATCCTCGCGCCCGACGGCGGCAATGTCGCGGACTACGTCTGGTCCACGAAGCACATCCACGGCAAAGGCGGCTGAACGAACTTTATTCACTTCTCCCACCACCTCCCATGAAAACAACTTCTTCCTACAAAAAAATCGCCTCGCACGAGGCGAAGAAAGGCGAATTCACAACCTGTCTCCTGCTCTATTCGGGCGGACTGGACACCTCCGTCATGCTCAAGTGGATTCAGGACGTGTACGAGGCCGACGTCATCGCGCTCACCGTCGACGTGGGCCAGCTGCACGAGGATCTGAACGAAGCCAAAGAGAAAGCCCTGAAGCTCGGGGCCAAAGCCGCCTATGTCGTGGACGCCACGGACCGCTTTGCCGACGAGTGCCTGACCAAAGCGATCAAGGCCAATGCCGATTATCAGGGCGGATACCATCTCTCCACTCCCCTCGGAAGGGTGACACTCTCGCAGGTGGCCGTGGAAATCGCCAAGCGCGAAGGCGCCACCGTGATCGCACACGGCTCCACCGGCAAGGGCAATGATCAGGTCCGCTTCGAGAGCTACATCACCACGCTCGATCCCGCGCTGAAGATCATCGCTCCCGTGCGGGAGTGGGGCATGGGGCGTGACGAGGAACTGGAGTACGCCGCACTCCATCACATTCCCGTAAAGCAGACCAAAGACTCGCCGTACTCCTACG
>Ga0172380_10004969_pt1 | contig 16552 bp, 15 predicted proteins | sample Leawe162metaG_FD_119747 | JGI IMG/M metagenome (GOLD analysis project Ga0172380, IMG submission 119747) | Leachate microbial communities from a municipal landfill in Southern Ontario, Canada - Leachate well 162 metaG | ecosystem: Engineered > Solid waste > Landfill > Unclassified | place...
AAATTCTTTTTTTATAAAATCATAAATTTTTTTGGCTGACAAAAATGGGTCTTTTGGCCACAAAATGTAGTGGCCGTTGGCATTACTCTCATCAATTCCAGCGGTCGGGATTATAATGTTATCTTTGATTGTCAGCATCACATCGTATTTTTTAGATACTTTTGCCCTATCAAGATATAAATCAGCCTCTTTTTTGACCAAATCGTCTTTGTTTTTGATTTCAGAAATTTTTACACACCTGCCCTCCCAGATAGAAACTACTTTTGAAGTTATAACTATTATTGATTTTTCTTTTAACTTAAACTTCAAAAAACTCTGCTTTATCACAGAAAGCAAATCATCTTTTGGAGGAACTAACGGCCTTGTTTTAATTGTTTTTACCAGCATTAAATAAGAGTTCTTGTTTTACAAATGGTTTTAGAGAAGAAGCAAATTTGAAGTTGGTTATTTTGTCTAAAACAAAATTAAACGCCAGGCAGCTTGCCCAGATTCCAACTGTGAAAACCCCCCTCTCAATAAAAACAACTGGAATTAAACTTATCCAAATCGCCGGAGTTAAACCGAACGAATAAAGGAAAATTACAGAACCAACAGCGTGAGCAGTAAATGTGGCCCCCAAGCTGTTTAAGATTAATCTTTTTTTGAAAAATGTTGCAAAAAATGGAATCAGCCAGATTAAAGAATATGCCCATGCCTGCCTGCCAATAGGATTTAATAAAAATAGTGCTATACAAATTGGAAAAATTATTGCTGTTTTTTTTGTTTTAAGCCCAAAATAAACAGCTGCCAGCATCATTGGCAAAAACCTGACTATAGTTAGAAAATCTAACTGCTGATGGAACAAAATTATGTTTAAAAGTCTTACAACAAAAACAGAAACAGCTCCCAAAATAGGACCTAAAAACATTCCGCCGACAGGCCCCAAAAATTCAAAAAGCGTAAAGTTCTGGCCAGACCCGACTATTTTATTTACTGCCACCTGGAAAGCCGCCAAGCCCAAAACAATAAAAATTATTAAAAACAAAACTTTTCTTTTATCCATATTTTTTTATTTGTTTATATATTTGTATTTTCTTTTATACTCTTTTTATAATAAAATACAATAATGAGAAAAGCTTGTGCAATATTTATTTTATCTTTTTTGTTTTGTCCATTTTTTGCTTCTGCAACAAATATGTTCGACGTGGTTATAAACGAGATCGCATGGATGGGAACCGCTTCATCTTCAAATGATGAATGGATGGAATTAAAAAATAATACAGGCGCCCCAATTGATTTATCTGGCTGGACATTGCAAACAGCTGACGAAAAAATAAAAATAAGCTTAACCGGCGCAATTCCTGCTAATGAATTTTATTTATTAGAAAGAACAGATGACAATACGGTGCCCGATATTACAGCAGACCAAATCTATACTGGAGCTTTAAGTAACAACGGCCAGGACTTATGGTTATATGATGGTAATAATAATATAATTGACGAGGCTGATTTTTACGCGGGCTGGACGGCTGGCGACAATGCGACGAAACAAACAATAGAGAGAATTGATAATAATAACTGGCAAACCAGCAAAGATGTTGGGGGCACTCCAAAAACCCAAAATGGCAGTGGCACCACAGAAGTATCGAATAACGAACAAAAAACAAACCCAACACCAAACACCCAAAACCCAACACCTAATATAACTTATCCAAGTGGTATATTATTAAACGAGATTTTGCCAAATCCCGAAGGATCAGATGAAACAGACGAATGGATTGAATTATATAACTCTAATAATTTTGACGTTGACTTATCTGGCTGGAAAATTCAGGACACTGCTGGAACTATTACAACTTTTACAATCCCAAAACACCTGCCTGACGGCAGGCAGGCAAATATTTCAGCTGGCGGGTTTTTAGTTTTTAAAAGGCCCGACACAAAGATAATGCTTAATAACGACGAAGACGGCTTGAATATTTTAACTCCTGACAATCAACTGATTGATTCTGCGGAATATACAAAAGCGCCGCTAGGACAATCTTATAATAAAACAAACTCTGGCTGGCAATGGAGCGCAACCTTAACCCCTGAATCTAAAAATATTATCTCTGCTCCAGCCGGAGTAAAAAACAGCTCAAAAACCTTGTCAAAAACTCAAAAACCTGATAAAAATAATACAGTTGAGCCGGGATTAGCTGGTATAAGCCAAAGCACAAACACAAACCAAAATTATATAAAAAATCAGAATCCTTGGTTTTTATTTTTTGCGGCTTTAGCGCTAACAATAATCTCTGCTGTAATAGTATTATTAATAAAAATAAGGTTAAAAGGTGCCAAAAATCTAACACCAAAAACCTAACACCTAATTATGTCAGGACATAGTCATGCAAAAACAATCATGGCCACAAAGATGGCCAATGATGCTAAAAAAGGAAAAGTATATTCTAAATATGGCAGATTAATTACAATAGCCGTCAAGGATGGAGGGGGGTCGGGGGATCCAGCAAAAAACGCCAAGCTTAAAACCGTGATGGAACAGGCCAAAAATATGAATATGCCCAAAGAAAATATTGAAAGGGCGATTAAAAGAGGGACCGGAGAATTGGCCGGAGAAAACTTAGAAGAAGTTTCCTACGAAGGATTCGGTCCGGGAGGAATTGCTTTAATAATTGACGGAATTACCGACAACACAAACAGAACCCTAGGAGAGATAAAAACTATTTTGAACCAGAATGGAGGTAAAATGGCAGGAGAAGGAGCTGTAAGATGGATGTTTGAGAAAAAGGGAGTGGTCACGGTTTCGGGCGATGGAAAAACAAAAGAAGATTTAGAATTGCTTGCGATAGAATTAGGGGCCGATGATGTTCGGTCAAACGAAAAAAATATTGACATTTATACAAAGCCCGAAGACTTAGAAAAGGTGAAAAAGGCATTGGAAGAAAAAGGTATAAAAATTGATTCTGCTTCATTAGATTATATTGCTAAAGAAGAAATAGGGCTTTCAGAAAAAGACAAAGCTGCCGCCGAAAAACTTTTTGAAGCCCTAGACGACAACGACGCAGTCAACGACGTTTGCTCAAACATCAAAAACTAAAAACACTCTCACATGATAATTCTGGGGGTAGACCCTGGATCCACGATTGTGGGTTATGCGATTATAAATAAAAATAAAGATAAATACCTTGAGGTTGTTGATTTTGGGTGCATAATTACGGACAAATTTTTTACAACCGGCGAGAGGTTGAAAAAAATACACAAAGAAATCACAAAGCTAATAAAAAATCACGGGCCAGATATGATGTCTATTGAAAGGTTGTTCTTTTTTAAAAATCTAAAAACAGTAATGCCGGTAAGCCAAACAAAGGGCGTGATACTATTAGCTGCCGCCCAGACAAAAACACCCGTCCTAGAGTTTACTCCGCTTCAGATGAAAATGGCGATTTGCGGGTATGGCAGAGCAGAAAAAAAACAAGTGCAAGAAATGATAAAAAAAACTGTTAATATAGATAATTTTGACCTTAAAACTAATAATAGAAAAAAAGACGATGCTTTTGATGCTTTGGGCATAGCAATCTGCGCCTCGCTAAAAGCATATTAAACGTGTGGAAAAGTAAGTATTGACAATAGTTTGTTAAAAAATATAATAAGGACAATAGAATTAAAAATAAACCAAAAAAATGCAAGACGAATTTTTAACCAGGCTAATTAATGAAGATGATGATTTTGAGGACACCAGCGACTTAGACGACGACAACAACGATGACACAACAGACGACGATGATGAAAAAAGCGATGACGATGACGATGTTATAGAAGAAGAGCAAGAATAAGTTTAAAAAATAAATGCTTAAAACAAAAACTCCTCTTAAAATGGAGTTTTTGTTTTAAGCGCGGCTCTTGCAATTTCTTGCATTTTGCCGCTACAATGAATAAATTATTCCATTTTTATAAATTATGAAAAAAAATATCTTCAAGGGTTTATTAAAGAGGCTGTCAAAAATTAATAAACCAAGCGCTGTATCAGCTGTTAAGGGCTTATTTAAAGGGTTATCAAAAGTTAATAAATCAAAACTTTTGCTTGCCGTTGGAAAATACTTGGCTTTTTTGTTTTTGGGCGGATGCCTGCTAATTTTGCTTATGTTTATTTACTATACTTATAACCTTCCTCAACCAGAAAAATTTACAGAAACTCCCTTTATACAATCAACTAAAATATACGACAGGACAGGCAAGGTTCTTTTGTATGATATTTATGGAGAAGAAAAGAGGGAAATAATTTCTTTTGATAAAATTTCAGATAATTTAAAGCATGCTGTTTTAGCTTCCGAGGATGCCAGGTTTTACCAGCATGGGGGTATAGACTTTGAAGGTATACTGAGAGCTATATTGGTTGATTTAAAACTTCAATCAGCAAGCCAAGGAGGATCAACAATAACACAGCAATTAATACGCTCTGTTTATCTTACGGGCCAGAAGAGCATCTCTAGAAAAGTAAGAGAGATGGTTTTAAGCATAGAATTGGAAAGCAGATATTCTAAAGACCAAATATTCAGCTGGTATTTGAACGCTGTCCCTTTTGGCGAAAATGCTTATGGGGCAGAGGCGGCTAGCCAAACTTATTTTAATAAGTCTTCTTCTGACTTAACAATAGCTGAAGCTGCCACATTAGCAGCTTTATTGCCAGCCCCAAGCCATTATTCACCCTACGGCCCAAATAAGGAGGAACTTTTACAAAAAAAAGATGTTATTTTAGATAAAATGTTCAGGTTGGGATATATTACAAAAGAACAATCTACTTCTGCAAAAAATGAAAAGTTAGTTTTTGCTGAATCCGATATTAATATAAAAGCTCCCCACTTTGCGCTATATGTAAAAAAATATTTAGATGAAAAATATGGCGAGAACTATTTAAAAGAAAAGGGGCTGCGAGTTTATACTAGTTTGGATTGGGACCTCCAGCAATATGTGGAAAAGGTTGCTAAAGATGCGGATAAAACAAATATAAGCAAGGGCGCAAATAATACCGCAATGGTTGTTTTAGACCCCAAAACAGGTGAAATTTTAGCTTTGATCGGCTCCAAGGATTATTTTGCTGAACCATATCCTTCAACTGGAGGCGTTTTGTTCGCCCCTAAATATGATATCGCTACAATGGGCCAAAGACAGCCGGGCTCTTCTTTTAAGCCCCTTGTATATGCTACGGCTTTTAAAAAAGGGTTTACTCCAAATACTGTGTTATGGGATGTAAAAACCGAATTTAACCCCAGTTGCGACCCTGGCGGAAATAATGTGGTTGGCGCAAATGGCAGCGCTTGTTATAATCCTCAAGATTATGACGGCATGAATAGGGGGCCGGTAACATTAAAAACAGCGTTGGGTTGCTCACTAAATATACCCTCTGTAAAAGTTCTTTATTTAGCTGGAATTCCAGAAACACTGCAAACGGCCAGGGACTTTGGCATCACAACACTCACTGACATTAATAATTACGGCCTGTCTTTGGTGTTGGGCGGAGGAGATGTTAATTTATTAGAGTTAACATCAGCTTATGGAGTTTTCGCGACAGAGGGAAAATATATTCCTCCGATAAGTATTCTTAAAATAACAGATGCAGAAGGCAATATTATTGAAGAAAAACATAACCAGGATACAAAAGTTTTAGACACACAAATTGCCAGACAAATAAATAATATTTTATCTGATAATAACAACAGGGCTCCTATCTTTGGGACAAACTCGCCGCTATATCTGCCCGGCTATCAGGTGGCTGCTAAAACTGGCACTACATCTAGTTTAAGAGATGGCTGGACAATGGGGTATACTCCATCTGTTGTTGTCGGAGTATGGACCGGGAATAATGATAACTCTCCAACAAAAGACATTGGTGTGGGGATTGCAGCTCCTATGTGGAATAAAATAATGCAAAAAATAGTGTCTTCAAAACCAGCTGAAAGCTTTACGCCCCCAGATCCGATTACAAACAGGAGTCCTGCTTTATTGGGGCAGCTGCCAAAAGACGACATTAACACTGTTTTATATTACGTTAATAAAAATGACCCCTTGGGTCCTGCACCTCAAAATCCTGCTGTTGACCCGCAATATCCTTTGTGGCAAATCGGAATAAATAATTGGCTGATAGCGACGGGCAAATTACAAGCTACAACACAAAATCTGCCTCAGGGTTGCGCTTCAAATTCAGGATATAGCACCACAACAGGCCAGTCCTGCGCAAACATTTCTCTAATTCCGCCCAATCAATAGGGTGTATAATTATTTGACCGGTTGGCTTTAAGGTGGTAAGTTTGATATAGGTTGTTTAAAATACTTAATAAAGTATTAATAAGGATAAAGGCGATTTGGCTTCCCGCAAAAGGAGCGCCAAAAAAGACCGACCCAAGAGGGTTTTTAAAAAATCCTTTGTTTTATTTTGGGTTGGTTTCTTTTGTTTTGCTTGGATTTATGTATTCTTCCTGCGCCAGCTTAGCCAAAACAAACGGCTTAGACAACAGCCGTGTTTTTTTCAACTCTTTTTTTAATAAAGATAGCAATTTAAATGGGGGCAATTTGTTTTCCAGCCAGGCAAATGCGGTTGCTTTAGAAACGCCTGATTTAAAAATAATACAAGATAATACTTTGTGCGGAGTGGCAACTCCGTGCGTTGTGTCCGGAAAGGTTTTAGGAAATGTATTCGGCGGAAATAATCAAAACAAAAAAGAAATAGTTGATTATGCGGTTCAGCCGGGAGACACCACCCAATCAATTGCGGACTCGTATAAAATAACTGTTGACACTTTACTTTGGGCAAATGATTTAACTTCTTCGTCAACAATAAAAGTCGGTCAAAGTTTAACAATTTTACCAACCGATGGTGTTTTACATATTGTAAAATCCGGAGACACTATTTCGGGAATTGCCCAAACATACAAATCAAAACCAGAAGACATAATTTTTTATAATGATTTAGCCAGCCAGGACGATGTTTATGTAGGAGATATTTTAATTGTGCCAGGAGGAGTAATGCCTAAAAAAGCCAGTCCGGTGACAAATAATCAGGTTCCTTTAGCTGATAATTTCTTTATTTATCCGACACAGGGAATTATATGGCAAGGACTTCATTATTATAACGCGGTTGATATAGTAAACGAATGTGGAACTCCAATACATGCAGCCGCAGCTGGAGTGGTGCAAAGGGCTGTTGGAAACGGCAAATACAATTCAGGTATGGGAAACCATATAACAATTTTGCATAGCAATGGAACCTCTACTTATTACGGCCATCTTATGACTCTATTTGTTACACAAGGAGAAAGGGTTTATACCGGCCAGAATATTGCTTTAATGGGCGGAGAACCCGGCATGGCTGGGGCTGGCAAATCAACAGGATGTCATATACACTTTCAAGTTATGGGTGCTAAAAATTGGTTGACGTCATATCCTATTAAAACAACAATCAGCTACAAATAATAATAGAAAATTAATTCTTTGTGTCTATATTTGATGTTGAATACCAAACATCATTCGTCCATTTCCAATTTTTATCCATCCCGCCCATAACCCAAATTTTATTTTTAAAAATAACAACTCCAGCATCTTCTTTGCCATTCCAAAGAGGATCCTTTTCTGTTTTTTTCCAATTTGCTCCGTCAGCTGAATACCAAACATCGTTTACGCTACTCCCATATTTGGGAATATCTAATACGCTAACAACCCATAGCTTGTTTTGATAATCAAGCATAGTAAAACCCTCTCTTGGCGCAAAGGGGGGATTTTTATTTACTAAATCCCATGTTATGCCATCTTCTGATGACCATACATCTTTATAAACATTGTCATCAAAATCCATACCTCCTATTATCCATAATTTATTATTGAAAACAGCAGAGGAAAAATCCCATCTCGGCGACCATCCAGCATTTTTAGTGGCTTTTGCCCAATTTACTCCGTCATCTGAATACCAAACATCATTAAAAAGTTGGTGGCCAGTATATTTTACGCCTCCGCTAAGCCACATTTTATTCTGAAAAACTACTAACTGGTGACCCTCTCTGGCTGTCCATGCAGCAGAATCTGTTTCTATTTTCCAATTAATGCCGTCTTCTGATGACCACACATCATTTCTGGTGCCAATTTCAGGACCCCAACCACCCATTAACCACATTTTATTTTTAAAAACCGCCACCTGCATTGACCTCCTCTCTCCCCACGGCGCTCTCTCTAAAACAAGCTGCCAGTTTATGCCGTCTTCTGATGACCAAACATCACTAAGGTGCGGCGAGTTTCCATAATCAATATTGCCTGGAGAAATAACGCGCTTTGTAGCATCAACCCCGCCCATAACCCAAATTTTATTTTTATAAACCACTGCCCCAAAAGAATCTCGCCCCTCCCACGGTGCCGATGATAGTGCTTGCTCCCATTTTAATAAAGCCGGATCAAATCCCGGATCTGACGGAGTTATAGTTTGCACATCTATTGCATTCTCTTTATTGTTTAAAATCTTTTTATAAACAACTGCACCGGCGACGGCCAAAACGATTAAAGAAAATAAAATTATTAATAATAGTTTACTTATTTTCATTTTATGTTGACTTGATGGGCATTACTACATAAATATAACTTGCGTCTCCTACTGGCTTTAACACGCACGGGCCCTCTTCTTTGCTAAGGTCAAAAATAATTTCTGAACTTTTTATATTTGACAGACCGTCGATTAAAAATTTGTGGTTAAAAGCCGCCTCTATCTGCTCTCCCTCTATCTTGGCTGAAATTGTGGATTGGCTCTCGCCTATATCTGGGTCTTTTGCCGAAATTTCAACCTCTTTATTTTGGACATTAATTTTAATTTTTATTTCATTTATCTTTCCAGAAAAAAGCGAGGCGGCTTTAATTTGATTTAAAAATTCATCTCTTTTTACAATAACATGGGTTTTGAATTTTTTAGGGATTATTTCTTCATAGTTGGGATATTCGCCTTCAATTAATCTGGAAACAATTTGAATTTCAGGGTGCGCCGCTTCTTTCATCGGAGACTCAAACATCGTCTGGTTAGGAGAAAAATATATTTTTATTTTTCCGTCTTTTCCCCCTAAAATATTCATTATTTCTCTAGCTGGTTTTTGAGGAAGAATAAAAGAGGTGTCTTTTTTAATGGGGCTTTCTAATAAAATAGTTTTTTCTGCTAATCTAAAACTGTCTGTGGCAACTATTTTTATTAAGTTTTTAGAAAAAATGAAATAAATTCCAGAAATTTCAGGCCTTGACTGGGAAGGCGAAGCAACATCCACTATTTGGGCCAATCCCTGGCAAAGTTTTTCATTATCAACCTCTAAATACTCTAAGTCTTTAAATTCTGGTATTAAAGGAAATTCATCTGGATTAAACCCCTGTACTTGGTTTTTAAAGCTTTTGCACTCAATATACAGCCCCTGTTTTTTTTCTTCCAGTATAATTTTTTCGTTTGGTAATAAAGAAACAAAACTTGAAAGAAATTTAGCCGGCACCACCACTTTTCCTTTTTTGATAATTTTAGTTAGTATCCATAGCTTTATGGCGGTTTCTAAATCTGTGGAGCTTAAACTTAAAAAACTGTCTTCCGTATTGATTAAAACATTATCTAAAATCGGCAAAGAAAGATTTTTCCCAACTATTTTTTCAACAATATTTAAGCCACTTTTAAAATTCTCTTTTAAAATTTCTACTTTCATGGGTTTTAAAATATTATCTAAATATTAATATATTAATTATTAATTTATTATTAAAATTATTGTTATTACGGTTCTTTGTTTTTTATTTTTTTAAAAAAGAAATGGGTGTAAATTTTTTTATTTGTTCCTAAAATTTTTTGTGGAAATAATGTGTATAAATTATGTTTTAAACGTGTGGTTTTTGTTGTGTTTTTTGAGGGACAAAAGTTATTATCTTTTTGAATACCTTTTATCCACTATATATTCTCTGTTTTATTAAGTTTAATTCTTCGGTTAATTTATTGTTTTCTTCGTTTTCTTGAAGGATTTTTTTGTAAGCATAAATCGCTGTTGTGTGGTCTTTGCCCCCGAATTTTCTGGCAATTGCCGGGAATGAATATTTTAATTCTTTTCTTAATAAAAACATAGCGACCTGCCTTGGTTTTACAATCTCTTTGCGCCTTGTTGGGTCAAATAAGTTCTTTTCCTCTAGGTTATAAAACTTCGCGACCGTTTCTATAATTTTTTTATAATTTGCCACATCAAAAGGAGAAAAAACAAAACCTTTTAATAGTTTTTTTACCGTTTCTAGGTCTAAAGTTTGGTTGATTTTCCCGTAGATTAACAGCTTATTTAGGGCGCCTTCTAGTTCCCTAATATTTTTTTTGACATTTGTTGCGACATAATCCAAAATTTCTTCAGGGAGTTCCATATTTTTCTCTTGGAGTTTGGTTTTTAAAATAACTAATCTTGTCTCATAATCGGGCAGGCTCACGTCAGCTATCATACCACCCTCAAACCTGGATTTTAATCTTTCTTCAAGCTCCGCAATGGCGTTTGGCGGCCTGTCTGAAGAAAGGATTATTTGTTTGTTCTTTTCATATAAAGAGTTAAAAACATGGAAAAATTCTTCCTGGCTTTTATTTTTACCCGCTATAAACTGTATATCATCTAAAATCAAAACATCTATCGGGGCCAAACTTGCTTTAAAGGCCTCCATACTATTGGTTCTGATTGCCGAAACTATACTGGAAACAAATTTTTCTGAAGAAATATATTTTACCTTTTTCTTCTTTAAGTCCTCGCTTATTTTATTTCCAATTGCTTGTATTAGGTGTGTTTTACCCAATCCCGTGCCTCCATAAACAAACAAAGGATTGTAATTAAACCCAGGGCTGTCAGCTACAGCCAAAGCCGCTGCGTGCGCTAACTCATTAAAAGATCCGACTACAAAATTATTAAATGTGTAGCGCGGGTTTAGATTGGTTTCTTTGTTTATTTTGAATTCATCAAATTTTAATTGCGTCTCTTCGGGTTTCTCGCTTCCTAGAACTGCTTTAAAATCAATATTTTTTGCTGGGTTGGGTTTTATAATAAACTCCAGGTCTTTTATGGAGTCATCTATGTCGTGCAGTGTTTTTAGAATTAATTTATTATACTTATTGCTCAGCCACTCCTTAGAAAAAGCGTTTGGCACTGAAATTATTATCTTCTCATTGTCTTTGGAAATAATTTCAGTGTTTTGGAACCAGGTTGCAAAATTGGCTTTAGAAATGTGGAACTGCATTTGTGCCAAAACAGACTGCCAAAGCTCTAAGTTGTTCATATATTAGATAATTTTATTTCTATAATTTCTATAACTCGAAGTATACTGTATTTTTCCTTTTTATTGAAGGATTGTCAAATACAAGCAAAACAAAGAGAGGTGTTATTAAGCTGTGGATAACTTGTGCAGCTTGTTTCAACACAGACGCACAATGAAAGCTTGTAATCCAGATTTTTTTGAGTTATACTAGTTGTATTATACTAATTAAATTTTTTAATACAATGAGCTTTACATATCAACCTAAAAAGAAAAAAAGGGCAAATACGCACGGCTTTTTGAGAAGAAAAAAAACCAAAACCGGCAGGCAGGTTTTACAGGCGAGAAGAAGAAAGGGCAGAAAAAGAGTAGCGCTTTAGGCTCGTCGTTTAAAATTTATGTTGCCCAAAATAAATAGGATAAAGAAAAAAAAGGACTTTGAAATAATTTTTAAAAAAGGGGTGAGTTTTAAGAATTCCTCTCTGGTTTTAAAAGTCGCAAAAAACAACTTGAATCAAAACAGGTTTGGTTTTGTGACCAGCCAAAAAGTATCTAAAAAGGCCGTAGTGAGGAATAAAATTAGAAGGAGGCTATCAGAAATTATAAGAGCTGAGTCAAAAAACATAAAAAACGGGTTGGACTTAGTTTTTATATCTTTAGCTGGTTTAGAAAAAAAAGATTTTTTTGGAACAAAAGACGCCGTGAACAATCTTTTGACAAAAGCAAAAATATTTATAAACTAGAAAATGTTTAATTCCTTAATAGGTTTTTTTTATATTATACTGTACCAGCCCCTGTTTAATCTCCTTGTTTTGTTATATAATTTTATACCCGGCCACGACTTTGGAGTGGCTATCATATTTTTAACCATAATCATCAGGGTTATACTTTATCCGATTTCAATAAAAGCAGTTAACTCTCAGAAGGGCCTTCAGAAACTACAGCCTAAAATTCAAGAAATACAAAAAAAATATAAAGACGACAAAGAAAAACAAGCCAAAGAGACCCTAGAACTTTATAAAAAAGAAAAAATTAATCCGTTTTCGGGTTTGTTGTTAGCATTGATTCAATTGCCGATTCTTATAGCGCTTTATCAGGTTTTTTGGAACGGGTTAAAGCCCAGCGAACTTGTTAATTTATACCAATTTGTTTTAAATCCCGGGCAGATTAACGCGCTGTTTTTACACATAATGGATTTGTCAAAACCAAATTTAATCCTAGCCATATTGGCCGGACTAACGCAATATTACCAGAGTAAAATGTTAATCCCTAAGGCCGTTTCTTCGGACGTAAAAAAAAGCAAAGAAGCCGATTTTTCTCAAATTATGCAAAAGCAGATGGTCTATTTTTTACCGGTGTTTACAATAATAATACTTTTAAGCCTGCCGTCTGCTTTGGGGCTGTACTGGACAGTAAGCGGATTGTTTTCTATAATTCAACAGTATTTCATTTTTAAAAAAGACAATAAACCAGAGCCAGCTGGGGTCTAAAAACATGTTAGAGCAAAGTCAAATCAATAAAATAAAATGGATCGTGGAAGATTTTTTTTCAAAAATGACAATAACAACTTCTGATATAGGGGTTAATTTATCTTCCGTAAAAAACAAAGCCGATGACAAGACATCTTCAGAAGAAGAGAGAGACGTTGTTAATCTGGACATAAAATTAGAAGAGCCTCAAATCTTGATAGGCCAGGGAGGGCAAACGCTTTTTGAAATTCAACGCCTTTTAAGGACAGTTTTAAACAAAAAATTTCAAACAGTTTTTTACTTGAATCTTGACATTAATGATTATAAAAAGAAAAAAATAGAATATTTAAAAGATATAGCCAAAAGCCTAGCCGATGAGGTGGCCCTAACCAAACAAGAAAAAGTGCTTCAGCCTATGTCATCTTATGAGAGAAGGGTAATACATGCAGAGTTGTCTGAAAGATCAGATGTTATTACAGAAAGCCAGGGCGAGGGTCCCGATAGGCACGTGGTAATAAGGCCTAGGTAATATAATAAAAACAGCCCCGCTCTAGCGGGGCTGTTTTTATTGCGCCACAGGGATAATCATTATCCAATTTGGCTCTTTCCCCGAATTTCTTATGTGCTCCCACTTAACTTGGTTCGGTCCGGTTTTATTGACATCATTTACTGTAGGAAACGCCTGGCAGGTCCACCAGGGCTCTTTGGTGTCTAAAGGATCATGATGGATAAGCAAAACAAGATAATTCCCGTTTATTTTTATTGATGAGATGTTTTCCCCTGCTAATGTGGGGCAGCTTTTTTGCTTGCACTTCTTTTTATCATCATAATTTAAACAGTCTTGCTCGTCTTCTGGCACAGTGCAGTCTTTGAGGTTGTTATAATTTGAAGATTTCCCTGTAAATTTTAATTTACTAAGTTCTATCGCGTAAAGAGTTGATTCCCCAGCGTTTTCAATTTGAGAGTTTGTAATTTTAAGCCAGCCCCCTTCTTCATTTTGAAAAGACTTGCGATATAAATATACGCCGTCTCCGTTTGGGGCAAAGTCAAACTTATGAATAGAGGCAGAGGCGGCAAAAGCATCTATGTTTTTTACGCAATCAGTGTTTGGGTTAATATATTGGCACCTGCCCCAAAAATTCATTACGTCATACAAAATAGAAATGTAGCCCGTGTCTTTATCAGAAATTACTTTGACAGAATGTATCTGGTTTGCCAAATCATCGCCTAAATCGGGAATGCTTGTGCTATTTGTGCTTGTAGCGCCAGAACAGTCTTGAGATTTGTAAAAATTAACACCTGGCGCTGGAGGAGCCGGCGGCGGTTCTGGAATCTTTTCTAAAGGGTTTAAACTAAAAATACTAAGCTGCGGATTGATTGTGGTTACAATTAAAACAAGAGTGGCTAAAATTAGCAATCCTGATATTGCTCCAGAAACCCTGTCTTTTGCCATTGCCAACGCGTCGGGTTTTCCAGCCGAAACAAAATATAATACTCCTGCCCAAATGAGAGACAAAAAAACTGCAAAGAATCCGGCAAATATTCCAAAATCAAAAACATATTTTAAATACTGTGCCAGGTTTGAGTCGGGGGTTATACTAGCTCCGGTTGATAATGTCGGATACTCAACTTCAAGGCCTGCGGCAGAGATTTTGTTTGCGGGCAAATAAAAAAATATTGTTAAACAAATAAAAAAGACGGAAAACAAAAACAGAAGAAGACCTATATTAATTTTTTTCTTTTTGAAACAACTAATTTCCATAAATTATAATTTTACTTTATTGGCAATATATTAATTGTGTCTATCTTGTTTTTTGTAGCGATAAACTCAATTTCATTTAAATTGTTTATGCTTTTGCTAAAAACTTGGCAATATCTTTCCTGCCCGCTAGAGGCATTAAGCACGGCCAAATAACTCCCATTAATATTTATAGATCCGGGATGCTGGCTAAAATTTGGGTACAACTGTTTATATTTATCTGGCCTATTAACTTTTGTGTAGTCAAACGTTAATTTTTGCGCGCTGTCATTCCAATAATTTTTTATTACACTTTTATCAAGAGAATATTTTCCTGCCCTAGCGCCTATGCTTTGGCCCCAAGGCTCGCTATAAAAATCTACGCCTTGCCCGGAGGTTTCAGGGGTCTTTGCGTTCCAGTTAAAAATATCGACAGATGACGAAACAGGAATTCCCGCAAGGCAGGCATCGCTTTTATTAATGTCATTTATCAAAAGGGGTGCCGTGCATGGCCCTGCTTTAGTATTATCATCGTTATCATGAAAGATGGCCACATAACGCACATTATTAGGAATATTGTTTATAATTTTTATTGATTTTACCTTGTCTTTGAAAGGGGCTTCTAGCTGTCCGCTTGATAAATTTACATCAGACATAAAACCGCTGCAACTTTCTTTAAGATAATAATAAACCCCAGGCGTTTCAAATGCCATTCTAAAAGAACCGCCAGAAACGGTTATCCCCCCCTTATTGCACTCTAGTCTTTGGACATTAGTGTTTGGGTAATCGTCTTCGTCTCGAAAATCTGTTTTAGGAAATTGCCATACTAATAAAGCAGGGCCGCTATTACAAATATAAACTAATCGGTTATAACCCGCAGGTATATTTGCTGTATCCGCCTCAGCTATTGGGGCGGGCTTATTTTCCGAACCATTGGTATAAAATACGCCATCTACACCAGGCAGTGGAGCTAAAGCAGGCGTTATAAGCGTAGGGTTTATTGTATGTATAATTACAAAAGACGCAATTGTTAATACTAATCCTAAAATAGCGCCCTTTATTCTATCTATGGCCTCACCCCTTGCCGATGGGTTTTCAGCTGATGCTATTAAACTAACAGCGCCTATAGTAAAAGAGATGAGAGCTAAAGCTCCAGCTAAATAAATCAGCAATCCAAACCAATAAGCGATAAATACCGACAGGCAATCCCTGCCCGTGCATGCCGATGGCGAGATTAACCCTGGAATTGTCGGATAGTCTCTTATTTCTAAAGCAGCATATGCAAAACCGCTGTTTAATAACAGAATAACAATAGAAATGGCCAAAAATAAGAAATACTTATTTTTACACATATTAAACTATGCTAATGCGTCGGAATTATATTAACCAATCCTAAGGGCGTGTTTCCAGGAGGTAAAAACTTTTCTAAAGTTAAATCAGCAGCATTTTTTTTAAAAGTCTGGCAGTATAAATGTTTTGCTTTTTTATCATCATAGTAATAAGTATAAAAAGCGGCTAAATAGTTTCCTTTTAATCGCAATGAGCCAGGGCAATCCTGAAAGCTTTCACAGGGGCAACAGTCTTCAGAACTAATTGCGGCCTCATCTGAGCAGGATGGGTAATATCCATAGCACAGCATAGCTATATCGCTGTCTACGCCTGTCCAGTCAAACACTATCTTATCTGCTTCTTTTGCAAAGAAGTTTTTAAGTGTGGTGGATGGAACGTTGTATTCCCCTGCTTGTTTGTCGGCGTTCCAGCCATCAGGTTCGCTATAAAATGCTACGCCGTCTCCAGAAGATGTTGCATTGTCTTTGTTCCAGTTAAAAATATCGGCAGCATAAGCAGAAAAATCAGGAGAAACAGAAAAGCTAGATAAATTTTCACAGCCGCTGATTCCGCCGACTGCAATAGGATTAGTGCAGTCTCCGGCAGAATTTTCTCCGGGGGTTTTATGAAAAATAACTCCGTAATAATCATGGTTTGCCGGGTTGTTAACAATTCTCACTGACTTTATTTTTCCGACAAACGCATCATCTAATTTTGTCTGGCTCGTTAATTTTACATCAGAGCCGAAGCCGTTACATCCGCTTCCTAA
>Ga0172380_10004970_pt1 | contig 16550 bp, 20 predicted proteins | sample Leawe162metaG_FD_119747 | JGI IMG/M metagenome (GOLD analysis project Ga0172380, IMG submission 119747) | Leachate microbial communities from a municipal landfill in Southern Ontario, Canada - Leachate well 162 metaG | ecosystem: Engineered > Solid waste > Landfill > Unclassified | place...
GGCTTATGAAGAGTTAAAGTCATATGGCGACAGGTCTTTACCGATTTATGCTCTCAAAGAAGGTGAATATATTGTGGTTGAAAAGTAATGTTTTATAAGATTAAGAAATAAGTTTAAACTACTCAAATGAAAACAATCCTTGTCGACGCCGTATGTTGTTTTGTTTCCGAAGAAGGGAAGATTTTTCAGGAAATGCAAGACCTTCTCGAAACATTCCCAAACAAGAAAATTATTGTAACGGGTGCTGACGATGTTGGTTTCAAAAAATTTGGATTGGATAAGATGCCGTACGAAGTCTTTACGCTGAAACATAATCCTGAAAAAACAGATCCCAAATATTTTGAGACATTGCTTTCAAAGTACGGCTTGAACTGTAAAGATGTTGTTTATTTCGAACATAACCCGGAAGCAATGAAAAGCGCACAGTCTATTGGTATTAATTCCTACTTTTATGATGATGGCAAAAAAGATTTACTTGGGTTGAAGGAGTTTTTGGTGAGCAGTTTGCAATAGAGAGTCTGAAGAAAGTAGATAATTTAGGCTAAAAATAATATATTACCCAGTACATCAATATGAAAAAACACACTCTCAAAGAACTCCAAGCATACTTCGCGGAGAAATCGAAAGAACGCGGCTTTGATAAGGAGACCGCTCAGGATACTTTGCTTTTGATGATCGAAGAGGTGGGGGAATTGGCTCGGGCCATAAGAAAGCGGGTGGGAATCAAGAGCGATGATAAATCTAGAATATATCCCGTTCAGGAAGAGCTGGCTGATATCCTGGCCTATCTTTTGCATCTCTCGAACATATTGAAGCTGGATCTGGAGGAATCGTTCTGGAAGAAAGAGGAGGAGAATAAAAAGCGGGTTTGGAGATAATAGAGGAGATTTCATTAAATAATTACTCTCAATATGAAAGTATTTTCGCAAACATGTGTTAGACTAGAGCATGATAATCGTCCTAAATTTCGGTAGTCAGTTTGCTCATCTCATTGCCAGGAGGATAAGAGATTTGGGTGTAAAGGCAGAAATATTACCGTTCGATACTTCGGCTTCAAAAATCGAAGAAATAGGCCCATCGGGGATTATATTATCCGGCGGTCCGGCATCGGTTCTCGACAAAAATAGCCCTCGACCCGATAAGCGGATATTTGAGTTAGGCGTGCCTATTCTCGGAATTTGCTACGGTCATCAAGTGATGGCTCGTATGCTTGGTGGCAAGGTGGAAAAAGGCAGGCATCGAGAGTTTGGTAAGGAGATTTTAAATGTTGAGCAACGATCGGCAATCTTCGATGGTCTTTTGTTAAAAGAGCAAGTATGGTTTTCTCACGGTGATCAGGTGACCAGTCTGCCCAATGGATTCGTGGCTACCGCATCAACATCCGGATGTAGGTATGCCGCTTACAGACACGAAAACAAAAAGTTATTTGCAATACAATTTCATCCCGAAGTAACACACACAAAAAACGGTAAAAAAATTCTTTCGGCATTCGTATTTTCGGTTTGCGGAGCATCAAAGGATTGGAAAATTGGTTCCGTCGCGAAAAATATAATTTCTGAAATTAAACATAAAATCGGTAAAGATCATATTATAGTCGGAATATCGGGCGGCGTTGACTCTTTGGTGGCGGGAACATTGCTTCATAGGGCGGTTGGCAGGCAACTCCACGCCGTATTCGTCGACACGGGATTGCTTAGGAAAGATGAAGTTAAGAATGTCACGGCTATCCTAAGAAAAAGGAAGTTTGATCTGCATGTGGTGAATGCCTCGGCATTGTTTTTGAATAGGCTCAGTGGCGTTACCGATCCTGAAAAAAAGAGAAAGATTATCGGCCACTCTTTTATTGAAGTTTTCGAGGACACTATAAAAAATAAACTCAAGAAATATCATATCAAGTATTTGGCCCAAGGGACGATTTATCCGGACCGGATTGAATCGGCGGAGCCATCTAAACATGCCGCGAAAATAAAAAGCCATCACAATCTGACACTTCCCGAAAAATTCGGATTTAAAATCATTGAACCGATAGCTGATCTATATAAAGATGAGGTCAGAAGGTTGGGTGAAGTACTCGGATTACCAAAGAACATGCTTTGGAGGCATCCCTTTCCCGGACCGGGTTTAGCCGTGCGGATAGTCGGGGATGTAACATCTCAAAGGCTGGAAATTCTCCGGGAAGCTGATGCTATCTTTATCGAGGAATTAAAGAGTGCCAAAGAATATGACAATATTTGGCAAGCTTTCGCAGTCCTGCTTCCATTAAAAACCGTCGGAGTCATGGGCGACTCTCGTACCTATGAGTATATGATTGCTCTCAGAGCTGTCGATTCCGTCGATGGAATGAGTGCCGATTGGCACAAGATACCACCAGATCTTCTTGAGAGAATATCCAGCTCAATTGTGGGAAAAGTGAAGGGTGTAAACCGGGTTCTTTACGATATTACACAGAAGCCACCGGCGACTATAGAATATGAATAGCTTAAGTAATAACTTTGAAGCTTTACATAAATAAGCTAGAATGTCCGAGATGAACCACATAATCGAATCACAGCAGTTTGACCCGAAATTTGTTGATAAGATTTTCGCGGTTGCGAATAAATTGGAAAAAAGGACGAACAAGTCGCTTCAGGGGAAAATAATGGCTTCTTTATTTTATGAACCGAGCACCAGGACTCGGTTTTCTTTCGAATCGGCCATGCTCCGTTTAGGCGGCAGTGTTATCACTACCGAAAACGCTAAAGAGTTTTCTTCGGCGGCCAAGGGCGAGACTTTGGAAGATTCGATACGGGTGGTAGGCAATTACGCGCATGTCATAGTTCTCAGGCATTGTGAAGAGGGTGCTTCGCATCGGGCTTCGCTCGTATCGACGGTTCCGATCATTAACGCCGGTGACGGTGTCGGACAACACCCCACTCAAGCTCTGCTCGATCTGTATACAATCAAGAGGGAACTGGGAAGGATTGACGGGTTAAAGATCGCCCTCGTCGGCGATTTGAAACACGGAAGAACGGTCAGATCTTTGTCCTATTTATTGGGAAAATATAAAAACATCCAGATATATTTCGTCTCGCCGGAAGAGCTGAAGATTGGTGATGATATAAAAACCTATTTAAAAAAACATAAAATTGATTATGTTGAAACGGAAAAACTTGAGCCGGTAGTCTCTCGTATCGATGTCCTATATCAAACGAGAATTCAGAAGGAACGCTTCAACAATCAGGCGGAGTATGAAAAATTCAAGGGTTGTTACCGAATTGACAAGAAAATGGTATCCAAGATGAAGACGAAATCAGTTGTGATGCACCCCTTGCCAAGAATAGATGAAATTCTGACTGAAGTTGATGATTCACCGAAGGCGGTCTATTTCAAACAGCCGAAATATGGACTTCTGATAAGAATGGCGCTGCTGAAGTATGTTTTCGAGGTAAATGAATAGCTGGACTTCTCTTTTTTGTTACTTAATCTTGAAAAATATTATAGCTGGGTAATGTTCAGTGAAAAGTAAACGCCGCAAGGATATTATCTTTGCGGCGCTGACATGTTGTCCCAGGTTGCTTTTTAGAAGAGCGGTCTGGGACGCCCACCGCTCGTGAAGTTTCCGCGGGAGTCGCGGCTGTACCAGTAGACTACCTTGGTACCACCGCTGCCCCGGGCGAACTGCCGGTAATGCTCGGAGAGTCCTCCTCTGTACTCTCGGCGACCGTTTCCCGTTTCAACCGCCTGTGACTGAGCTTTCATCCTCTCGTATATCTCTTTGAGGGTTGATTTGGGTTTTATCTGACGCCTTGGAAGAACATGTACATCGATCACCTCCGGCTCTGGCTCAATGATGGTTGTCCCCATGACTCCAAGGATCGAATCGAAGAGTCTTCGGACAAGCGACTTCACCGTATTTACCTGGTAGGGAACTAGGCTTGTTGTCGTCGAGTCCGGCTGGACGACAATCTTCCATGGGGTGGTCCTTACCGGGTCTTCGACTACCGTTACCACCGATTGAACATCAATGGCGTCTTCAAACATTCTTTTCATGTTAAATTTTATCCAACTGAATTGAGAAATAACTGCTTTCTACCTATATCTAGTATATCACATCTTAACATAAAAGTAAAGGGTTATCTAGTGGCTCTGTGGAGCCGTTTGGTATCGCCCGTTTACACCGTATTCTAAAAGTAGTATAACTAACTTGGATAATCGGATGATGAGTATCATTGCGATTGTGTTCTCTATTTAATCAGACTCGGATGAGTCAAAGGGCGGATGCCCAGAAAGGCCGGTATGAATCGTTTGATGAAAAGTGTTGGTGAGATATTCCTCGGTCGTGGCGAACCACGAAGGCTTACGAGATTGGAGTCGGCCTGCCGGGAACTTGGCAGGAGATACAGCCAAAATAAACGCTTGCTTCAGGAATTTCCGTGGCTCTGGGCGATCCGCCCAACATGGAACTTGGCGCTATACTACATACGCGTAAGCGATTCCAAGGAATTCGACCTGTCGACCAAGGTCATGGAAGATATGGATAATCGTCCCAGAAGAATCCTGCGTATGTTGGTCCACGGCTATAGCAATCGTTTCGAGGACGGACCTTTCCATGAGCTCGTCGCTTCTGTTTGGGAACCCGGCCAATTTTGTGACAGGGCTTTGAGCTGGAAAGAGCATCTTAAGAGTTATTGTTGGTCGGAAAGGGTGACCATCCTTCATCTAATAGTGACTTGCCCAGCTCCTGATCTATCGGATTACACGATGATAATCAGGCCCGCAAAGCCTTTTGATTCATTTGACGATGTTTTTCGAGCTGAATCTAATTTGGGTCAGTAGAACAGGGCAAGAACGACTGGCTGGTACCTAAGCGGCGTGAAATGTGCGGAGTTGGGGCCGGTCTTCGGATCGGCCCATTTTTGATCTTTTTAAAGATATTGTAATCTCGCCTCCACCATGCCAATATTTAGTCTATGAATAAGAACGGCTACAATAAACCCATATATTGTCGCTTCTGCAAAATCCTTTCGGATAAGAACAATAAAATTCTGAAGACTTCAGAGCACACTCTTACCATTTTAAGCGATCCTCGTTTGATGTCCGGACATTTCTTGGTCATTCCAAAGCGCCACGTGGAAAGATTGAGTGAACTTAAGCAAGAAGAAAGACAGGATCTTTTAGAGGAGGTTACTTATCTTCAGGAAAAAATCATTGCCATGCTGGCACCCGGTTGCGATATTTGCGAGCATTATCGACCTTTTATTCCAGATAATAAACTCAAAGTCTCCCATCTTCATTTCCATTTGCGACCGAGAAAGCTAGATGATGAACTTTATACCAAAGTCCAGATTCATGAAAAGGAAATATTTAAGAATGTCGAGGAAGAAGAGGTCGAGAAGTATCGTAGGATGTTCAGTACTGGACATTATTAGTAATTTATGGTATCCATACCTTAGACACTATTCTGAATGTACACCCAGAATAACGCACCTTTACAGTTAAGGTGTCGAAACAGCCTGAAAGGATGATCGACAGGTTCATTTTGCCCAACATAGAGGAGCTTTGAGTTAGGCTATTCTATGTTGTGGCGAAATGGAGTAGCCACGCATGAATAGGTAACCTTCAAAAGGAGTCTTATGAATCAGATACTGGAACGAGAGGATCTCAAAGATATGGATCCTGAATTGGTGGTTGGCGAAGAAGTTCTCAAATATGCCGAGCACAATCTTGGTTACACGCATCCTGAAAGGGGTAGGCTGGTCGCCAAAAGCGCCCTAACGAATGCCTTGCGGATCATGGGCCTCAAACCCTTCACGCCCCTGTCAGTCGAACGGTACAAGGCCGCGGAGTTACGCAGACATCAGGGCAAGTTGGCCATGATTCGAGAAAAGACCAATAGTATCGGTTCCCTATCGTTATTCATGGGCTTGTTTTCGATGGTCGCATTCATACTGGTGTCGTTATTGTCAGCCGGCCAAATGTGGGTACGAGCATTTGGCTACACCTTAGTCTCATCTGCCATAACATTCTTCCTCGGCCTGCTCGTTTACGCCATCATTGGAGACGACTCTAAGATCAAGGCTAAGTGGCAAAGAAGATCCTTGAAGGATTATGACAGACCCGTACCGGAGTTTGCCCTGGCCACGGCCATGGAATTGCACCAGCGGGTTCCAGGAGCCACATTCCTGATTGACGAACTTGTTATAGATATGCAACCCAAGGATCCATTCCTGGTCGTGGTTCTGGCCGGAGTCGAATACTATGTCGAGGTCTGGGCCGAGCCGGGATACAAACAGGAACGGATGGCTTGAACTGATCTTGCACATTATGTTTGACAATCGAAGACCGTCACGGCGCTGTGGCGGTCTTTTTTTGTCTCTCCAGAATATATTTTGGTGTATGCCCAAAACATTCAATCTGAATTTGCTCGATGTTTTGCCGGAGTATGAAATAGAATCGGTGTTTCAAGATTTAAAATTGAAGTTTTTCTGCGTTTATTTTGGCGACCTGATCCGCAAGACCGGAAAAAGCGAGCTCAAGGTTTAAGACCGACTTGCTGGTCAAAATCCTGAATATTAGCTAATATCTGGAATATATGAAATCACTGAAGCAGGGAAAAGGGGGAGATGATGGAAAGATCGTTAATTTTTTCTACGAGGTCGGCACGATGAGGAAGATCACGCGAATGCATCGGCAGACGCTCCTTACCGACGACCTGTCCGATAACATCGCGTCTCATTCCTATCGAGTCGCGGTCATAGGCTGGTTCTTGGCGAAAGCCGAGGGCGCCGATCCTTATAAAACCGTCATGATGAGCCTGCTCCACGACACGGCCGAGATTCGCGGCAACGATCACAATTGGATTCATAAGAAGTATGTGAAAATTTTCGATTCGGAGATCGACAAAGATCAACTTGGCTCTTTGCCGTATTCCGATCTTGGAGAGTTCGTGAGTCAATATCGGGAAAGGCGGACTCCGGAAGCGATCTTGGCCAAAGAAGCCGATCTGCTGGATCAGATTCTCCTGTTGCGCGAGTACGAGTGGAGCGGCAATAAAGAGGCCCATATCTGGCTTCATGGAAAAGGTCAGGGTCACACGACCAACGCTCAATTGGAAAAATTGAAGACGAAGACCGGTTTGCGGCTTGGTAAGTTGATCTATGACATCGACCCTTCCGATTGGTGGAACGATCTTTGGACTTCGAATAATAGGAAATGAGGGGGAGATGATCTTGAGCTTAGCAAAATTTAAACGAAATCACATTTATGAAATATCTCCTCATCTGCAAATCCAACGTTGGCCGCAGTCAGATGGCTTGCGCTTTTTTCAGGCAATTACACGGTGATCACCAAGCTTCAAGCGCCGGGACGCATGTTGGTGAAAAAGCCGGTCAGGGTCTCCATGAATATGTTCTCAAAGTCATGGAGGAAAGCGGTTTGGATTTATCTCTACAAAAAAGAGCCCAATTGACTCCGGAGATGGTCGATTGGAGTCAAAAAATAATCGTGATGCTGGACGATCATTCTGATTTACCAGCTTATGTTCCGCTTGAAAAAGTGGAATTTTGGGATGTGCCGGATGCTAAAGACAAGTCGCTTGAATTTCATAGGGAGGTTAGAGATTCTATTAGAAAACGAGTTGAAGCAATGCGGATAACGGAGTTGCCGAGTCTGTAGGAAGTTATTCTGCTATAATCCCCCCATGTCCCACGAAATCGAAACAAAAGTTCTCGATATTGATGCCAAAGGCATAAAAGAAAAGCTTGTAGCGCTTGGTGCCAAGAAGAAACAAGAAACTCGGTTGGTGGTCGATTGGTTTCGAATAAAAGGAGTCAAAGAGGGGGAGGACCCATGGTTTTTGCGGATCAGATCGAATTCCGAGGGTAAGCATGAAGTCACTTGGAAAGCCAAGTCGGATATTTTGGGCGTAACCCGTAAGCACAAAGAAATCAATTTTCAGATCGAAGAACCGGAAGAATTGGCCGACCTTTTCCAGGAACTGGGTTTGGAGAAGTACGCTCATCAGGAAAAGGATCGGATCTCTTTTGTATTCAAGGACTGGTCTTTTGATCTCGATCAGTATCCTCGAATGCCCGCTTATCTCGAGATTGAAGGCGCAAGCGAAGAGTCGGTCAAGGAAGCGATTAAACTTCTCGGTCTCGAGAAAAACCCGACTTGGGCCAAAGGTGAAAGGATTCTTATTCAAGAAAAGTACGGACTAGATTGGTATGAGATGAGGTTTTAATTATAGGAGACAAGCTAAACTCTGCTTTCTTTTTTTGTTGGTTTTGAGGAAGAATAAGCGTATAATAATGGTATCATCAAGCATTATAAGCACGCTAACATGAAATCCTATGAATAAAACCACCACTATCTCCATTGTTGTCGCCATTATTATCATTATCGGTCTTTACTTCATCTTCCGAAGTCCTGCATTGCCAACTCCAACGGACCAAAATCCGACCACTACGCCCTTAGTTACAGGCTCCACAGCTAGTCCGAGCGTCAAACCGGCTCAGGTAGAAGGGGCTACGACTATGATCGGCAAGTCGATCGAGGGTCGCGATATGATCGCCTATAATTACGGCACCGGCAGCATTCGGTTGCTTTTCGTGGGGGGTATTCATGGCGGCTATGAATGGAATACTTCTCTTCTTGCCTATGAACTCATGGATTATCTCGCGGCCAATCCCGAGGTTGTTCCAGCTAACCTCAAGGTCACGATTATTCCCGTTCTCAATCCCGACGGTCTGAGCAAGGTCGTGAGCAAGACCGGCGCGTTCACCGCCTCCGATGTTTCCGGCAGTGAAAGTCAGAAAGTATCCGGCCGTTTCAATGCAAACGGCGTCGATCTCAACCGCAACTTCGATTGCGACTGGCAGACCAAGGGCGTTTGGCAGAATAAGTCCGTAAGCGGTGGAGAAGCCGCCTTTTCCGAGCCGGAAAGTCTGGCTATGAAGAATTACATCGAGAGTGCCAAGCCGGCCGCCGTGGTCGTCTGGTACAGTGCCGCCGGCGGAGTCTATTCTTCCAACTGCCATGGCGGAGTTTTGCCCGAGACCGATACCATCACCAAAGTTTTCGCCGACGCTTCCGGCTACCCGGCTTACAAGAGTTTCGACTTCTACGCCACGACCGGCGATATGGTCAACTGGCTGGCCAAGATCAACATTCCGGCCGTCAGTGTTCTTCTTACCAACCATACTTCGACCGAACTTACCAAGAACAAAGCCGGTCTCAAAGCTCTGCTCGATTACTATTCCAAATAATTTTTCCTAAATAACGATGCGACCCAATTCATCAAGGCCGGTTATCATAACCGTTGTCGTGCTTCTGCTCGGTCTGGGTTTGTACTTCGGTTTGAAAGAAGGGAAGAAGGAACCAGTCTCCGTTCCGGCGCCTCAGGTCACTTTTGTCCGGGAAGTTATCGGCTCGTCGGTTAAAGGGCGAGCCATCGAAAGTTACACCTATGGCCAGGGTCCGGTGAAATTGGTTTTCGTAGGCGGTATCCATGGCGGCTATGAGTGGAACAGTGTTATGTTGGCTTACCAAGTCCTCGACTATCTCAAAGAAAACACGACCTTGATCCCGGCCAATATCTCCTTGACTATTATTCCCAGCGCCAATCCCGACGGTCTCTATGCCGTGACGGGCCAAGAAGGACGCTTCATGATCGCCCAAGTTTCGGAAGATGAAAAAATTCAGGCCACCGGCCGTTTCAACGGGAACGGCGTCGACCTTAATCGCAACTTTGACTGCATGTGGCAACCGAAGAGCACTTGGAAATCGCAAACCGTCAGCGCCGGTGACGAAGCCTTTTCCGAACCGGAAGCCAAGGCTGTCAGAGATTTTATGCTGAAGATGAAGCCTGCGGCCGTAGTTTTCTGGCATAGCCAGTCCAATGCCGTCTATGCCTCGCAATGCGAGAAGGGGATTTTGCCGAACACTCTGGAACTCATGGATACTTACGCCCAGGCTTCAAAATATCCGGCGGTCAAAACCTTTGACGCCTACGCTACGACCGGCGCGGCCGACGATTGGCTGGCTTCCGTAAACATTCCGGCGATCACGGTCGAGCTCTCATCCCACGAGGAAGTCGAGTTTGCCCGCAATTGGGCGGGGGTTAAGGCACTTCTCGGTTATTACGGGACAAAGTAGTTTTTTAGTAACTTTTAGAGCTCGCCCGTAACTACTTCCCGGACGTGCTCCGAGGACGGGTAGCCAGCGATCAGCGCCCGCAGGAGACGGGAGGGAAGGTAGTTACGGACGAGCTCCTAGAGCTTGATGAGACTATTTAGCTTTTTTCTTGCCGGCTGGAGCTTTCTTTGATTTTTTCTTGCCCGGCAAATTCTTCATGATGTTTTTCCATTGGCCTTTAAGGACTTCGGCGAAGGCCTGGAGTTCCGGTGTGGCCACTTTGCCCGACGCCACATAAGTCGCGAGGACGGTGTCGATAATCTGCTTGTAGATTTCTTCGCTGACTTCCTCGGCTTCCTCGAGCTTTTCGATGATCTCGCCCTTCATCTTGATCATCCAGCCGGCCGCCTTCTTGCGATGGATCTTGCCCAATGGTCCGAAAAAGTAGTAAGTGCTGGCGGCCAGGGCGATCGCTCCCGTTCCGATGGCCACGATCGAAGAGGTTGAATTTTTTTGTTTCTTCATGCTTGTTGTTAGCTTAATTTTTATAAACTGATAATGCCGGAGTTTTCAGTTTTGTTCGCTCACTCGTTCTTCACGATCTTGGCTCTGGCTTTGCGGCCCGGTCGGACCAGCATCCGGAAGAAAACATTGTCGCGAAGTTCGTCTATGAGTTCTTTGGTCGTGTCGCCAATCTTGTCGAGGCTATTCTCGATCTTTTCCAGGATCCGCAGGAAGGACCAGACGACCCTAGTGGTCAAGATCACGAGGACGGCGGCTAGGATGGCAAGAACTACGAAACCGATCGAGGAAATAAAGAAGAAGATATTGGATTGCATGATTGTTGTCATGCCCCCATTGTAGCATTCCCGCCGCCGCTCTTCAGATCCGGAAACGATGTGCGTGGCGTGTCAAAGTCTTGAATCGCGGTGTTTTTGATTTGGGGAAATGTTAGAATGCGAATATAAATATTATGTAAAATGTTTCTTATGCCAACTCTCATTTTACTTGGATATATTTTGGCTCTTGTCATAGCCGTAGTGTTTAGTGTTCGCAAAGAATCGAAGAAAGAGTTCATGATTGCAAACCGAGAAGTCGGCGCTTTTGCGCTCATGACCTCAATAGTCGGTAATCTTCGCGACGGGGCAGGTATTGCTGCCTGGGTTGCTCTTTCGGCCTATTTTGGATTTGGGGCGCTATGGCTGACAGCCGGCCTTTGCGCGGGACTGGCTTTGATGGCCGTTTGGGCGGCTCGTTTGCGGAAATTGGCGATTGAAAAAGATTATGTTTCCGTTACACAACTTGTTTCAGATTCAATCGGGCCGAAAACAGCACGACTAAGTTCGATTGTTATTTCCGTCACCGCTCTCCTCTATGCCGCCGCCCAGCTTTTTGTGGCCGGTTCTTTATCAGCCTCATTGTTTGGTCTGCCATCAAGCGGCGCGATTATTGTCGTCGGCCTGATTGTTTTTGCTTATCTTATTATGGGAGGCTATAGAGCCACAATTCTAACTGGAATGGTTCAATGGTTTGTTCTTCTGATTATTTTATTTTTACCTTTTATGTTTTTCCAGAATAGTCCGGAGGCTATCCTAGAACCCGCCTCATTTTTTGGGATCGAACCGCTCACCGCTTTCGGTTTTTTCGCCATAAGTTTTCTGGTTGTTATTTCGTCGGCCGATATCTGGCAATTGATATTTGCTTCTAAGTCCGGTCAGTCGGCCAGGAAGGGCTTGATCCAAAGTATCATCTGTTATATTCCGTTGTCAGTCGCGATGGTGTTTTTTGGCTTGGCCTGCGTTGCTTTTGTTGGCCAGGGGATTCCGCCGAATGACGCTTTCCTTGAAGTCCTGACTTCGCCACAAATACCGCAGCATCTTTCTTCGCTAATCGGAGTTTTTGTTCTGGCGGCTCTAATGTCGACGCTCGATTCTCAGGTATTCCTTTTTGCTTCGACTCTCATCAAGGAATTTAAACCTTCATTTTCAAGCGATGGTCCCGAGTTTACGAAATATACTCGCTATGGAATAACAGCCGCTATGCTCGCCCTGGTTTTTATCGCCGTCCAAGTCGCCGATCTAGTGGAGTTTCTCTTTAGTGCCGTCACTTTGGGAACGGTCCTAGTTCCGGTCTTTGTCTATTCTTTAATTTATAATACAAAGACGGATAAAGTGTGGCTTATCGCGCTTTCTGTCGGAGTAATAGTGTATGCGGTCATGTTCGCAAAAAATAGTTTTGCTAATGTCGGTTTGACGATTGTGCCGGCCGCCGTGACGACGATCGTGGCTGTAACTTTACTTGTTCTTAAGAGAGAAAGAGCTGTATGATATAAATAATTATTACTATCTCCGCTATGAAAATCTTCATCTGCGCCAGCAAGCATAATTACGGTCATGTGGACAAAATCAAGAAAGAGCTGGAGGTTCTGGGCCATGTCATAACCGTGCCGAATAGTTATGACCAGCCGTTCAAGGAAGAAGAGGCTAAGAAGCTCGGGAGCGAGGAACATCGTGAATGGAAAGGAAAGATGATTCGTCTCCAAAAGGAAAAAGTGACGGCTAATGATTGTGTCTTGGTTTTGAATTTTGAAAAGAACGGCCAGCCCAACTACATCGGCGGAGCAACATTCTTGGAAATTTTTCAGGCTTTTGATCAGGGTAAGAAGGTTTATCTTTACAATCCTATCCCAAATAGTAATTTCAAAGACGAGCTTATCGGCATGGGAGTGGAAGTCATCGATGGTGATTTGGGTAAAATTATTAAATAACAGCCTTATTATTGACTTATTATTTGTAAGCTGTAATATGTAGTTATATTTCAGTCACGGTTGCGAGACTAACCCCCGGTACCGGGGGTGTTTCGTTGTCGGAAAGAAGAGAAATGATTTTCTTCCGTACCTCTATAAATTCGAGTTCGCTCATCCTGTGAGAAAGTTTTATGAGTCTATTTGCGCTAATTACTCTTAATTGCGGTAACGGTATGGAGCCAGTGATTTTCGAATGCTGCATAGCATGAAAAATTTCTCCATTACTACCAATATAACTTGTAATTGGAAGAATCCACAACATTTTTTCGCTGAATTTCTTTAGGATTAAGACCGGACGATCAAAATCCTGATTTTTGCCGTCTATTTCTGATCCAATATTTACGCCTAGCGTTGCCCACCAGATTTCTCGCTCAAGAAAAAAGAAATCAGTGGCCAGTGTACGCTTGTTTACGGCCTTTTTTCGTTCATTCCACCTATTGAAATCTTTAATGTATTGCTCCACCCGAAAAGTGTATCAAATGGAAATGAAATTTTGATGAAAAAGTTATCAAAATGTAATGAATTTTTTCGCTTAATATCTTCGTACAAATCCGACTATTTTGTTAGAATTCCACTATTAATAGTAACTGCCAACATCACATGTCCAAAATCTGCGATCATACAAGCGTGGGGATGGTAGTCCGCGAAGGAGACAAAATCCTTCTTATCGAGCGCGCCAAGGGTACCAAAGGCTTCGCTTTGCCGGCCGGTCATGTCGATGCCGACAAAACTTACGAGGAGGCGGCCAAAAGGGAACTCAAAGAGGAGGTTAGTTTGGAAGCGAAAGAATTGAAACTTCTTATCGAAGGTCGCAAGGAAAACCCTTGCCGGAGGGAAGGCGGGACTTGGCATCTTTGGAAAATATACGAAGCTATCGCTTCCGGTCAGATTATCCGGAGTCTCGATGAAACCAAGAAAGCCGGTTGGTATTCTCCGGAAGAGGTTGCCGCGCTTGGTTTAAGGACAAATCAATTTAGGGAAGGAAAAATTAGCGAAGACGATTGGAATAATAATCCGGGATTGGAGCCGGTCATGTACGAGTGGTTCAAGCAATTAAAAATAATTAGTTAGGTAATTTCGCGAAATAAATTTTGTAAAAGTTGTCCACATTTTTCCAAAAAAGTTATTGTATTCGCGCGCCACTGCTGTCATACTATAGGGAGTCAATGCAAATTATTTTTTGAGCGCAAGCTCCGGTCGAAAAAATATTTTGTATACTTCATTATCATCTCCGTTCGCATTCCCTAAATCCAAAAAATGCCATGGCCAAAAAAGCCAAGCGCTCCAAAGCCAAGAAGACCACCAAGAGAAAGACTACCAAGAAGCGCAAGTCTTCGCGCCGTTAGTCTCTGCGTTTCGCAAAAAATCCCGCTTGTGCGGGATTTTTTGTTCAGGACGGATCCGCATAAAAAAAGCGGCTTGATGAACAAGCCGCTTTGAACCGTCATACGGTCTCAATAGGGAGACGCCTTGCCGTTTTTGGAAACGAGCAGGGCGCCGATCGTGAGAGCTAGACCTGAAACTATCCAGGCCGAGCCGATAGTAAAGAACTGGGCGATGGCTCCACTTGCGAGGAGCCCGAGAGCTCCGCCGATATGCGGAGCGATTGAACAGAAAGAGGAGATCGTCGCTCTCTCTTTTGAAGGAATTCTTTCCTGGATATAACCGTCGACGAGCGGATTCCAGAATCCACGAAGAAGCTCGTGGATGAGGAAGAATATGCCGGCGATCAGGAGTCCGTTCGAGTGTGGAGCGGCCGGCATGACATAAGGCGTCAAAGCCGAGATCAAGACAGCCAGGCTGACTCCAATCTGCGACCGAAGGAGCCAGTTTTTTTCTCGGCCCTTCGAATCGATCTTGGTCAGGATGTAGGCGCCCAAGGCCACCGAGCCGATCATGGCCGCGAAGAGGTAGCCGAAGTAGACCGGACTGAGTCCCAGGTTTCCGAAAAAAGGCTGCCAATACATATTGAGCGCCTGAACGGAGAAGATTTGGATGGCCGTGGTGATCAGAATGAAGCGCACGGATTTGTCCGTCAGTCCGTAACGGATGCTCGTCACGGCCGTCTCCTTCATCGAAAGCAAACCTTTCTTGAAGGAGAATCTTTGTCTCTCGAAGTACTCTTCTTTCATCATTACTCCGGCCAAGCCAGTAGTGATGATCAAGACTACTCCTCCGGTAAACCAGGGCAAAGCTTGGTTCATGACCGCCAAATAGGATCCGACGATCGCCCCGATTCCCCCGGCGATCCGGCTGATCAGATTGTTCCTGGCGAAGACGGCGGTCAGTCCTTCTTCGTAGTCGTAGTGCTTGAGACTGTCCACTAGCCAGGCTTGGAAAGCGCCGCTTTGAAAAGTCATGGCGATTCCCCCTATAACCTCTGCCAGAATGAATCCTCCAAGAGTATGGGCCGATCCGTAGGCGAACATGCTTACGGACATCAGGCCGCAGGCGACTACGAAAGAAAACTTTCGTCCGAAAATATCGGCAAAAGCCCCCGTTGGTATCTCGCAGAGGAATATCGTCAGGAAGAAGCAGGTGTTGGTCAGATTGACTTCGAAGAGACTGAGACCGTTCTCGAGAAGAAAGGTCGTGTAGACCGCGCTGATGAGCGAAAGCCCGGCGGCATGGAATAGACAGGAGAACAGGTAATACTGATTGATGATCGTTTTTTGCATTGCGTTCGTTTGTTGAGTTTTCAAGGTGCGCTACTCTGGACGGATAAACCAGGACGACAAAAAATCCCGACTTAGGTCCAGTCGGGATTTTTCTAATGCTGAAGGGGATTGGGCTAAAAGCAATGAGAAACATCTCGACCGGATATAAGGCTGCCCGCGGAGGCGAGCATGAAAATATAACCGCAAACGGTATTCTGCGGCCGCCTTTTCCAGATATTCGTGATGTTTATGCTTTTAGGCATATCGGTAGGATATAGTAGATTGAGAGTTGTGTCAATGTTGCCCTGAGTGCCACGAAGGCCATTGATTTTCGCTTGTTATTTATCGTTCCAGGTGATACTCTATCCACATAGGTCGAATTTGTCAGCCATAACTCACAAAGAATATGAATCCCAACGAAACACCGACGCCGGCTACACCAGAGACTCCGGTTACGCCTGCGACACCTGCCACGAACGCCTAGTTTCTTAGAGGTCACTATTTGTAAAACCGTCTTCCGACTATGCTCGGGGCGGTTTTGCTATACAGGACTCAGAGTCCGCCTGCTTTTTGTTAAATCCGGTGATATAATATTGGCATGGTTCTTGAAATCACATCCCTCTGTTTCTTCATAGACTGAAATGAAAAGACGCCCAGATGTCCGGATTGAAGCCCTGATCACCATCCTTACTTTGGTCGTGATCGGCATCTTTGCCTATTGCTGGTGGTGGACCGCCAGAATGAGTTTTTTCAATCCTAGTCCCGTTTATTCACCATCCCCGATCGTTTCGGGTCTACCTTCGGAAAATGAAGTCATCGTTCCGCGGGTTATTGAGACGATTTTGCCGGCAATCGAATCTAAGGTAACTCGGGGTTTGGTCGGTATTGTCGGACAGTCGCCTAAGATCTTCGCTTATGCCCATGGGACGGCCGTTACCAAGGACAAAATATTCATCGGCATGGCCGATAAAGCC
>Ga0172380_10004971_pt1 | contig 16549 bp, 17 predicted proteins | sample Leawe162metaG_FD_119747 | JGI IMG/M metagenome (GOLD analysis project Ga0172380, IMG submission 119747) | Leachate microbial communities from a municipal landfill in Southern Ontario, Canada - Leachate well 162 metaG | ecosystem: Engineered > Solid waste > Landfill > Unclassified | place...
ATGTCTCAACACGTACAGAATCATAAGAACCCCCTAAAGTTTCATATTAATGTTTATAGTACTTTTTGGGGCTGTTTCAACATTTGCAACACAGATTTTACATAATTGTAACATTGTACGGCGAAGAAGCCGTACGGCCCGCTGATGTCTTCTTCAAGAAAGCTCGATCAAATATTGACAGCCGACAATATTGCTTCGAGCGCAAGTGTCAAATTTATCGACAAAAAAGGCGATGCATCTCTGCATCGCCTTGTGCTCCAACCCGGTATTATCTGTAAAAAGCTTTATGACCTGTTCATGCGCCGTTTGCCAAAAATAGCCAAGCCCACCAACCCGGCGCCGAGAAGAACCATGGTGCCAGGTTCGGGGACGGGTGTGCTGCCGCTGAATTCGTCAACATGGCTGAATTTGCCGATATTCTTAATTTCATATCCCGCACCGAAATCTTCATCCAGATTCACAACAGCCCATGCTAACTCATCCAAATTTTTGAAGAGGAAATGATCATTCACCCCTACGTTCCCGGTTTTGATCAAAAAATACTCGGGGGCGGTGCTAAGCGTCATTGCATAGGTTTTGCCATCTGCAGCATCAGTCAATTTCCAATAATCAGCCTGGGCATCTTCAGGAAATTCAAACTTTTTGTCCAACGTATAATCCGCACCAAGGACCAACTGAACCCAGGCAAGCTCTTCACCATCACCGGAATTGCCAAGTTTAGTAGAATCGATGAATTGATCTCTGCCCCCCACGGCAATTGTCCCGGAATTGATGGTCAGCGCCCATGCCGAAGACCAACACGACAGCATTCCACACAATACCGCCGCAGCCAAAATCGAATGTTTCATATTGCACCTCACATGTGGTCGTCTGTCAATAAACGTAATCAAGTATTTCATTGATTCAGCAATTACAATGCCAAGTATTTTATTGCAGTGATACCGGTTTGTTACCAATTGCCATTATTCTCATTGTAAACTTTATCGACAACGACGAATGTATCTACCAGAATGCCACCATTTGACTAAAACTTCTCAACTTCTAACCAAGCATCATAATCAATAGCGAGGAAGTTGCTTCATCGTTTTTTTATAACATTGATCTAGTATTATGCCGTACTCTTTATAAACTTATTTTTATAGCACCAGCCACTTGACTTATATTGTGGTTACACATGAAATAAAACCAATACACAAGCACCTTACTAATCGAAACTACTTATGATTAATTGCTAGTTCTGCCAACCCCAAAACACGAGTGCAACGATCAACAACCATGTTTATTATTAGTTTTTTCTTATGGTTATCTCAAAAATTGTTTTGACCGGCGTCTATTAAGAATGTTATGTTAAACAACGCAAAAATAGTTTCGTCGTACTAAACTCCTTTCCTTTCCCGTAAAAGAGGAGACCAGGCTTTGAGCGCATTCACCCCCCATGAACAGATCCAGTTGGTGACCTTTTTCCTGAATGGCGAGGAATATGGCATCGATGTCATGCGCGTCCGTGAAATCAGCAGCATGACCGACATCACCAAAACCGCCAATTCTCCCCACTATGTCCAGGGGGTAATCAATCTCCGGGGCAAAATCGTTCCCATCATCTCCCTGCGCCGACGACTGGGCCTGCCAGACCCCATGGACGACAGCATGAGCTGCATCGCCGTGATGGATTTCAAGGGCGAGCTGACCGGCTTCGTCATCGACGAAATCTCGGATGTCATCCGCATCAAGCGCAGTGAAATCCAACCGCCACAGGATATGGTTGCACAACCGTGGATAGAAGGCATCCTGAACATCGAACAAAAACTTGTGGTGTTTTTGAATCTTGAGCATCTTGCATAGGAGCTGTCAATGGAGACAAATAATCAGAGACTCGCGCTACAAGACGCAATGGTGTTTCTGGGGGCTATCGCATCCGGAACGGAACAGGCGATTGGAGAATCAGCCAACAGCATCTCCTACCTGGCAGGGGTAAACCTTGGGAAAAGACTGTCAGAAGGGGTAGCGCACACCAACGATATCCAACAAGCACTGGACTCGACCAGGGATGTCCTGATCAGCAACGATTATCTCTGGATGTTCGAGCCGTTCCAGACCCATGACCAGGAGCATCTCATCCAGGCGACCGAAGAAGGGGATCAGGTCATGCTGGTGTTCCGGGACTGCATGATCCGCCAGTCGCTGTTCCGCTTCGGTCATGTTCAAAAGGGGTCTCTCTGCAACATGATGTTCGGCTTCTTTGCCGGTGCGCTGCAAAATATCATGGGACGGGAATCGTCACTGGAAATCATCCATGCCGGTGAAAACGCCTGTTACAAAAAACTGATCGTCAGGAGGGCACAATGAGCGAAGTCACCCTGAATACCGAGTGGCTGAGCGATTGCTCCGGCTGCCATATCGCAATTGTCGACCTGCACGAAAAGATCCTTAATGTCCTGCAAGCGGTCAAAATCCAGCGCTGTCCCGTACTTACCGACATCAAGGATTATCCGCACGCCACGGTGGGACTGGTGTCTGGCGCCATCCGCAACGAACATGACCACCATGCCGCCCTTGAAATGCGGAAGGCATGCGATATTGTCATTGCCTGGGGATCATGCGCCGTCTTCGGCGGTCCGGCCGGCGCGGGCAATATCCACACCCCGGCCGAGATCGGCAAGGCGGTTTACCTTGAAAACAAAACCACTACTTCCGCTGCCCCTCCCAGCAAGGAGGTCTCACCGCTGGAATCCAGGGTCACTCCCCTTGATTCCGTGATCGAGGTGGACCTTTACCTGCCGGGCTGTCCCCCCCATCCGGCCTTTGTCTTTGAAGCGCTGTCCGCACTGGTGGAAGGTCGTCAGCCAGAGGTCAACAGACGCTCTGTCTGCGCCAAATGCAAACGCCATATGGAAAAGACCGATGTCAGCCGGATAAAATCCAATTCCGAGGGGATACCGAATGCCGAGCAGTGTTTCCTGAGCCAGGGGTACACCTGCATGGGCTCTGTTACCATCGACCGCTGCCTGGCCCCCTGCCCTGCCAACGGCGTTCCCTGCACCGGTTGCGCCGGAGCGACCATGCAGATCCTGACTGAACCGAACCGTGACATCAGGACGGAAATCGCCGATCGCATGTCCCGCCTGACGAAAATCGACCGGGAGGAGATAGTCCACGCCCTGGAACGGGCTTCCAAGTCTCACTATTCCTACACCATGGCCACATCGATGATCGGCAGCAAACCCACGTTCCACATCAAAAAGTGGATAGAAGACGAAAATGAAGATTACGAGGCAGGAGAGGCCACTGCATGAAAAAGACCTTTAAAATCGACCCTGTTACCAGGATAGAAGGACACGCCAAGGTATTCATCAATCTGGATGATAACGGCAAGCTTGAAAATGCCGGGCTTGTGGTCAACGAACTGCGCGGGTTTGAAAAGATCCTCATCGGCATGGAAGCGGACCGGATGCCGCATATCACCGCCCGCATCTGCGGGGTCTGCCCGACCGCCCATCACATTGCCGCCTCCAATGCCCTGGACCATGCCGCCGGCGTCAAAGCACCGCCGGCTGCCATGCTGCTGCGGGAGCTGATGTACATGGGCCATATCATCCATTCCCATAGCCTGTCCATCTTTGTCCTGCAGGGACCGGACCTGGTAATGGGGCTGGATGCCGATCCCGCAATCAGAAACGTGGTCGGTATTGTCCAGGCCAATCCGGAACTGGCCAAAATCGCCCTGCGCCTGCGGACTATCGGGCAAAAGATCAACGAGATGGTCGGAGGACGCGGAACCCATCCGGTCACCTCCGTTGCCGGCGGCATCACCTTTACCCTTGACCAGGAAAAGCAGAAGGCGCTCCGGGAATGGATCGATGAGGCCCTGGCCATGCTGCCGGCCGTCGTGCCCACCGTCAAGGGGTTGCTGCTGAAGGCATTGGACAAACACCCGGCCATGCTGAATGATTGGGTCGCGCCATCGTGGGCTCTGGGCACGGTGCTGAACGACAAAATATCCCTGATAGAGGGGAAATTAAGGGTTATTGACGAGACCGGCGCTACCCGGATCGAATTCGGAGTCGAGGATTACGACAAGTACCTGGTCGAATCGGTCGTTGACTGGTCGTACATGAAAAAGGTGCACATCAACCTTGATGGCGGCCTGCATGAATACCGGGTTGGCCCCATGGCAAGGATGAACGCCATGAGGCGTTTCGGCACGGAACTGGCGGATGCCGAGTATGCCGAATTTGCCAAGCTGGGCGGCGCTCCCTGCCACATTACCGTGTTCCAGACATACGCCAAGCTGGTCGAGATAATCTGGGCCATCGAGCGTGCCGGGGAAATCATCAACGACAAGGCCATCTGGGGAGAGACCCGTGTACCCGTGACATTCAAGGGAGGCAGGGGGGTCGGCCATGTGGAGGCGCCGCGCGGGACACTGATCCATGACTATGAAATAGACGAGAACGGAATCATCCGCGCCGCCAACCTGATTGTCGCCACTCAACAAAACTATGCCATCATCAACCGCTCCATCGAGCAGGCAGCTCTTTCGCACGTCATTGACAAACCCGATGAAACCGCGCTGCTGAATGCGGTGGAGTTCAGCATCCGCTGTTATGACCCCTGCCTTTCCTGTGCCACCCACGCACTTGGCCGGATGCCGCTGGAAGTCGCCATTACCCGTGGCGGTGAAACCGTCAAGACCATTAAGAGAAACAACTAAGCGGCAGTAGTTAAGCAAGCTTAAACTGCCGCTAATCGGAGGTAAACGCCATGTCCCTTGAGATTATAGTTGACGAACCATCATGCCGCGGCTGTGAACTGTGCATAGATATCTGCCCGACCAAGGTTTTTGAACTGGATGCGGAAAAGCGGCTCTGCGTTGTCAAGCATGCCGAGGATTGCATTGCCTGCCTTTCCTGCGCCTACATCTGCCCTTCCAACGCAATCACCCATACAGACTACCACGCCGTAAAAAACTTCTATCGCGATGCTGAATTCTGCCAAAGGATGGGTAAATTCCTATGAACACGACAGACTCCAAGTACGTCCTCGATCTCTCGCCCGAGGATTACCAGAAAGCAACGACTGAAGTTGCATTCCTGCTGGATGCCTTTGCCAGCACGATTGACAATATCATGGGAGGCAATACGGCCCCGGTCGGCAGAATAGCGGGACGGGATACCGCCAGCAAACTCCCGGTGCACCTCGAAGACCCAACGCTGCAGGACATTATTGCCACATTGCATGAACAGATGAAGGCAGGTTTCGACTTTACCCTGGACAACAACGGGCTGTTGTTCAAGTCCTGCATCATCAGGGAGATGTGTGCGATTCGCAAGATCGAAACCGGCGGTGCTCTCTGCCACTTGTTCCACTCCTATTTCGACGGAATCATCAACGGACTGCTGTGCCGGCCCGTTAGATCGACGTTTATCTCGGTTGGTGAAGAATGCCGCCTGCAGACCGCCGTACAATAATCATCTGTATCGGTAACGAGTTGATCGCTGACGATGCGGTCGGTTTCGAGATACATAATCGCCTTGCAGGCAGCAAGGCCCGCCTGGAGTACTGCGGCGTGGGCGGCATAGACATGCTGGCGCTGCTGGAGGGAGAAACCGATCTGATTGTCGTGGATGCGGTCCAGTTCGGCGCAGCACCGGGAACGATTCACGTCCTTCCCTGGGATTCGCTGCCGCAAGCCGGCACAGCCGTTTCCGCCCATGGCCTTGGGCTGCGCGAGACCATCGAGATAGGCAAGACGCTGTTTCCCCAGACCATGCCGGAACGGATCACGCTGATAGGCATTGAAGGGCGCTGCTTTAACCGCACCAGAGACTACATGAACAAAGAGGTTTTTGATGCAATCGGCCTGGCCGTTGAAAAGATAAATGAACTCTTGCAAGGGGGCGCATAAATGGATGCAACTGTTTACAACGTGGTGAAACAGTTATCTGAAGCCATGATCGCAGGACAGCTGGATGTCAGAGGGGACGATAGCTCCTTAAGCGGCGAGGAGGCCGAGACTGTTCGGCTTATCAATGGCATGATCGACGCCATTGTCACGCCCATGCGGCTTGCCGGGAATGCGCTGGATGAAATTGCCCATGGCAAGCTGCCTCCCTTTGTCATAGATGACTGCAAGGGTGAATACAACACCATAAAGCAGAACATCAACACGTTGTTGGCGATACTCTACGGGATGCACGGAGAAACCGAACACCTGATCAGCAGTGTCAGCCAGGGCAAGCTGAAGACTCGCGGCAATGACTGGGATTACGAGGGGATCTGGAAAGAACTGATCAGCGGTATGAATACGACCCTGGACGCGGTCATCGCCCCGATCAAAGAGGCTGGCGCGGTACTGGACAGTCTTGCCAATTACGACCTGAAGGCACGGATGAGCGGCAAGTACCGCGGAGAACATGCCGCCATCAGAAAGGCAATGAACACAACCGCGGCATCGCTGCACGAAGCGATTTCCCAGGTTTCGGAAACAGTCGGACTCGTGTCGGACGTCGGAAGCCGGATCAGCCGCATCAGCTCGGTTGTCGCAAAGGGGGCCGAGGAGCAGAGCGTGCAGCTGAACGAAACGTCAATGAGCCTTGCCACGCTTTCCGAGAGCGCCACCCATAGCGCCAGCAGCACAGCTACCGCGCACAGCAACGCAAAGCAGGCGTCCGATGCCATTTTAAAGGCCAAGGAATCAATGAACCGCATGGTCGCCTCCATGAACGACATCAGCGGAGCCGCCGACAAAACTTCAACCATCGCCCATGAAATTGACGGCATTGCCAAGGAAACCGGCTCGTTGGCCGGCAGCGCCGTGGAAAAGGCCGCCAGGATGCGTATATCCGCGGGGGGCTTCGGTGTGGTTGCCCAGGAGATACGCAAGCTTTCGAGGCAATGTACCGAAACCGCAACGGCAATGAAGGAATTCGAGAAAAAGATGGGGGAAGAGCAACGGGATGAGTTCGGAGAACTGATCGCCAAACTGATGAACATCGCCCGCTTTTCCAACCTGCTGGGGGTCAATGCCGCGATTGAGGCCGCCCATGTCGAGGGCGCGGGCAATGAATTCAAGATCATGACCGATGAGATCCACAGCCTGGCGGTTCGTTCGGCCGATGCCGCCAACAAGACCGGCGCCCTTACTGGCACCTCGTCTTCTCTTTCCAAGAACGGCATGCAGCTCTCGCAAGAGATCGACAGGCAACTGGAGGGTGCCGTCCAGGGAGCCCAGGCTCTCAGCGCCTTTTCGGACGAAATTTCCGCCAGCATCCATGAGCAGACAGCCGGCCTGGAGCAGATCAGCAAGACAGCGTCGCAGATAAGCCTTGTCACGGATAAAAACGCCGAGGGAGCTGCCGAATCCCTGGAAGCCGCCAACAACCTGGAGCAGCAGGTCGAGAAGCTGACCAGGATGGTGAACCGCTTCAGCTTTTAAAACCGGGCTAGAAATATGGATACGACAGGGGGCCGGCTTTGAAAGCCGGCCCCCTTGTTCGTAAAAAGCCCAACAGGTGACAATCGGGACATTTATCCTGGAAAAAAACGGTGGATGATGTTTTGCCAATAATGCTTTGTTATGCTTAGCTTTTCTTCGTGTCCTTCGTGGATCCAAATGCCGGATTTAGGTTTATTGCGCTCTGCAATGCCATACCCAACAACAGGCTCCGTCACCCCCTGCCTGGATGCATGAACAGGTTCGGGCCGCCGCGCGCCTTGCCCTCGTTGTCCATCAGCATATCCAGGACAAGTGTGGCCAGGTCGTCGGCCAGCGCTTCCATCCGGGGGTCTTTTTCCAGGTACAGCAGTTTCAGGTAGGCGCCGCAGTCGGCGCAACTCTCCACCTTGACCGCGCCATTGGAGCCTTCAAGAATGTGGTGGTCAATTCCACGGGTGGATTCGCAGTTGCTGCACTTGATCCGCACCAGATGCCACTGCGAGGCGCAAAGGGAGCAGCAGAGATAGCGCAATCCCTGCCCTGCGCCGCCACCATGCACGATCCCGGCGTTCGGGTATGATCCGCACACCGGACATATCCCCCCCTCCTCCAGCCGGCCATAAGCCCGTACCCCCAGGGCCGACGCCATGTGTACCCAATAAACCTGCAAAGCGGCCGCGACAAAAGGCAACTCTCCGGGAGGTACATTGACCATGTCTCCAGCCAGAATCCTCCCGGCCATTTCCTCCAAGCCGGCCGCGCCCGCCTGTGCCAAGCCCGCAACAGCCCCCTGTGCCGCCCTTGGCAAAGCGGCTTCACCCATCTGCTGCAGGATCATTGTCAATCCCACCCGCCAGACCGGGTCCCGATGCAAGGACCGCACCGCCAAAAGCGGCATGCCATGTTCGCGGCAGAGCGCCTGCTCCTCGGGGCTAGGCAGGGGCACCGCCGGGAACCGGTTCAAGGCCCCCTGCTGCGCCTCTGCAAGCAAGGCCAGAAAGGCCAGGTAACCCTCCAGGGAATGGCCTTCAGACAGCTGCCTAAGGCGTTCGGCGCGGCGGCTGAACAGATCCCGGCCAGGAAGAAAGAGAAAAGGGATCTCCCCGACCGGTGCTTCTATCCGGCCCGGTTCAAGGATGCGGGTTTCGGTGTTCATTTGTCCCCTCCGGTTATTTCCCGGAACCATGCCGGGTGATGTTGTTTTGCCCAGGCCCGCCTGACCCGGCCGTAGAGCATGGCATCGATACTCTCCTTGGTCCAGATGGCTATGTAGATGTGACCGATGATCAAGGCGACCATTATGGCCCCTGCTAACGCATGTACGACGGCAGCGAAGCGGATCACGACAACCGGGAACAGGAACGAGAAATAGGCGCGCCAGATAACGATGCCGGACAGCACGAGCAGCGCCATGCAGGCCACCAGCGACCAAAACATCAGCTTCTGGCCACCATTCAGCTTGCCCGCTTCCGGCATGTTCCTGTGATCACCATTCACGATCTCGCGGACATGGCCCAGCCATTCCCTATCGGCTGGCGTCACGATACTCAGCTTCCGGAACCGAAAAAACATGCCGCCAAAGGAGAAGATCATCGCCAGGCCGAAGTATGGATGGAGAATGCGGGTCCAGACGCCACCGCCGAAAAGCTGGCTCAATGGGTAGAAGAGAGGGTGGAAGAACGCCAGTCCGGACAGGGCCAGAAGGAAGAACATAATGGCAACCAGCCAGTGGTTAACCCGCTCGGGAGCTGTAAACCGGAGCAGTTTGTCGGGGTCATTTTTCATCTTTAAACTCCTTCTCAATCTTCTCCGAGACCTCATTGGGACCCTTGGTCACGTAATGGAAAAAGGCGCCAATACCGACCGCTGCCAGGGCAAGGGAGGCCACCGGCTTGGCGGCGCCCTTCCAGAGTTCGACCAGCGGGCCGATGGCAGGTTCCCTGGGGAGGCCGCTGTAGATTTCAGGCCTGTCGGCATGTTGCAGCACGTACATCACATGGGTGCCGCCAACCCCCTGGGGATCGTAGACCCCGGCCTTGGCAAAGCCCCGGCTTCTCAGATCAATGATCCGTCCCTCGGCGTGATGGAGCATCGCCTCCTTGGTGCCGAACATGATCGCACCGGTGGGACAGGTCTTGACGCATGCCGGCTCCAGCCCCACAGCCACACGGTCGGAGCAAAGGGTGCACTTGTAGACTTTGCTGTCTTTCTTTGACAGCCTGGGGATGTTGAACGGGCAGCCGGTGATGCAGTAGCCGCAACCAATGCAGCTTTCCTCGTGGAAATCCACGATGCCGTTGCTGTACTGCACAATGGCCCCCGGCGCCGGGCACGCCTTGAGGCAGCCGGGTTCGGTGCAATGCATGCAGCCATCCTTGCGGATCAGCCATTCCAGACCCCGGTCGGTCTCCACTTCGCTGTAGCGCATCACCGTCCAGGAATTTTCCGTGAGGTCCAGCGGGTTGTCGAGCACGCCATGGTTGGTTCCGATGGTGTCGCGGGTGTCGTTCCACTCCATGCATGCCACCTGGCAGGCCTTGCAGCCAATGCATTTGGAGATATCGATCAGCTTGGCCACCTCAGGGGTCTGGCGCTGGCTCGGAGACGGGGTGGTGGTGGCGGAACTTCGGGTGATGTCAAGTGATTGCAGTGCCATGGTTTTTCTCCGGTATTATTCCCCCCTTTGAAAAGGGGGGCCAGGGGGGATTTGATTCTCAGATCAAAGGCAAATCCCCCTTGTATGATCAGGGTAGTTTTTTGTTGTAAGCTGTTAACAAGTTTACTCCGGGACGCTGGAGTAATGAAGAAAGGTGAATCTGGAATCCCCCAACGGCTTTTAGCCTGTGATTTAGATTAGATCCCTTTCTCTTGTGCTTTGTTCCCAAGTTTGGACGGTATCTTAAGCCCCCTTTTCCGGGAGAGCTTGTATTGGCAAGGGTAATCGGAACAAAGTCATTTTCTTCTGCGTCACTACAGAAATGGAGAACCCAATGACAGCTATTCTCGGTATTGATGTAGCAAAGAACAAGTTTGATGTCGCTCTGTTACGAAGCGGCAGGTACAGAAGTAAATCCTTTGTAAACAAGCGGTCCGGTTTTGAATCTCTCGTTGCTTGGCTGGAGCAGCTTGACGTCGTGACACTTCATGCATGTATGGAAGCCACCGGTTCATATGGCGACGCCCTTGCCAGGTTTTTGTTTGACGGCGGCCATGTGGTAAGCGTCGTCAATCCGGCACGGATCAAGGCCTTCGGTGAATCGGAGCTGCAGCGCACCAAAAACGACAAGATGGACGCAAAACTAATCGCACGATTCTGCGAAACAATGAAGCCGACCGCATGGGAACCGGATCCGCCGGAAGTCGAACAACTGCGGATGCTCGGAAGGCGTCGGGATGCTTTAGTCAGCATGCGTACACAAGAGGGCAACCGCCTTGGTGTCGCTGATCCTACGGTCAATGCATCAATTCAGAAGGTGATATCCTTCCTGGATGATGAGATTGAGCAGATCAACAAACTTATCAGAGAGCACATTAACAACCATCCAGACTTGAAAAAGAAACGGGAGCTACTCAAGACCATTCCTGGCGTTGGTGATGTTACGGTTGAGGCCATCCTTTCAGAGATCAATGCCTTTGCAGGGTTTGACACCGTGGAGAAGGTAGTCGCCTACATGGGGCTGTCGCCAAAAGAAAAGACCTCCGGGACTTCGGTAAAAGGAAAGTCCTCTCTTTGTAAAATCGGCAGTGCAAGATTGAGGAAAATACTTTATATGCCTGCCCTTTCGGCAATTCAGTGCAATCCTCTCATCAACGCTCTTTACAACCGGCTGAAATCAAAGTCAAAGAACGGAATGATCATAGCGTGCGCCTGCATGAAAAAACTGGTGCACATTATCTACGGCGTTATCAAAAACGGTAAGCCGTTCGACCCAACTTACAACATAAAAATAGCTTGACCCCAACAACGGTATCTAAATCCCCCTTTGTTAAAGGGGGACTTGGACCTATATTTTCTCTATGTTGACAAGGAACGACTTGAACTCCGGGGTCTGGGTGTTCGCGTCGCCCACGAATGGAGTCAGGGTGTTGGCCAGGTAGCCGCTCTTGGCAACTCCCTTGAACCCCCAGTGGATGGGGATGCCCACGTGGTGAACGGTCTTGCCGTTGACCTGGAGCGGCTTGATGCGCTTGGTCACCACTGCCACCGCCTTGATAAAACCCCTGTTGGACCACACCTTGACCCAGTCGCCCACCTTGATCCCCTTTTCCCTGGCCAACTCCTCGCTGATTTCCACAAACTGTTCCGGCTGCATTATGGAGGTCAAGCGGGTGTGCTTGGTCCAAAAGTGGAATTGCTCGGTGACGCGGTAGGTGGTGGCAGCATAAGGAAACTCCTTGCTTCGGCCAAAGGCAGCCAGATCATCCTTGAACACCCGCGCCGCCGGATTGCTTATCACCTTCGGATGCAGCGGATTCGTGTCGATGGGGGTTTCGAACGGCTCGTAATGCTCGGGGAACGGCCCTTCCGCCATCTTGTCCAGGGCAAACAGCCGCCCCACCCCTTCCGGCTGCATGATGAAGGGGTCCATGGGGTCGCCAGGGGGCACGTCCGGCTTGAAGTCCGGCACGTCGGCGCCGGTCCACTTGGCCCCGTCCCAGTATACCAGCTTGCGCTTCGGATCCCAGGGCTTGCCGGCCGGGTCGCAGGAGGCGCGGTTGTACAGGACGCGCCGGTTGGCCGGCCAGGCAAAGGCCCAGTTGAGGGTGTTACCCAGTCCCGAAGGGTCATAATTATCCCGCCGCGCCATCATGTTCCCCTTTTCCGTCCAGGCCCCGGAATAGAGCCAGCAGCCGCAGGCCGTGGAGCCATCATCCCTGAGCTGGGCAAAGCCGTCCAGTTGCTGCCCTTTCTTGAGCAGGACCTTGGTCGGGTCCTTCGGGTCCGAAAGGTCGGCCAGGGCCTTGCCGTTGTACTCCATGGCCAGTTCCTCGGGTGCCGGCGCGTGGGGAAGCCAGTAGTCCCAGGCAAGGTTCAGGATCGGGTCCGGGAAGGCGCCCCCCTCTTTGCGGTACAGGTCCCGCAACTTGAGAAAGATGCCGGCCATGATGTCGGCATCGGGCTTGGCATCACCGGGCGGCGGCGCGCCCTTGTAATGCCATTGCAGCCAGCGGCCGCTGTTGGTGAGGGAGCCGTTTTCCTCGGCAAAGCAGGTGGAAGGGAGGCGGATGACCTCGGTCCGGATCTTGGTGGGGTCCACGTCATTGAATTCGCCGTGGTTTTCCCAGAAGCAGGAGGTTTCCGTGGCCAGGGGATCGATCACCACCAGGTATTTCAGCGTGGACATGGCCCTGATCAGCTTGGCCTTGTCAGGGATCGCGGCCAGGGGATTGAAGCCCTGGCAGAAATAGCCGTTAAGCTTGCCCTGGTGCATCAGCTCGAACACCTGGAGCACGTCGTAGACCTTGTCCAGCTTGGGCAGCCAATCAAAGCACCAGTTGTTCTCCTTGGTGGCAACAGGGCCAAACCAAGCCTTCATCAGGCTGACATGGAACTTGGCGTAGTTTTGCCAGTAGGACATCTGGCCGGGCCGCAACGGCTTGAGGGCCCGCTTGGCGATATAGGCCTGGTAATCGGTCTCCGCCTCCCGCGGCAGGGTGAGGTAGCCGGGCAGCAGATCGGACAACAGGCCCAGGTCGGTGAGCCCCTGGATGTTGGAGTGGCCCCGCAGGGCGTTCACCCCGCCTCCGGCCATGCCCACGTTGCCCAGCAGGAGTTGCACCATGGCCGCGGTGCGGATCATCTGCGACCCCACCGTGTGCTGGGTCCAGCCCAAGGCGTACATGAAGGTCAGAGTGCGGTCGGGCACCGCAGTAGTGGCAATCTGCTCGCACACCTTGAGGAAGGTCTCCCGGGGCGTGCCACAGATGTTGCTCACCACTTCCGGGGTGTAGCGGGCATAGTGCTGCTTGAGAAGTTGCAGCACGCAACGTGGGTGCTGCATGGTCTCGTCCACCATGGCATAGCCGTCCGGCCCGATCTCATAGGCCCAGGTTGACCTGTCGTAGGAGTGAGTGGCCGCGTCGTAACCCGAGAACAGACCGTCATCGAATCTGTAGCCTTCGGCTACGATGAAGGGGGCGTTGGTGTAGGCCTTGACGTACTCATGCTGGATCTTTTCGTGGGAGAGCAGGTAGTTGATCACCCCACCCAGAAAGGCGATATCCGTGCCGGTGCGTAGCGGCGCATAGAGGTCCGCCACCGCTGCCGAGCGGGTGAAGCGCGGGTCGATCACGATGAACTGGGCCTTGTTGTGGGCCTTGGCTTCGGTAACCCATTTGAAACCGCAGGGATGGGCCTCGGCGGCATTGCCGCCCATGACGATGATAACATTGGCGTTCTTGATGTCCACCCAGTGGTTGGTCATCGCGCCGCGACCGAATGTGGGGGCCAAACTGGCCACCGTGGGTCCGTGTCAGACCCGGGCCTGATTGTCGAAGGCCAGGATGCCGAGGTTGCGGATGACCTTGTGAGTTATGTGGCCGGATTCGTTGCTGGAGGCGGAGGCTGCCAGGAAGCCGGTGGTCAGCCAGCGGTTGACCGTGGTGCCGGCCGCGTTTTTGGCAACGAAGTTCCTGTCCCGGTCGTCCTTCATCAAACGCGCCACCCGTGTAAAGGCCTCATCCCAGGAGATACGCTGCCATTCCTTGGAACCTGGGGCGCGGTATTCCGGGTATCTGAGCCGGTCCGGGCTGTGGATGAAATCGATCAGCCCCGCTCCCTTGGGGCAGAGGGTGCCCCGATTCACCGGATGGTCCGGGTCCCCTTCGATGTGAAAGATGGCAGACTCGGCGTTTTTCGCCTTGTCGCCCAGGCTGTGCATGATCAAGCCGCAGCTCACCGAGCAATAGGGGCAGGTGTTGCGGGTCTCGCTGCTGCGTGCCAGCTTGAACTCGCGCACCTCCGCCAGCGCAACGCCAGGCGAAAAACCCAACGCCACGACACTGGAACTCCCCAGCCCGCCGGCACAGAACTTAAAAAACTGCCTTCTTGAAACTTGCATGCCACGCCTCCTTGGTCAGGATATCGCCGGAATCAACATTTTTCTAAGCATACCTTGGCATGCTCGGCTGTCAAATTCCGCATAGATATTTTTGATGGATCAGCCAACATGCTGAAAGCGCGGGCATAACGGACAAGATGCAAATCTGTGACGCTGGCAAAGATACAAAAAATTTAGCCAAAAAAATTGGGTACCCCTGATGAAGTACCCAATTCAATAATTTTGGCGATCTAACGATTGAGAGCTATTGCCTGTTGATTTCCGCCTTGATTTTCACCCCGCAGGCTTTCGGTTTTATTGAATCCGTCATTGCAAGGCCTTTATAAGTGTTCTAACGCTGAGGGCGCATATAAGGAAACCCACCAGCAGCGTCAGCGCCCGTGGAGGCAGCTTGCGGCAACTGCGTGCCGCCAGTGGAGCGGCCAGCGCTCCTCCGGCAATCAAGCCGGCGATAATATGCCACTGCGGAACCTTGAGCAGGAATATAAGGGTAAGAGATTCAACAACCGCAACAAAGAATTTTGCAAAGTTTATCGAGCCAACGACCATGTGAGTCTGATTCCCGCGAAGAATCAAAGTAGCGGTAACCACCGGGCCCCACCCTCCCCCACCGATCACATCCACCAGCCCCCCGGCAAAGCCCAGAGGGCCCAGCCGCGTTTCCCGTTTGTGCATCTCGGGCTGGCGAAAACCGGTAAAAAGTATTCGCATGCCCATTATCAGCAGCATCCCGGCAATTATCGGCCGCATGATATTTACCGGAAGATACACTACCACAAAGGCGCCGATGAATGCCCCCAGCGCACCGAACAGGGCCAGGCGCTTAAAGACAAAAGTGTCCACGTTGCCGCACCTGAAATGTGAAAGCCCAGAGAAAAGGCGGTTGGCAACCTCGGAAGAGTGGACAGTGGCACTTACCATGGCAGGCGGGATACCCATGGCCAGCAGTACCGACGAGCATGTCACGCTGTAGGCCATACCAAGAGAGCTGCCGATTGATTGCGCGGCAAAACCCAGCAACAAGCTGTATAAAAATATCGAATCAGAGAATATGGTCACTTAGTGAATTGCCATTGAGCAAATGAATTTGCAGAGAATCAGAAGCCGGTGATTCCCCCGGGTTTTACCCGTAAGAGCTTGAATCGTTTAAACCCCATTGCAGCGAGCTTTTCAAGATCAAAATCGACCATGCCCAACTCCTCGCGCGGCATGGTGGCCTTGGAGCACTTGAACTCGGTCCCGTCAAACTTGTTCATCCCTGAAATAGCCTGATAACATATTTTAGCGGGGCAGTTAAATGCGCAGCCCGCATTGGCGAAAAGCGTTATTCGTTGTTTGTGGGCAATCTTGTCCAGAAAGTCGTAATGCAGATTCAGTCGCATGGGCAGAATCACTGTATCGTAAAGATCAAGTGCCGCATCTATTTTCTCATGGGTATCAAGATTTTTTATCACACTTGCTTCGAGATGATAATCGGGATAATCGCGCCTGATCCAGCGGGCAAGATCATCGTCAGTGGTAATTATCGAGTTGCCCGCGCGATGATATTTATCAAGTAACCAATTATACCCCTGATATTCATCCGCACTGGCAAAAAGGTTTGTCAAGGGGATACGCAGGCCTATGGAGTGCTCGTACATGGCAAGGACATCCGAGTCACTTAACTGCCTCCGCACAAATGGCCGGCCACCGTATAAAGTGCAGCGTTCCACAAACCCGAAAAGGCTGTCGATGCGATTCAAGGGGACAACACCGAAATTCCCCTTGAGAAAAGCCATGACCGGCACATCATCGGTCTTGCCACGTGCGGAAATGGTGTAGCTTATCCCATGCACGGCTCTGCTGTCATTCATGTTTTTTGACCTCTGAATAGTAATAGGGCGCCCTGGTGGCGCCCTATTTGTTTACTCCCTGCTTACGCGATTACGGTTTTTTTATCACAACGGCCTTAATCCCGGACAAGCCTTGTTCGCCACTATCTTTCAAGGCCTCCAGGCCGGCAAGAAGGGCCTGCCGCATATCAATTCCGGCATCTCCGCTTTGTGGCAGGTTG
>Ga0172380_10004972_pt1 | contig 16549 bp, 16 predicted proteins | sample Leawe162metaG_FD_119747 | JGI IMG/M metagenome (GOLD analysis project Ga0172380, IMG submission 119747) | Leachate microbial communities from a municipal landfill in Southern Ontario, Canada - Leachate well 162 metaG | ecosystem: Engineered > Solid waste > Landfill > Unclassified | place...
CCAGGCGGTTAATACCAAAGCGGTGCCGGCAAGCGCAAAACCGTCCTTGTGTATCTGGCCATACCAGTTCAGCGCCGAAGGGAATACCACGTACAGCATGCCGGCGATCATGCCGGCCAAAGTGCCTGCGCGGCCCGGCCACAGCATGCGGCCGAGCAGGAACAGCAGCGTGCCGGTGAGCGCGTGAATTGCCGCATTCACCGGCACCATCAGCGATGGATCCTGGCCGAACAATACGTACAGCGCGGCCAGCAAGGCAACGTTGCCGGTAGCGCCATTGCCCGGATAGATGCGCCATTCCGGCCAGCCGTATAGGCGAATACGTTCGGCCAAGTCGAGTGCGACGGCATGGAAATAGGCTGAATCCCCCTCCATCAGCCCTTGGCCATGGTGGGCAGAGGTAACCAAAGGGAGCAGGAACTTCTGGAACAACAGGGCAGCAGCAGTCGCGTAGCTGAAGAAAAGCAGGAAAATAATCGCAGGTGGGAGTGGCTTGGCGATGTGCATGTTACTCACTACACTCAGCCCGGCCTACTGTCGCAAGCACATCACCCCATCTGGCTTGCTCTTCGAATTCGACCGAAATGATGCGATATCCAAAATATCCTTTGCCCCCGGCATCTTGAATCAAGATATTCAGCGCATCCACTGTCACTCGAACAAAAAAAGCCAAAATCGAGAAGAACCCGTAATGCCATTGCCGCACGCCGGAGAAGTGGCGGAGTTGAATCCACAGCATCGTCTTTCGAGTTCTAAACGCCTTCTTCCAGTCGATCCTTCTGCGCACTCTGTAGGCAAAAAGGATTTCCGGAACCGTAGCGAACCGGCTGTTGCGATAACTACGAAGCAGCAACTCCTGATCTTCGCAGAAATAAGGCCCCGGCGAGGCATAGCGGTGCCGGCGAAACCACTCCGTCCTGCCCATCCAGGTTGGGTGTGCGATATGGAATCCGCGCCAGGGTTTTGCGCATATCTCATCGTGCGTCAGCGCAAAGGGCAAGGCGCCGAGCAGCCCATTTCCGGCATCGATCCCCACACAGCGAACTGCGACAAGATCGAGATCGGGATGCTGCTCCAGCATGGCCAGCTGGCGGTTCAGTCGCTCTGGATACGACACGTCATCCTGATCCATGCGGGCAAAATACCGGCCTGAGGCCATATCGATGGCCTCATTGAGTCTGGCTGCAAGCCCGCTGTTCCGGCCATCCTGCAGTAGTCTGATGCGCGAATCGCATACATCGCGAATCTCTTCGAGCGCCCCGTCCGTGGAACCGTCGTCGATCAGGATCAATTCCCAGTCAGAAAATGTCTGCTGCTGGATAGATACGACTGCCGGCCGGAGGTAACTGCCAGCGTTGTATATCGGCATCGCGATCGTGACCAGAGGCGCACGATTCTGCTTTACAGGGGTAGGCTTCTCGATATCAGGCAACTCGGCTCCTCAACCATTCACGGGCACGAAGCAAGCCCTCCTCGAAGCTCACCTTCGGCTTCCATCCCGTGCGGCTCCGAAGCCGGGTGCAGTCAAGGACGTTCGCAAGCACATCGAACACGCGTGCCGGCTCATGGTGAGTATGGACAGTGCAGCCAATTTCCTCCATCAGGGGCTTAATTGCCATCACAACGTCCAGATTGCTGCGCCCTATTCCAGTACCAAGATTGAAAATTTCGCCCGGCGCTCCGCACTCAAGCGCACTTATGATCCCTTCGGCCAGATCGCCCACATAGATATAATCCCGCAACGTGCCACGCTCACCGAATATCCTGACATTTTGCCCGCGCATAGCCGAAGCCATTGCAGTCGCCACGAAGCCCTGACCCCGAAAGGGAGGCTGCCCTTCCCCGTAGGCATTCGAGGGGCGGACGCATACGACATTCAGGCCATGAGTGACCGAATATAGATAGGCATACTTCTCCAGGGTAAGCTTCGTTACACCATAGGGAGATATAGGTTGAGTCGGATGGTCTTCGGCAATAGGAAGGGTCAATCCCTGCCCGTAGACAGTGCCTCCCGATGAAACCAGCACCAGCCTTCGCCCTTTGGCCGCCACTTCTGTAAATAGCTGGACCGTGGAGGGCAGATTCTCGAGCAAATCCCCGAGGGGATCGACAAAGGAAGTGTTTGGGGCAGTCGCGTAAGCCAGATGGACCACTTCATCGTGGCTTTCCAGCAAGTCGCGGATCAAGCTTGTATCCCCGAAATTTCCGGAAACATAGAGCACGCCGGCAGGAAGATTGTGCCTGGGCGTAGCGCTCCTGCCCAGGACAGTTACACTTCTACCCTTGGACATCAGTTGCGGAACAAGGTGGCAACCAATGAATCCGCCGCCGCCTATCACCAAACAAGCACCTTCTGACACCACCCCCCCCAGGACTATGTTCTGCTTCCTCACCGCCAATTCGAGGCGGTTTTGACTAGGGTGGCATTTTACAAGGTCAACCATCCCTCCGGAATCAAATCATCGACAGCCCGCCCGTTGGCAAACCATCGCCTTGGAGCAATGACGATCTTGCCGGGGGCCGAATTCAACCATGCTCCCCACCAGCTAAAGGAGCTGTTGGCAATGATGTGGTGCCGGCAGAGGCTCATTAATCGCATGTCGTTATGGCTGGCCAAACCCTTGTTGTGATCGATGTAATGACAGGGAAGGCCGATTTTCAGATGTTCCATCACCCAGGGGATATCGTCGGAAAAAACGAAGAAGACAGGGGTATCGACATGGCTTGCAATAAAATCAACAGCAGATCGATAGTAATCCGGGGAACAGAGACCATGAACCGCTAGCGTCTTTGGATTGGCGGCATAATCGCCGCGGCGCACATGCATGCCGACGGCCATTGAACCGCCGATGCGTGAAGCCCACTCGAGGTTCTGCCCGGTCAACGGATCCTTGAATGTTAAGTCGGCGCGGATCACATTCCCGTGGTTACGGAAATACTTCTCTGATTGCCAATAACCGGCAAAATAACAATGCTTGGGCGTTTCAGAAATGCCGGGCCAGTAATCGAAATGCGGCTCGACGATGAACTTCGCGCCCCTGAGCAGAGCGGAGCGGCGATGCATTAGCACTCTTCGGCAAAGACGATGCCCTCGCCATCCCAGAACGTCTCGCACATCCTGCCCCGAGGCAAGCGGAAAATCGCAATCGAAAACGCGCCCTAACTCGAAACCGTGATGCAAGCCGTAGCCCGCAAAATCCGATACGTGCAGGCGCAGAGAGGTCCCGCACGACAAGGCGCGGGATCTTCCCAGCGCATACTGGAACATTTGGTTGCCGAGGCCGCCGATAATATGAGAAATGATCATGTCAGCATTTCGCTTTGATCCGCCTACAGCATGCCCCCTCTTGACTGGCAAGCGCCAGATGCGATCTACTTCGCCGGCGCTGCAGGATTATGTCTTATGAACACGCGCCGGCCAACGTAGGCATTCTGCACGAATAATCGATAGTGCCGTGGGGCAGTCAATCTGAGAACCCTCATGAATATTCTAATGTGCTGCGAACATTTTCACCCGAGTGTCGGCGGGGTACAGAAAATGATGTATGAAATCGGGCTCCGTTTTGTCAGAAGAGGCCATAACGTCACCGTTGCAACGAGTTGGCGCGAAGACAGAGTGCGGGATTCAGTCGATGGCATAAATATCCGATCCTTCAAGGTGTGCGGGAACGCCGTTTCGGGCATGACGGGGGAGATAGACAGTTATCAGGAATTCCTGGTTAATGGCCAGTACGATTTTCTTCTGGTCATGGCAGCGCAGCAATGGACGTTCGATGCCATGCTGCCCATTCTCGACAGGATCCGTTACAAGAAACTTCACATCCCCTGCGGCTACTCAGGTTTCTATCTAAAAAGGTATAAGGAGTATTACCAAAAGATGGATACGCACCTGCGCAAGTTCGATCATTTGATATATAACTCGACGAACTACCGAGACATCAACTTCGCCCGGGAAAAGAAAATTTCCGGCATAAGCATAATTCCTGCCGGCGCCAGCGAACTCGAATTCCTGAATCCCGACAAAGGGAAAATACTTGAAGAGTTAAGCATAGAACACGGCAATTTCATCTACCTGTCGATCGGAGCACCGGCGTTCAACAAGGGCCACAAGGAGATATTGCAAGCCTATCTGCTGGTCGATGTGCCATTCAAATCCACTCTCGTATTGAATGGTAACTATGACGATGTTGGCGAGGTGACTCTTAAAAATGCCTTCCTTTTCCCAAAGGAAACGCTCAAGGAACTTGCCAGGCGAATGCTGGGGCGATCTCCATTCAATATCATCCGAATGGCAAAAGGAAACAAGGATCCTAACAAGAGAATAATTTTCACAAACCTGGAAAGGGCAAAACTGATCCCCCTTTTCTTTAATGCCGATCTATTCCTGTTTGCCTCCCATGTCGAATACTCCCCCCTTGTGATTTTTGAAAGCCTGGCATCCGGCCTGCCCTTTCTATCCATCCCGGTCGGCAATGTGGATGAAATCGTCAGATGGAGCGAAGGCGGTGTGCTCTGCGTGGGCAGGAAGACCGAGGAGGGTTTCTCCTCAGTCGACCCGATCGAATTCGCGAAGGCGATGCGCGAACTTTCTCTCGATCGAGAGAAAAGGGGCAGACTATCCGCCAACGGGCGCAAAGCCTGGCTCGTGAAGTTTACATGGGAAACAATTGCCTATCAGATCGAGCAACTGGTTACGTCAAGCCGCGAATGAAATCGAAGATATCGGTTGGCCGGTAATCGATCAGGGCCTTAAGCTTGTTGATATTCGCACGGGAATAAATAGCTTCGCCGTTGCGATGCTCGCCGACAACGACAATCTTGCCGAGCCTCTCTTCAACGGCCTTGAGAAGATCTATGATCCGAACGGTCTTACCGGATCCGACATTGATGATCTCCCTGGTGAGCGGCATTTGCGACAAGGCGCATACCACCTTTGCAAGGTCTTCCACGTAAATAAAGTCTCTTTCCGCAATCCCGTCATTCACAAGCGCGAAAGGCTGCTTCGTCCTCGCACAGGAAATCAACTTCTGGACGACTGAAAAGCTGTCATAGCCGCCGTAGGAATTAAAGGCACGAAGGATAAGGTAGTTGATGGCATTCGCATTGCAAAACGATGTGATGAGTTCTTCGTTGAAAAGCTTGGTGAAGCCGTTCATGCTCACCGGGTAGCACGGCCTGTCCTCCGCCGAATTGCTTGAATCGCCATAAACCGCGCAGCTGCTGATGAAAACAAACTTGGTGATCTTCTTTTCCCTGCATAGTCTCAATGCCTTACCGGTCGAAACGATGTTCGACTCGAGAACCAGATCCGGCCTCTCATTGATGTTGTTCTTCAGGTCGTATGCGCAATGAATGATGGCCTGGAAATCTGAGGGGGCGATACTCTCAAGCGATTGCCAATCTCCTCGCGATACCGGCAAACATTCGAAAGCGGCATGTTCTCGAATCCGCCTCCCAAGGTTCCCGTCAGCGCCGGTCAGAATGATTTTCATGGTGCTCTATCGAGCACTCCAGCGGATTGGGAATCGGGGATGGGCAGGGGATTGGGCACAAACGCACCCAGCACTTCCGTTTCGTGCGCTTTGATGACGGAAGAACTGGCCCTGAACTGATGGTTATGCGCCCTCTGCTCGGGTGTCAGGAAATGATAGCTATCGGCATAAAGTTGCTCAGCCGTTTTAGGGCAATCGTCGAAAGCCTCGCTCAAATCCGACCTGACAAGATATAGATCCTGGTGGAAGCATACAGGCGTATAACCATGCTCCTGCACCACCTTGAGAATATAGGCCAGCGGCTGGTGGATATTCTTTGCCGCTTCCGCAACGGAAATCGGCGTTACAACCTTGGGCGAGAAACTGTGTCCTCCCTCCATCATGATCACTGCCGGCTTCATGCCGAGATCCTGGAATATCTCCAGGTCCAGGCCATCCACATCGATCACAACAAAACAGATGTTGCCGATATCGGCCCCGCATTTTTGAATGATGGAGGCCAGATTCTCCTTGCCGACTCCCCTGCCGGGGGCGCCGACATACGAATTCACACACTTGACCTTATCTCTCAGGGCACGATAGTTCGATTCAAGGCTCATGAACTTCTTTGTATCACCCTCAATGAACACGCCGTGCCACCCCTGTTCGACGAGCCAGCGGCAATTCGAAAGGTACACCCCATCCCATGCCCCGAACTCAACAAAGGCCTTGGTTGAAGGCAATTGCGGCCCGATCCGCCTCAGAATTTCGTGAGCGATGCCATCCTGCCCAACCTGGCTATAGACATTGCCGTAATTGAAAAGCAAGGATCCGCGGTTCAGCAGTTCGAGATCCTCCGGATTTCTGGGTTGAACCGTCGATTCGGCAAGATGCCGACGAAGCCTGTTCAGAATTCTCTTGTATAGCATTTTGAGTAAATGTGAGTCGTTGTTGACCGCCGATTCATCCAGCAGATACGCTCATCTCGAGCTACCTGCAAAAACATTTTTCCTGATGCGGTTCAGTTTCTGCAGAAGCCGGATCAAAAAATATACGAAGCCAAGATTATCGCGCTTCACTGTCTCAATCTCGGCAGCGGACCGTGGTATATCCCCCGATACGCCTCCACGATAATGCACTGCGGTTATGGGGTCCGCTGTCCTGAAACGGCATCCCCGAAGGAGCAGGCGCAGGAACAAGTCGTAGTCCGAGGCGATCATCAAATCCTCTCTATACCTGAATTTTTTCTGAATTTCAGCAGAAATAAAGGTCGACAGGTGCGGAATCGTATTGAAAAAGGGAAGGAGGAATGGGCGCGGCGTGAGCACTTCGATATCCGTATCATTGGGCCAGCATACTTCGCTGCGGCAACACAAAACCTTTGGCTTCTCCGTCCTGAGAATCTCAAAAGCACGGTTGAACCCATCAGCAAGAAGCCGGTCGTCCCCATTGAGAAACAAGATATATCGGCCTGTTGAAAGCGCCGCCCCCTTGTTCATCGCGTTGTAGACGCCTGCATCCTTTTCCGACACGAGAATATCGACCAGGTCCCCCGCCTGCCGCACGATTTCAAGTGTTCCATCTTTTGATTCACCGTCAATGATTATGTACTCGATTTCGGAGGTTTTAATTTCCTTTACGGATTGCAGCGTGCGACTTATGGTGGGGGCGCAATCTTTGGTGACTGTTAGGATAGATAATAAAGGGCGCATGCGAGCGGAATCCGTCATTTCTTGATGGATCAGACGGGGGTTTCCCCGCGTTCGGCAGACACCAGCTTGGCGACAAGCTCCGGAAGCCCGACAGTTGCCTTCCATTCCAATATCTGGTTTGCTTTGCCAGGATCGCCGGCGCTGTAGGTGATGTCGAGCGGGCGGAACAGGGATGCATCGCTATCCACGAATTCACGCCAATCGAGCCCCACGTTTTCAAAAGCAATCGACGCAAAATCGGCTAAGGTATTTGAGTAGCCGGTTGCAATCACATAATCGTCCGGGGTTCTGGCTTGCAGCATGCGCCACATCACCTCGACATATTCAGGAGCCCACCCCCAGTCGCGGACAATGTCCAGACGGCCGAGCTTCAGCCTTTCATTGGCTCCGTTTGCAATGCGGCATGCCGTTGATACGATTTTCTTGGTCACGAACCGGGAGGGGCGCAGCGGCGACTCGTGGTTGAAAAGAATGCCGTTGCACGCAAAGAGGCCATACGCCTCGCGATAGTTGGCCACCAGCCAATGGGCGGATGCCTTGGCAACTCCATAGGGGCTGCGCGGGCGGAAAGGGGTATCCTCGGTCGCGCGCTGGTTCCCGACGTCGCCAAAACTCTCCCCCGAGCTGGCGTGATAGATCTTGATGGGTTTGCCAGAAAAACGAACGGCCTCCAGTAGATTCAACGCACCGAGAGTCACACTCTCCATCGTTTCGACGGGTTGTTCGAACGACAACCCGACCGAGCTTTGACCGGACAGAAAATAGATCTCCTCCGGGTCGCTCCGCATGAGGCTATTCAGCACGCTTCGGAAATCAGTCTGAACCATCGATAGCGGCGTAACCTGTTCGCGTATCCCAAGCGCTTTCAGATTGTCAAAACTGGCCACCTGAGCATCGCGGGCCGTGCCCCAAACCTGATACCCCTTGGAGAGCAGCAATTTCGCAAGATAGGATCCGTCCTGTCCCGATACACCACAGATTAAAGCGCGTTTCACAATATGCTCCGGTAAACATCGAGAGTTTCTCTGGCGCAGCGCTCCCAACTGAACAGCGAGCAGCGCACTTTCCCCTTTTCGACAAGCTCGCTGCTCCGGCTGGTGGATTGCAACACAGCCTCAATAGCAGCTCGCATTGATTCGGGGTCGTTCGGGTCGAAGTACTCGCCTGCATTCCCGACGACTTCCGGAATCGAACTTGTTTTGCCGCATATGACAGGACATTCCAGCGACATCGCTTCCAGGGGCGGTATGCCGAACCCCTCGTATAGCGACGGGTAAACAAACGCCACCGCACCTTTATACAGAGACGCAAGAATTGCGTCGTTCCCGCTGATCTGGCGGACGTGCACATCCGACAGTTGCAGCTGCCGGAAAAGGGCAAGCTCCTCAGGAGCGAAAGCCCCGCCCCCGAAACACATGACCGTAAATCCGTTCCTCAAATAAGACGAACTGGCGAATGCCCGCGCCAATGCTTCGAAATTCTTGTATCCACCCCGGCTCCCGACGTAAAGCAAATACGGGCGCGAACCATTTTGTACCCGTGTGCAGGTATCGGCAGGTGGTGCCAACTCATCGTAACCAAGATATACCACCGACGTTCGCTCGGCAGCAACCCCAAATAGCTGAATCAGGTCTCGCCGCGTGCTTTCCGAAATGCACAGGACGTGATTGGCGCGTGAAACAGCAATCTTCTTCGTGTCGGTGAATTGACTGCTGGCAAACTCGATCGGGAATCGTTCGGAAATCATGTCATAAACGGTAATGACACGGCGTGCGCCCTCTGGCGCATAGGCGTTTGCCGAATAATACGTTTCATGAACGATATCCGGTCGGAAGCGGTAGATTGCCCGACGAGCGAGTAATGCGCTCAAGGCAAATACAGGCCTGGCTGTTTTTGGAACGAGTGGAACTCGCCACCCTTTCGCCAACGTACGGGGCAGAGCTTCAAAATGCCCGTTGTAGTGCAGAGGCGCAAAGATAGAGGCCTCGACACCTTCAAGGCGGGCGAGATGGGTGACCAAGCTGCAAATGTAGCGGGATATGCCACCATATTCCTGAAGCAGAAACACTTGCTGGTCAAAAGCAATGCGCAGGCTCACTGCGCACTTAGCCAGGCTGGTGAATACAAGTCTCCCAGTTCCATTAGCGGCCGCAGTTGTCCGGTCGAAAAATCGACTACCGGTAGGTGCCGGATCACACTTACACGCTCCGCCCCCCGCGCAAAAGTCAGTTGCCCGCTCGCGTCTCTACCCTCCCGAAAACGCGAAGGATAGGAGCGGGCCTCATCGAGCGCGCCTACAACAGCGGCGGCATGATCCTCCCTCACAAAAAATGCATTGCAACCATTTGAGTTTGTACCGACGAAACGATAGCCCTTCTGCTCGCCCAGATGAATCAATGCCGGAAGTGAAGCGCCGAAATACAGGTTGGAATGGTGGACACGCGTCCGCTGAAAGTCGGGCTGGTAGGGCACCGAGATTCGATGCAAATCACCAAAGACAGCGTTGTATTCACACACTACGACGATGGGACGTACCACATCGATAGCCTGCCAGATCCAGTAGTCGTTGCCATCAATGTCAACACTCAACAAGCCGATGTCCCCTTGCATGCCAGACGATGCAATCAGCTTGTTGATGTTTTCCCTTTCGATAAATGCACACTTCGCCGTCAAATCGTATCGCCAATAGATGTCCTGGGCCTGGATTCTCCTGACATGGGCATCCGAGCCATCCATCACCAGTCCGCGCCAATTGCGCAGAAATAAAAGTAGTCGGGTATTTGATTCGCGGTAGTCCTCGACGCCAAATTCGACAAAGGTTTCGGGAATTCCTGGCAGCTTCTCCAATAACCAGTCGATGACTCCATCTTCGCCCCACTGAGAAAATCCGCAAAACTCTACGTCCGCAAGATATCTGATGCGATTCTTGCGCCGATTCATGTGCACGGCCGATAGGCACTGGAGCACGACGCAGGACTCAATGTCGCGGTCGTGCGAACTCGCCAGTGTTCTCAACCGATTCTGAATGAATTTCTTCACGGCTATGCCTCCAATGCGCGCCCCTTACGTCATCAACAGAAACCAGAATTGCACTTTATTTATGCACGGCATCCGAGCGGCTCCTTGCAAGCCCAAATACCCAATGACTAACCATCAGCCTCACCATCTTCGCTACCAACTTCACACGGTAAGCGCCGAGCGTACCCGAATATCTATATAGAAATTGACTGTAATCCCGAAGATAACCTGTTCGGGCTTTCTGAGACCGCCTGAGCACGTGGAACATAAAGGTCAGGCACCAGTAGCAGAGCAATTGATAGAGGTTGTGCTGCATATCCTGCTGCAATTGCGGTGATTTGAATATCTCCAGCGCCCGGGCGCACAAATCATCCTGTGCGGTAAGGTATGCATCAAGGTCTGGACTGCTGTAGGAGATTGAGCCTAGATGGGTACGGAAGAAGATCAGGGGTGCATCGATGTAGCACAAATTCTCAAGCGCACCAGCTTTGATGGCCAGCAGATTGTCCGAATACGGCGAGAAGCCCGAACCAAGTCGTTCCATGCCTCCGATTTCACGTAAATACTGCAGCTCAAATACACCGTAGCAACCTATTGCCATAAACTTCCTGTCCAGATAAGTGCGCAGGAAATCCCGGCCAGTGACCAGCTTAATCTTGTCGGCGTAGGAGACCTTGCCAGGCTTGCAGGTCGCGCCGCTCGCGTAGTTGGTGAAAACGCAGCTCACGGGACCATGCCGCCCATGGGCATCCCACACTGCCTGCAGGAAATCCGGCGTGTAAAGATCGTCGTCGGCTAGCCAGGTAAAATAGCGGCCCCGGCTCTGTGCCAAGAGCTCATTCATGTTGCCAATCTCACCCAAATTGACAGGGTGGTTGAGAATGCGCACCCGCCGATCGTCGATGCCTAGCATTTCCTGAGTCAATGATTCAGCTGTGTTGTCGTTTCCGACGATTACCTCAAAATCGGCGAAGGTCTGAGCAAGAATGGACGAGAGGGTTTCGACAAGCAGTTCGCGCCGCTTGAAAGTGGTAACTCCTATGCTGAAGTACGGCCTGTCGCTCAACAAGGTCTCGCTAGGAATCTGGTACGGATAGCGCACATCGGACAGTTAAAGCTTCTGCGCCAAAACCTGGATCATTACATCGCGATCGCCCTTCCAGCGATAGCGGGTGACTTCAAGCTCCTTGAACCCCAGGTGCTTGAGAATGGCCTGCAACTTGGGCGCCGTGTAGCAATTCGTATGGAATTGGCCTGCTCCATTCTGGCTGCCGAAGACCATCGCCGTCAGATAGCCCCAGCGATTTTCGGTTGAATAGGAGTACTGGCCAAACCAGTGCTTGTCCCGTATGGCCTCCGGATCGTTCCTGTAGAACTCCTTCCACTCATCCTTCGCCGCGAGCCATTCCCTGACGGCAGCCTCGAAATCCGGCGTGGCAAGGCGTAGCAGACCGCCGGGCTTGAGCACTCGCTTCATTTCATAGAAAAAAAGCGGTTCGTCGACAAAAGGCAGGTGCTCGATGAGCGAGTCGGCCCTCACCTCGTCCACCGTGCCGTCGGCATAAGGCAAGTTGAAAATATCGTAGTTGTGGACCTGCAGATTTTCCGAGAAATTCTGCTGCGGATAACGCCCCCTGAGCGTCTCCAGACTGTCCATGTCGACGTTGATGTAATCCTCCAGCGGCGATCCGCCGCAGCCGAGGTTCAGCCTGATCTTCCCATCAGCACAACGCGCGCCGGCCGTCATGAATGCACCCCGCGCAACAAGGAAAACGTGTCAGCAATGCCACGGCGCAGGTTGCCATGGAACTCAAAGCCGCGTGAGCGGAAACGCTGATTGGAAACATGATAGGAAAGCTGGTTCATGATTTTCGTGTCGACGTACTCTATGGCGATGTCGGGAACATGGGCCCGAATGACATCAAGGATTTCACTGACCGTGGCATTCAAGGTAAGGACATTGTAGATTTTTCCGTCATAGAGGTTGCTACGCATTACGAAGCCAATGGCGCTGACAGCATCTTCCAGGTCAAGGTAGGGGCGTACCTGGTGCAGGGCAGTGCGCCACACCGTGATTGGCTGTCCGGTCACGGCCTGCCAACAAAACTTGTTGACGGCAGTGTGGAAACGCATTCCCGGAGAAACACCGAAAATTGTTCCAAAGCGAAAGGTGACGAAACGCAGGCCATCGCTTCGCCCGAGCTCGGCAAGCAGCTTTTCCTCACGCAGCTTCGTCTCGGCATAAGGGCTTTGCGGCTGAAGATCCTCTTCGCTGCAATCCTCGTCGACGACCTCCTTCTGGGTTCCGTATACGCTGGTGGACGATATATTGATCAGCGCCGATCCCGTCCTCAGGCAGGCTTGGGCCACGCGTTCGGTGGCGAGATAGTTTTCCCGCTCCACCTTCTCCCGAATTTCGAAGCTGCCCGCTGCATTAGTTATGGCAGAGAGCTGTACCACGACATCTGCTCCCTCGAATACCGGCGTGAGGTCATCGGCCAGCACATCTTTCTCGAAAAACCGATAGCGCCCATTGCCAGGAAGGTTGAATAGGGACGAATAGCGCTGGCTGGAAAGATTATCCAGCAACACGATCTCGACATCGGGGTATTGATCCGGGAGCGTCCTGAAAAGGCGCGAGCCAATATGGCCCAGTGCGCCACAGACTACGATTTTTCCTGTCATGGGTTATAGCTTGCCTTCAATAACGGCGCGGGTTTTCCGCAGGCCGGATAAGAAATCGTGGCGCGGTTGCCAGTCGGTAAGTGTCTTCAGGCGCGCAGATGAGAATTCGACGTGATCTACTTCGATGCGGCGCCGCTCGTCGGGCCACTCGATATGCTCGACCGAGCCGCGCTGGAAAACATCGACGATCCCGCTGGCGATGGCCGAGACGGACAGGTGCTGGTTGCTGGTTGCGAACAGCGTCTGTCCGATGAGTTTGGACTGTTGTGCCGCAATATGAAGAATATCGGCGGCATCTTCTGCATACAGGACGTTGCGCAACTGATCGCCGGAGCCGAAGATCCTGATCGGCTGGCCGATGCGTGCCAAGTGGATGAAGTAGTTGATGAAGCCGAACTCCGGATAGCCTTTGCCGTAAGGGCCAAACAGGTTCGCGAAGCGCAGCACCACGGTCTTCAGGTCGTGGATGGTATGGTAGATGCGGTAATACTTTTCAGCCACCCCTTTGTTGGCCGAGTACATCTCCAGGGGGCGCTCCGGGTGATCTTCATCCACCACCGCGTGCTGCGCCTTGCCGATTACGGTGCTGCTGGAGGTGTAAACCACCACGGCGTCGCGGTTCAGCAGGCGAACCGCCTCGAGCAGCTTCAGATTACCCACGCAATTGATGTCCGCGTCCAGCAACGGATACTGTATGGACAGGGGATGCGAGGTCTGCGCGGCACAGTTGAAAATCACCTGCTGCCCCTGCACCACCTCGGCAAGCAGCGTCTCGTCGCGCAAGTCGCCCCGCACGAAGCGGATCTTTTCCCAGATTGGCTGTAGGTTGGCAGTGGTGGCGTGCAAATGCGGATCGAGGGAATCCATTACCGTAAGCTCGGCACCGGGCTCGGCAAGGCATCGTCGCACCAGGTTCGCACCAAGGAAACCCGCCCCGCCAATGATCAAGATTTTCATATCAAGCTCTCGATGATGGTATCGACGCCCTGCGCCAATGCATGGTGCGGGCGCCAGCCGGTCGATTCGGCAAAGCGGCGGATATCCGCCACGAAGTTGCGCGCCTCGATGGGCGACAGGCCCGCAGGAGGCTCCACGCTGGTGACCGACACCAGCTTCCCGGTTCGCGCCGCTACCCGCTCGGCGACGAGCCGGAGCGCCTGAGCGATGCTGTGCCCTTCTCCCCGGCCGATAATGTAATGTCCGCCATTCAGCGCGTCCACATGAGCCGCGGCTGCAACAAAGGCGCGCGCCACGTCTTCCACATGCACGTAGTCGCGCAATTGATCGCCCCGCCCATACACCGTCAGCGCCTCGCAGCGCAGCGCACGCCCAACCATCTGGTTGAGGATGCCCCGATCGGCCCGGCTGGAGCGCGGCCCAGGCCCGTAGACGTTGGCCAGGCGCAAGGCGACGCCGCGCACTGCGCCTATGCGCACATGATACTTGAGGTAGTTCTCCGCCATCTGCTTGTGCAGGTCGTAGGCCGTGATCGGCGCATCCGGATAGCTCTCATCGACCGGCAACCGGTCGGGCAGGCCGCAGATCGTCACGGTGCTCGCACAGATCACGGCGGGACTGAGGCCCCGCTCCCGGCAGGCCTGCAGCATCAGCAGCATGGGCAGCACATTGCTATCGAGGTCGGTGCGAGGGTCGCGGTTGGCCTCGTAGGTGCTGGTCTGGGCCGCGAGATGGAACACCACGTCGATGCCGTCCGGCAAGGACCGCCACAGCGCCGGATCGCGCACGTCTCCGACCAGATCCTCGATGCGGGCCCGGCCGGGATCGGGCCAGGCCTTCGCCGGGCGCCGCAGCAGGCGCACGATGCGGCACTCGGCGCCACAAAGCTGGCGTATGAGGCTGGCCGCGATGAAGCCGCCGCCACCCGTAACCAGGACGCTCTTGCCCGCGAGCCAGTTCATCGTCGTGTCGTCTTGTTGGGCCATGTTCTGGGCTGCGGATGCCGGCGGCAGATGGGATTTGTCCGGTTCAGGCTTTCCGGAAGAAGCCCAGCACCGCATCGATCACGGCACCGACCTCGTCATCACCCAGTTCCGGATAGATCGGCAGCGACAATACTTCGTTGGCGGCGCGCTCGGTGATCGGCAGGCTCGCCGGGAAGCGGGAAATGTAAGCGGGTTGCTTGTGCACCGGCGCCGGGTAGTGGATGCCGGGAGCAATGCCAGCCCGCTGCAGGTGCAGGCGCAACGCCTCGCGCTCGCCGCTGCGCACCACGTACAAATGGAATACATGGCTGCTGCCCGGGCGGGTGTCGGGAAGACGCAGCCCGCACCCCGCCAAAGCCGCGCTGTAGGCAGCGGCGATGCGGCCACGCGCCGCGTTGTCCGCGTCGAGGTGGCGCAACTTCACGCGCAACACGGCCGCCTGAATCTCGTCCAGGCGGCTGTTCCAGCCCGGGATATGGCTGACATAGCGTTCGGCCCAACCGTACTCCCGTAGCAGGCGGACTTTCCCGGCCAGTGCCGCGTCGCCGGTCACAACCATGCCGCCATCGCCGATGGCGCCGAGATTCTTGGTGGGGTAGAAGCTGAAACAGGCCAGCGCACCGAAACTGCCGACTGGACGACCGCGATAGATCGCGCCGTGGGCCTGCGCGCAATCCTCGATCACCACCAGGCCGTGGTGCCGAGCAATCTCCAGAACGGAATCGAGGTCGGCCGCCTGGCCGTAGAGGTGCACCGGAATGATGGCCCGCGTGCGCGGCGTGATCAGCTGCTCCAGTTTGGCGGGATCGAGCGTGCAGCAGGTGTCCTCGATATCGGCGAAAACGGGCGCCGCACCGGTCAGCTCGATCGCTGCGACGGTGGCCACGGCAGTGTGCGAAACTGTGATGACCTCGTCGCCCGCACCGATGTCGCAGGCCTTGAGCGCCAGGTGCAGTGCCTCGGTTCCGCTGCCCACGCCGACCGCATGGCCGACGCCGACATAAGCGGCAAACTCCTGCTCGAACGCTTCCGCCTCGCGGCCAAGCACGTACCAGCCGGACCCCAGCACCGCGTGGATCGCGGCATCGATTTCCGGCTTATGCGCCAGGTACTGCGCCTGAGGGTTGCCGCACAAAATCATGCGCTGACCTGCACCTTCGGCACGTAGTTGATCCACTTGCCGCCGGCATCGCGGAATTTCTGCTCCTTGGCCATGATCTCCTCGGCATGGTTCCAGGCGAACAGCAGCGCGTACTCGGGGTAGCGCTCCTGAAACGCGCTGTAGGGCCGCACCGGGATGTGCGCGCCGGGGCTGAACTTGCCCTGCTTGATCGGCGTGGTGTCGCTGATGAACTCGACCAAATCCGGCGTGATGCCGCAGTAGTTCGTCACCGTGGTGCTCTTGGAGGTGGCACCGTAGCCGACCACGCGCTTGCCCTGGCGCCTGAGGTCGCGCAGGAGGGCCATCAGCTCGTCCCGCGAACGCTCGATATTGCGGCGCAGTTGATCATAGGTTTCCGGCCGATGCAGGCCGAGCGCCTCTTCCTTGGCGCGCTGCAGGGCGACGGCGGCCGACACCGGGCGCGCGCCCTTATGGGCAATGACATAACGCATCGAGCCGCCATGGACGTTCTGCGGCTGCACGTCGATCACTTCCAGGCCATGCCCGCCGAAAAGGTGGCTGACAGAGGCCACCGAGAAGTAGAAGGCGTGCTCGTCG
>Ga0172380_10004973_pt1 | contig 16548 bp, 14 predicted proteins | sample Leawe162metaG_FD_119747 | JGI IMG/M metagenome (GOLD analysis project Ga0172380, IMG submission 119747) | Leachate microbial communities from a municipal landfill in Southern Ontario, Canada - Leachate well 162 metaG | ecosystem: Engineered > Solid waste > Landfill > Unclassified | place...
CTCAGTCGCGTCAGATCCGGCATCTCGCTCATGCCCCGTATCATCAGCTACGCCACAAATTTCACAACCACCAATCACGTCAGCTTTACCCCGCTAATTCCAGTGTCGGGCTGAACAGCTACGTATTTTCACCCTTTCCCTTGTTCTATATACTGTATGCATTGACTGGCCTATAAGGGTTTGCAACGGTCGTTTGATTCAGAGCGTCGGTGAGATCGTTCGATCGAAACCGACGCGAGGGGAGGTTGATCATGGTCGGTCCACGTGGTCCTCAGCAAAACTACATTCTCTCCGCCCTGCCGGCGGAGGAACGCGCACGCGTGTTCCCGCATCTGGAGCTGGTCCCTATGCCGCTCGGTCATGTGCTTCAAGAGTCGGGAATTCAGTTGCACCACGCCTACTTTCCCACCACCGCTGTCGTCTCACGGCTCTACGTCATGGAGGATGGCGCATCGGCAGAAATCGCCGTGGTCGGCAACGAGGGCATCGTCGGGGTCCCCCTCTTCATGGGCGGCGAGACCACGACCACCCGGGCCGTGGTGCAAAGCGCCGGCCACGCCTACCGGCTGAAGGGGCAACTAGTGAAGGACGAGTTCCTTCGTGGCGGCTCGTTGCAGCATCTAATGCTGCGTTACACCCAGGCGCTGATGACGCAAACGGCGCTGACGGCGGCGTGCAACCGCCATCATTCGCTGGACCAGCAATTCTGCCGCTGGCTGCTACTGAGCTTCGACCGCTTGCCCTCGAACGAACTGGTCATGACGCAGGAGTTGATCGCCAACATGCTCGGCGTGCGCCGCGAGGGTGTCACGGAGGCCGCAGGCAACGTGCAGCGGGCCGGCTTGATCGAGTACCGGCGTGGCCACATCACCATGCTCGATCGAGCGGGGTTGGAGGCGCGGACCTGCGAGTGCTACGCGGTGGTCAAGAAGGAGTTCGACCGCCTGCTGCCGAAGGTGATCCCTCAATACAGTCCCCTATACGCTGTGCCGAAATCGAGTTTCTCATTTCAACTGGCTGCCCGGTGACGGTGGCGGAGGTAGCTATCGTTCCCGACACGCTCGTCGAGGTGAAGGAAACATTGCCGGTGGCTCTTATTGCCAGTGTTCCCGTGCACTCCATCGCAAAGTGGAAGCTGTTTCCGGAGTAGCGTTTGTCCGAATAGGTGCATCCGGTGGCACCGGGCGAGGCAACGCTGCCCAATAGCTTGGCCGGGTCCTTGGCGTCTTCGGCGCTCAAGCATTGGCTGAGCTGCAACGGTGGCATGGTCACAGGTACAGCGGCGGATTGGACTTGGAGGGAAATCCGCCAAAGGCCAGGCGACAGGTCCTGAGACCAACAGATGCCGGGTACGGCGAGAACGATCGCCAGGACATAGCGAACACGAGACATGGCACGCTCCTTTACGCAAGGTCAGCGAGGATGCAGCGCAAACGGTGAACATACATCATCGGAAGCGACTACGCCATGCGGTCACGCTGCGCGAGGTCGGGGAACAGGCGCAACCACGCGGCCGCGACCAGAACGGTGCCGATGCCACCGAGCACCACCGAGCCCACTGGGCCGAACAGAGCGGCGGTGGCGCCGGATTCGAATTCACCCAGTTGGTTCGACGCGCCGATGAAGATCGCATTGACCGCCGCAACCCGGCCGCGCATCTCGTCGGGCGTTTCCAGCTGCACCAGGGTCTGACGAGTGACGACGCTGATGTTGTCGGCCGCCCCGGTGATCGCCAGCGCCAGCAATGACAGCCCGGAACTGGTGGATACGCCGAACACCACGGTCGCTACGCCGAACAGCGCCACAGCGGCCAATAGCCGGTGACCGACGTGGCGCTGCAGCGGCCAGTGGGTGAGCGCCAGCGACATTGTCAGTGCGCCGGCCGCTGGCGCTGCGCGCAATAGCCCCAGACCCACCGGCCCGGTGTCCAGTATGTCCCGCGCGTAGATCGGCAGCAGCGCGGTCGCTCCGCCCAGCAGCACGGCGAACAGATCCAGCGAAGTCGCGCCGAGCAGCACCTTGCGTTGCCAGACGAAGGCCACGCCCGCGAACACCGTGCGCCAGGTGGCCGCCGCGGCGGACTTGCGCTGCTGGTAACGCACGGTCAGCGTCAGCGCGCACGACAGAGCCAGCAGCACCGCAGCACAAACATAGACGGTCGTGGCGCCGGTCGCATAGAGCACGCCGCCGAGCGCTGGTCCGCAGATGATGGCGGCCTGCATGCCGCTCGCGCTCAAGGCGATCGCGCGCTGCAACAGTTGCTGCGGCACCAGCATCGGACCCAAGGCCTGCTGGGCCGGGTTTTGGAAGGCTCGGGCGACGCCGAGCACCACCGACACGCTCAGGATCAACTCGCGCGTGGCGAAGCCTCCCTGTGTCGCCGCGAGCAGCGCCAGCGCCACCATGGCCTGCGTCAGCATGCAGGCGGCGAAGATGCGACCGCGGTGCACGCGGTCTGCCACATGGCCTGCGGGCATGGTCATCAGCAGCGCGGGTAGGAACTGGAACAGACCTACCAGCCCGAGGTCCCAGGCGCTCGAGGTGATGTCGTACATCTGCCAGGCCACAGCCACCATGAGCATCTGGTTGGCCGTGGTGCCGGCGATACGGGCCAGCATAAAGCGAACGAATTGACGTTGCGCCAGCAGGTCGGACAACCGGTTCTTCCGCATCGGCCGAGTTTAGCAGAGCGAACCACGGCGGCCTCCCCGGACCATCCACGCCGCCGAGAACGCATCAGGCGCTATGGGAGCAGATCCGCCGCGTCGACATCTCAGTCCAGGCTTTGTGGGCCTGAGCAGCGACGGGCCAGCAGCCGTTCAACGGCATCGACGATACGCTGCACATAGGGATTCTTGTGCACCAGCGGACCGTTCTTGCGTTGGCCATGCACGAGCATGGTCGAGTTGGCTTCGAACACGAATATCTTCTCGTTCGGCAGCAGCGCAAAGTCTATGCCTCCGTAGTCGAGATCCAGCCGACGCCCGATCGCCGCAACTGCAGCCATGGCCCGGGCGCCGAGCGCCGCGCCGGGATCCTGCAGAAAGCGCTGCTCTTCCGCGATCTTCCAGGGCAGGCTCTCCATGCCGGCAGTATGGTAATGCACCATCCACTGCGGCGAGATGGCGAGATGATAAGGAAAGGGCTCGCGGTCGACGAAGATCATCCGGTACTTCCGATAGTAGCCGTCCGCGCTCCGGTAGTCGCAGAATGTCGACAGGTAGTGGGTGCCGCTGCAGGCGCGAAGCATCGTCTCGAGCGCCTCGATCGATTCGCAGCGCAGCAGACCTTCCCCGCCGTGGCTTGCCGCAGGGCGGCTCAACAGCGGAAACCCTATGCCCGCTGCGGCGAGCAAATCGGCCAGGGCGGCCCGAGAGGCGGGCGGGCAAGCGACCGGGAGGCAGGGCGCCGCCACGACATCTTCAAGATCACCCAGCAAGGCGGCCAGTCCGTGACGTCGGGTTCGTGCGACCGCAGAGGGCGGATTGAGCAGGGGGCGGCCGCATCGTTCGGCGAAGCGGGCTAGCCTGTCGGCCAAGGGTGCTGCGACGTCGGGCTCCCCGATCGCATTGAAGACCAGATCGAAGGGCGGCAGCCGTCCGTCCTCTTCGTCTGCCGCGTAGTCGAGGACGTACTTGATGCGCGAGCAGGTCCTGGTCGGCAGCAGGATCTCGATCGGTACATTGCCGGGCCCCCGGCCGACGAGCAAGATCAGCACCCGGCGCAGCGGATTGCCGTCGGACTCGACGTACACGCGCTGTATCTGGTAAGCGCGGCGCCGGCAGGTTTCGGCTTCGGCGTTGCGTCCGGCGGAGGAGTGGATCGAAGTGAGGTTCAGGTAAGCGATCGCGAAGTTCGGCTCCAGCATCAATACCAGTCGGTACCAGCGCGCCGCGGCATCGTTGTCGCCTTTCATGAAGTAGCCCGTCGCGATGTTGCAGAGATCGATCGGCGGCCCCGACTGCGATCCGTCGGCGTAGGCCTCGAGTATCTGCGCCGCGGCCGAATGGGCGAGCTGACCGAGTTCATCGCCGTGCGCGCCCTTGGCTTCGGCGACCGCGCGATGAAGCAGCGGGTCTTGCGGTGCAGCGTCCAGCTCGCGCTCGAGCACCGCCAGCAGCGCTGCGACATCTCGCTGATCGGAGTCGCCATGCGGAAGTTGTGTCATCGCCCTGAGACTTTTCCTGTTGCCCTTACTCATTACGCACCGCGCTGCTGGCGATTCATCGGTCATAGCCTTCGTACTTCCAGGTATGGCCACCGTCGCGCCAAGCACCGGCAACAAGTTCTTACAACACTTGCCGCGAGAAAAGCGGTTTCCTTGCACGGTCAGAGGCTAGTATGTCATAACATATGTCAAAGAGTGCCCCGGCAGATGCGAGCAAGTATCGCCGCAGCCGCCGCGCCAGCATTGAGTCGAACAGGAATCGCCGCCATGAAATCACCCGCTTTTTCTTTCGCTGCCGTTTCAACCCTGCTGCTGCTCGGCGGATGCGCCACCATGCCGACCGGCCCCAGCGTGATGGCCCTGCCCGGGACGGGCAAGAGCTTCGAGCAGTTTCGCAGTGATGACACCGAATGTCGCCAGTATGCCCAGTACCAGGTGGGCGGGCCCGATGCGAACCAGGCCGCCATCAACGCCGGCGTGGGCAGCGCCGCCGTCGGTACCGTGGTCGGGGCGCTGGCCGGTGCTGCCATCGGCGGACATCAAGGGGCCGGGGTCGGCGCCGGCACCGGACTGGTGGTGGGCAGCATGGCAGGGACCGGCGCCGCCCAGCGTTCCGCCTACGGAACCCAGAGGCGCTACGACAATGCCTACACCCAGTGTATGTACGCCAAGGGTGAGCAGGTCTCCATCCCGGGTGTGCGAGTGCGTAGCCAGGTCTATGCGCCGGTCGACCGCGCTCTGCCGACGCCGACCTACTATCCGCCTCCGCCACCCCCGGGGTCCCCACCGCCCGGATCCCCCACACGCTGATCTGATTGGCCCATCGCGCTGGAGCACAAATGAAAAAGATGTTGTTGTGGCTAATCCTTGCCTTGGCGGCGGCTGCCCAAGCTGCGTCCTTCGCTTCGGCAACGGCACCTGCCCCGGAGTTGAGGCCGGCGCAACAACAGCCACAGGCGGCGCACCTGGCGGCGGAACTGCTGGCTCGTTACCACTACAAGCCGATACCGCTCGACGATGCCCTGTCGGCCAAGATATTCGCTCATTATCTGAAGTCACTCGATTCCGAAAGGCTCTTTTTTGTTCAGGCCGACATCGATCAATGGACCAGCGTCGGAGCGAAGCTCGACAGAGCCATCGTCAAGGAAGACCTCAGCGTTCCCTTCGCCATCTTCAATCTCTACGCGCAGCGGGCGTCCGAGCGCTTTGCTTACGCCCGCAGCCTGCTCAAGGATGGGTTCGATTTCCGGCAAAACGAAAGCTATCAATATGAACGGAAGAATGCGGCCTGGCCAAGATCCGAGGGTGAAATGCGCGAACTGTGGCGCAAGCGGGTCAAGAACGACTGGCTGCGGCTCAAGCTCGCCGGGAAAGACGACAAGGCCGTCAGCGAAACGCTCGACAAGCGCTATGACAATTCGCTGAAGCGCATCGCCCGGCTAAAGAGCGAGGACGCCTTCGAGATCTTCATGAACGCTTACACCATGACCATCGAGCCGCACACCAACTACATGGGGCCACGCGCAGCGGCGGACTTCGACATATCGATGAAGCTCTCACTGGTCGGAATAGGCGCCGTGCTGACGGAGCGGGATGAATACACCGCGATTCGGGAACTCGTACCGGGCGGCCCGGCGAGTCTCTCGGGTCAGCTGAAAAGCGGCGACCGCATCGTCGGCGTCGCCCAGGGCGAGAGCGGCGTGATGATGGACATCCTGGGCTGGCGCCTCGACGACGTCGTCGCCATGATTCGCGGCGCAGCCGACTCGGTCGTCGTGCTCGACGTGCTCCCCGAGGAGGCCGGCCCGGAGGGCAAACGCGTGCTGGTCCCGCTCATCCGCAAGAAGATCAGTCTCGAAGATCAGGCCGCGAAGAAATCGCTCCTCTCCGTGATCGACGGGACGACTACTCATCACATCGGCGTGATCACGCTTCCCACCTTCTATCAGGACGTCGAGGCTCGACAAAAGGGCGACCCGGATTTCAGAAGCGCGACCCGCGATGTGGCGCGCTTATTGGCCGAGTTAAAGAAGGAAAAGGTCGACAGCGTACTGATCGACTTGCGCAATAACGGCGGCGGCTCGTTGAGCGAAGCGGTTCAACTCACCGGTCTATTCATCGGCAAGGGACCCGTGGTGCAAGAGCGCGATGCTCAGGGCAATATCAGTGTGGAGCACGACAGCACGGCCCGCGTCGCCTGGACCGGCCCCCTCGGCGTGCTGATCAACCGCGGCTCGGCATCCGCGTCGGAGATTGTTGCAGCCGCCATCCAGGACTACGGCCGTGGACTGGTGATCGGTGAGCCGAGTTATGGCAAAGGCACCGTGCAAACCATGATCGATCTCGATCGGGTCGCCAAGAACGACAAGCAAAAATTCGGTGAACTCAAGTTGACCATCGCCCAGTTCTTCCGCATCAATGGGGGTACGACGCAACTGCGCGGCGTGACGCCGGACATCCGTTTTCCCTCGACCGCCGATCCTGAGTCCTTTGGTGAATCGAGCTTCGATAACGCGCTGCCCTGGGTCCAGGTCAAGGCCGTCGACTATTCGCCCGCCGGTGACTTGAAAGATCTGCGGCCCATCCTGCTGACACGCCATGATGCGCGAGTGAAGGACGACAAGGACTTCCAGTACCTGGACGAAGACATCGCCGAATCCAAGCGCCAACGCGAGAAGAACCTGGTCTCGCTGAACGAAGCGCAACGACGCAAGGAACGCGAGGCGCAGGAGGCCCGGTTGACTAGCCGCGAGAAACTGCTGGGTGCGGGAGCGAGCGCCCGCGAGCAGGTTCTTGGCAAGGAGACCGTGCGGGCGAAACCCGGTTCCCTAGAGGACGATGGCCTGCAGGCTGACGAACGCAATCTCGCCGCTGAACTGGCAGCTGAAAAGACGCGCAAGAATGCCAAAGACGTTTGGCTGAACGAAGCCGTCCACATCCTTAGCGACGAAGTGTTTCTGCTGGAGTCGGGTGCCAAATTCGCAGCCCGCATGAAAGAGGATCCCCCGCTGATTCCCAATCGAGAGCCGACGTCTGACGCTGCTCGTAGCGGCGTCTGGTAGGGGGCTCGCGTTACTATCACGGCTATCCGTATTTGCGGGTTGAATTGCTCTGGCTAGCCTCAACCGTTTGCCGACGCTATCCAGAATGACAACTGCGCGACAACACCCGCCGATGCGAGCACGATCGCGGTCGTCAGCGCAGGGTCGTCGCCCAGGCTGGCGAGCACGGCGCACAATGCGCCTACTGCCATCTGCGTGAACCCATACAGGCCAGACGCCGAACCGGTAACCCGCTGGTTCACACTGATCGCCTCCGTCAGCGCAGCAGGTGACGCGACCCCAGCACCGACGGAGAAAACGCACATGGACAGCATGACCAGAACCACGCTCAGATGCTGGCTCGCTGCGAGCCCCAGCAGCACGAACGCACCCAACACGCACAGTCCATTCCCGGCCACCAGCAGCGCCCGCAATCCGACCCTGTGGCTCAATCGCCACACCAGCATATAGCCGAACCAGCCCCCTGAGGCCAGTATGGCGAGATAGATTCCCACCTCATGCGCCGGTCGATTCAACTGGTGCACGAAGATGAAAGGCGCCGTCGCGATGAAGGCATAGATCGCCGACGTCGAACAACCTCCGCCAATTGCATAGCCGAGGAATGCCGGCGACTTCAAGAGCTGCCAGTAGTTACGTGCGAGCACTGATACGCTCGAGTTGGCAGCGGCAGCGGTCGTGCCGGTCTCAGGCAACAGCCGCCAAGTGAAGATCAAATTGACGACGCCGAGCGCGCACAAGGCATACAAGACCGAACGCCAGCCGAACGTGAGCGCGAGTGCCGAGCCAACAATTGGCGCGAGTCCCGGCCCGATGATGACCACCAAGTTCATGAGCGCGAGGCGCCGCGCCGCTTCGTGGGTGGCTGCTGTGTCGCGCACGATGGCCCGGCCGAGCACGACGCCCGCGCAGCCACCCAGCGCCTGCAGAAAGCGCGCGCAGACGAGCGAGTCGATGTCGGGCGCGAGCGCCGCGGCGAATCCGGCGACGGTGTAGAGCGTCAAGCCGACCATCAGTGTTGGGCGCCGACCGAAGCGATCGGAGACTGGCCCGTAGATGAGTTGGCCGATCGCCAGGCCGGCGATGTACACGCTGATCGTCAACTGCACCGACGCGTTGCTCGCAGACAGGCTAATGGCAGCAAATGGCAACGCCGGCACGAAAATGTGAATCGCGAGTGTTCCGGCGAAAGTGAAGAGTGCAAGCAGCCATAGCGGCACCTTCGGCGTCCGCTTTACCGCGTCCACTGGATACCCACTCTCACAGGGATGCGTCGGCGGACGCCGATCATGAGATCATCGGGCGCAGCGGTGCTTCGTCCATCAGCGCTATCTGCTCGCGCAGTTCGAGGATGCGATCCTGCCAGTAGCGGGGTGTGCCGAACCAGGGGAAGGCGGCGGGAAACGCCGGGTCTTCCCAGCGTCGCGCAATCCAGGCGCTATAGTGGATCAGGCGCAGTGTGCGCAAGGCCTCGATGAGGTGGAGTTCGCGGTCGTCGAACTCGCAGAACAGTTCGTAGCCGGCAAGGAGTTTGCCGAGTTGGATGCCCATGGCCTGCTCATCTCCGGAGAGCAGCATCCAGAAATCCTGCACCGCCGGCCCGCTCCGGCTGTCGTCGAAATCGACGAAGTGCGGGCCGCTGTCGGTCCACAGCACGTTGCCCTGATGGCAGTCGCCGTGCAGGCGCAAGGTCTGCACCCTGCCGGCGCGCTCGAAGGCGCGGCGCACGCCATCCAGGGCTTGGTCTGCGACACTGATCCACACCGATTCCAATTCCTCAGTGACGAAGCCGCTGCCGACGAGAAAGTTGCGCGGCTCCTCGCCGAAGCTGGCGATGTCGAGCGCGGGCCGTGCGCTGTAGTGTGCCAGTGCGCCGACGGTGTGGATGCGCCCCAGGAAGCGGCCCATCCATTCCAGGGTTTCAGCCCGGTCGAATTCGGGTGCCCGACCGCCCTGTTTCGGGAAGACGGCGAAGCGATAGCCGGCGTGTGTCTGCAGCGTTCGCCCATCGATGACCAGGGGCGCCACCACTGGAATCTCGCGCGCGCAGAGTTCGAGTGTATACGCGTGTTCTTCCAGGATTGCGGCGTCGCTCCAGCGAGCTGGACGGTAGAACTTGGCGACGACCTCGGTGCCGTCGTCCAACCCGGCCTGATAAACGCGGTTCTCGAAGCTGTTTAGCGCCAACAGACGACCGTCGCAGCGCAGGCCGACACTTTCGATCGCGTCGAGCAAGAGAACCGGTGTCAGGCCTGCATAGGGTGTGGTAGCGCTCATGGGCGGAGATTTTACTTGCGGGGGATCGTGCCGTCAGAACAATCGATAGATCGGTCGACCGGTACTGTCTGCGTCCGGCTTTGGTCCAGGCCAAGTGAAACCGCCTTTCCCACGATCTGAACGGGGCGCGAGGGCAGGCGACCCCCTTCCGCCAAATCATTGCTCCTCACGCGGTCGATTGATTCCAACTGGATTGTGCACTACTATCGCGGGCGGATAGCTACAAGAAATGTTGGATCTGAAATTATGGTTGCGATGTTTAAGATAACGAATGCCTTGACGCAACAGCAATTCGAATGCGCGCCGGACGACACCATCGTGCGCGCCGCATTGCGTGCCGGACTCGGGATTCCTTATGAATGCAACGTCGGTTCGTGCGGTACCTGCAAGCTGGAGCTGCTCGAAGGCGAAGTGATTTCAAATTGGCCGAATGCGCCGGCGCTGACCGAGCGCGACATAGGTCGCCGCCGGGTGTTGGGTTGCCAGTCGCGCCCGACGAGCGATTGCACCATCAAGGCGCGCTTCGACGAGCAATACCGGAGCGCCGTCCTGCCGCAGCGTTTCTCAGCCGTTCTGAGCGAATACTGCGACGTCACCCATGACATTCGGGAGTTTCATTTTCAGCTCGATGCGCCGCTGCAGTTCCTTCCCGGGCAATATGCACTGCTGCACTTTCCCGGCCTGAATGGCGCTCGCGCCTATTCGCTGTCGAACATCCCCGGCGGCGGCAGCAGTTGGCATTTCCAGATAAAGAAGGTCCCGGGCGGCAGGGCCACCAGTGCGCTGTTCGAGCAGGTGAAGGTCGGACAGCGGATCGTGCTGGACGGTCCCTATGGTTTGGCCTATTTGCGTGTCGACAGTCCACGTGACATCGTTTGCATCGCAGGCGGATCGGGGCTGGCGCCGATGGTATCGATCGCGCGCGGCGTGGCAGGCAATCCGGCGATGGCGTCGCGCAAACTGCATTTCTTTTTCGGTGGGCGCGGTCCGCGGGACATTTGTGGCGAAGAGATGCTTCGCGCGCTGCCCGGGTTCGATCAGAGGTTCTTCTTTCATTCGATCATTTCCATGCCCGACCCGGATTTTGTCCAGGAATGGCCGGGCAAGGTCGGGTTCGTGCATGAGATGGTGGCGGACGTGATGGGCGATTCGCTTGCGCAGCATGAGATCTATTTCGCCGGCCCGCCGCCAATGGCCCAGGCAGTCCAGCACATGTTGCTGGAGAAGGCAGTGCCGAGGGAACAGGTGCACTACGACGCGTTCTACTGATTCGCTGGCGCTCCGGACTTGGGGAGATTGCGGGGATTTCGGCATGGCAGAGCGCCGAGACCGACCCGTCTCACTGGACATCGATGTACGCAGCTTAAGGTTCAAAAAATGGAAAAGACGAAGTTTGTCCCGGTGATTTCGATCAACGAAGTGCCGGCAGGCACCGTGCGCAGATGCATGGTGAAGGACCAGGCGCTGGCCCTGTACAACGTCGACGGCTGCATCTACGCGACGCAAGACGAGTGCACCCATGGGCGGGCTTCGCTGGCCGATGGCTACCTGGAAGGGGAAGAAATCGAGTGCCCGCTGCACCAGGGCGTTTTCAACGTCCGGACCGGCGAAGTTGTCAGCCGCCCTTGCACTGTTCCGCTCAAGACCTATAAGGTCGAAGTCAAGGACGATTTGATCCACGTAGACGTGGAATGAGTCGGAAGATGGTCGGGACGCTGGGGAAACAATAGCGGTCGGCATCCATCGGACTCAAAGCGGAGTCCTAAAGTCAGGGACCATTACCACGGTGGCGAGTGGCATCAGCGGCTCGGCGGCTATAGCCGCACCTTGAACCCCGCTATACAAGCGGAGTTTGGCGACCTCGCAGTGCGAACAGGGCCGACGTCGATGCGGCGCTAGCGGCGCGTCGCAGCAGACTGTCTTCAGTACCTGTGTTTCCAATGATTCTGTACGGACACCCTGACAAATCATGAAATATAGGCTATCAATAAACGAGGGATGGTTTGACCGCACAGCGGACGCGGTCTCGCTCAAGATAAGAAGTCGCCCCCAGTGGGAGAACCGGGTGGCCCGGCAATCCACATTTCTGACTTGTGTAAATGTCTCTAGGTACCAAGGAGAGCAGGGTGGAAATCGGCGTGGACGACATGGTTGGCATCGTGGGCATCCTGCCTACGCCTGCAACGGCGGATGCGGCGCGCTGGGACGCGGAAAATACCGTGAACCTGGCCGAAACCGAGAAGATGGTGCGGATCGTGCTCGACGCGCGCGTGGATATCCTGATGACGACCGGGACCTTCGGCGAATGCGCGACGCTGACCTGGAACGAGCTGCGTGAATTTGTCGATTGCGTCGTCAGCACCACGAAGGGCGCACGCCCCGTGTTCGCCGGCGTGACCACCCTGAATACGCGCGACACCATCCAGCGCTGGCGCGATCTCATCGCGATCGGCGCCGATGGACTGTTCGTCGGGCGCCCTATGTGGTTGGCGATGGACGATACGGCAATCGTGCGCTTTTACCACGATATCGCCGAGGCCCTGCCTGGCGTGCCGCTGGTCGCCTATGACAATCCCGTGGCCTTCAAGGGCAAGATATCGTCGGCGGTCTACCAGGCGCTGGCTGACATCCCCGAGATCGTCGCCGCCAAGCACGTCGGTGGCCCTACCCTTTTGAGCGACATGAGAACTGTCGGCAACAAGATCCGAATCCTGCCCCTGGAGATCGACTGGTATTCCGCGGCTCAGGAGCTTCCAGAACTCGCCCGCGCCTGCTGGTCGGGTGGTGTAGCGTGCGCTCCGGCGCCGATCGTCGCGCTGGCCGATGCGGTCCGCGCCAAGGATTGGCCGTTGGCGCAAACCATCACCGAGAAATTGCGTTGGGCTGTGACGCCGATGTTTCCGGGCGGCGACATGTCCAAGTTCATGGACTACAGCATTCCGCTGGGTCACGTGCGCTTTGCGGCCGCCGGCCTGATCGATCCGGGCCCCACCCGTCCCCCGTATCTCGAGGCACCGCAAGCCTATGTTGCGGGATCAAAGGAGTGTGGGCAACGCTGGGCCGTGCTGCAGCGGGAGTTCACCGCCAAATGACCGGCGATGGAAATGTTCGTTACTACAGATGAAAAGGAGCCAAGATGAGCAATCAGACCATGACAGCCACCGCCAAGACCAGGGCCGAATTCGACCAGGAGCTGGCTGCAATGTCACTGCGCGGGCAGTGGGTCTATGACGCGATGCTCGAGCGCCTGATCGGCGGCCCGAACCCCTCCGGCGTGCCGCACCTGTGGCGCTGGAAGGACGTCAAGGAAAAGCTGACTGAGATGCTGACGCTAATGCCCGAAAGCCTTACCGCGCGGCGCAACTTCTCGTTTATCAACCCTGCTCCCGAAGTGGGCGGGACCACGCAGACCATGATCATCGGCATGCAGGTGGTAAAACCGGGCGAAGTGGCCTGGGCCCATCGCCACCCGATTTCCGCGCTGCGCTTTGTCATCGACGGCGACGAGAAGCTCTACACGGTCGTCGACGGCGAACCGCTGATCATGGAAAGCAATGACCTGGTTCTGACGCCGACCTGGGCCTGGCACGACCATCACAACGAGAGCGACAAGCTGGGCCTCTGGCTCGATGTTCTCGACGTGCCCCTGGTGAAGGCTCTCGGGCAGATGGCATACGAGCCATTGGGCGAGAGCACGCAGCCATTGAAACGTCCGGACGAGCACCTCGGCGCGCGCGCCAATCCGATCCGCCCGCACTGGGAACCGCCGACGAGAAAAATCGTTCCCTATCGTTACGCGTGGAAGGATGTCGAGCGGCAGCTGAAAAGTTTTGCCGACGTCGACGGCAGCCCGCATGACGGTCTGATTTTCGAGTACGCCAATCCGGCCACCGGCGGCCCGACGCTGCCGACGCTGCGCTGCTGCGTGCAGAAGCTGCGGGCGGGTTTCTCGGGCAGGCGGCAGCGCAAGACATCTAGTGCCGTCTTCTACGTTGTGGAAGGGGAGGGATCGACCCTGGTGGGAGACACCGAACTGAAATGGGGGCCGCGCGACGTGTTCTCGATTCCGACTTGGGCGTGGTATGAACACCGCAACCGCTCTTCAGGATCGCGCGCCGTCCTCTTTTCGGTGAACGACGCGCCCGTGCTCGAGGCGTTCGGACTGTATCGCGAAGAGTCGCAGCGTTGAGCCCGGGCCGTGCCGGGATGCCGGGCGATCAGCCTGAAAAGCGTGCGGCGCCACAGCGTTAATCGTAGGGGAGACATCTATGAATGATTTGGACATGAGAGCGAACGTCTCGGATCTGTATGCCAGATATGCGGAATGCATTTGCGACGGGGAGATAGAGAAATGGCCCGAGTTCTTCCGCGAAGAATGCCTGTATCGGATCGTGCCGAAGACGAACTATGACCGGGGACTCAGGATCGGTCCGATGTTCGCGGAGAGCAAAGGGGCGTTGATAGACCGCGTCCTCGCGCTCAAGCAAACGCTCGTTCATGCTTCGAGAAGTCTTACCTACCTCGTCAGCGGCGCTCGTATCGTTTCTGCCGAGGGCCCGCTGCTGAGCACGCGCAGCATGATCGCTGCATACCAAACGCTGGTCGACGGCACCACCCAGTTGCTCCTGGTCGGACGCACATTCGATGTGATCGATAGCAGCGGAGGCGAGCTCAAGTTTGCGCAGCGCCTGGTGGTATTTGACTCGGAACTGCTGTCCGGCGCGCTGGTGTACCCGGTGTGAGCTGAAGCCTGTTGAAAACCCTGCCGGCCGGTCCGGCATTGATGAACTGGACAAACTGGAGTATCGGCGATGGATATGAGAGTTGAAGGTACGGAACTGAACCCCGCACAGAAATGGCCCAGGGAAGACTCTTCGCGCGTGCCGCTGTGGGTGTACACCGACAAGGACAACTACCGGCGTGAACTCGAGACAATCTTCTATGGTCCCTTCTGGCATTTCGTCGGCATCGATACGGAAATTCCCAACGCCGGTGACTTCATGCGCGCAACGATCGGCGAGCGCTCGGTGCTGGTGACCCGCAGTGAGGATGGCGCGATCCAGGTGCTGCTGAACAGCTGCGCCCATCGCGGTATAGAAGTTTGCCAGGCAAAATTCGGCAGCCAGAAGGAGATCATGTGTCCTTACCATCAATGGACCTACGATCTGAAAGGCGAATTGATCGGCGTGCCCTTCCGTCGCGGCATAAAAGGCAAGGGCGGGTTCCCGGAAGACTTCGATATGTCGAAGCACGGGCTCAGGGCGCTGAAAGTGGAAAACATCAACGGTGCGCTGTTCGCGTCGTTTGACCAAAGTGTGCCGTCGATGGAAGATTACCTCGGCGCGGAAAACTTCTTTTACCTGAAGCGCATCTTCAACGGACGCAAGGTGAAGGTACTCGGGTACCAACGACAGCGCATCAAGGGCAACTGGAAGCTGTATATGGAGAACATCAAGGACCCGTACCACGCCTCGCTGCTCCACGTTTTCCTGATCAGTTTCGGGCTGTACACGATTGATCAAAAGGGCGTAACTGTCACGGACGAACGCACCCACGCGCATAACGTGTTTGCGTCGATTCGCAACACCGGCGAAGCATCCGGCACCGCGGAGATGAAGTCGTTCAGGAAGGATCTGAAGCTCAACGACATGAGGCTGGTCAAAGCGGAGAAAGAGTATGCGGATGACGTGACGATTCAAGTCCAGACGCTCTTCCCCGACCTGGTGCTGCAGCACCAGGGCAACAGCCTGCAGCTGCGTTACGTGATCCCGATGGGAACGGATGAATTCGAACTGCTCTGGACCTACTTCGGCTACGAAGACGACGACGAAGAGACCACCCTGCGCCGGCTGCGCCAGGCCAACCTCACCGGCCCATCGGGCTTCGTTTCAATCGACGACACCGAGGTCTTGGGGTATTCCGCTGAGGGAATCAAGGTCAATCCCGGCGCTACCGCGATCTTCGAGCTGGGCGGTCGCGAATCCGCGCCTCCGCCCGACGGCAACATGATGACCGAAGGGCCGATCCGCGGTTTCTACGATTACTACCGCACGATCATGTGCGGCGATCAGGACTGAGGATCGCAGCGCCAAACGGCGCGGACCCGTCATCGAGGTTCGCGCAGCGCATCGCGCTGCTGCGCGATGCGTCCATGACGGGCTCCCAGGGGTGGGCGCGTGAAGGCTACTTCTGGAAGGCGTCCTTGTTGATGCGTAGCGCAACCCACCCTTAGCGGCGATGCTGTCCTTGATTTCCACCAGGACGGTTTTGTACGGCCTGTCGTTCCCCCTCCCAGGTTGACTCAAATGAGCGGTGCGACCCGATGGCATCGTGCCGCCTTGCTCTCCCGAATCGGCACGGCTGTCCGTGGTTGATCGGGTGCGCTGCGTAGACATCGGCTGCGTGGCGTGAACTTCCGGTCAAATGACGGCCCGACAGGCAAATGGCGGCCTGACAGTTTGTCTTCCGGGAGAGATTATCGTACGGTATAATGGACATCAAGAACTGAAGGTTGGGACAATGGTCACAGCGTGCTGTTTATAGGTAGCTGTTCGGAGCGTGCATGGATAGCGCATCGAGCATGAGGGCACGGTCTTCATGGGGGAGGGGTCGGCCAACCGCGGCTCAAAGATGCGCGGCTAATAATGAAGTGCGGTTCTTTTCGAACCGTCGGCGGCCTGGGTTGAGGCGACGCTGCCGGCGCGACGCTCTGACCGCTCGCAGCGAGCCTGCAACAGTCGATTGTAAATCAAGATTGACAGCTATCGATGTAGGCCATAATCTTGATAGCCGATGGGATGGAGGCGCACAGGGTGGTGCACGCATCGTGAAGTCCGTCAACGGCGACGACATTGTCGCCGAACTTATGCGGCGAACTTTTGGAGACGGAGTGGTTGTAGGAGACGCCGGAGTTCAGGCGAAACCTCCCGCAGTCTCGAACGGAGGGGCAAGATGAGCAAGCTGGAATCTGAAGGTTACCGTTGGCTGTCGATGAAGGAAGCCTGGGAGACGCTACCGGAAATCGACACGCCGGCGTTCAACGAG
>Ga0172380_10004974_pt1 | contig 16544 bp, 11 predicted proteins | sample Leawe162metaG_FD_119747 | JGI IMG/M metagenome (GOLD analysis project Ga0172380, IMG submission 119747) | Leachate microbial communities from a municipal landfill in Southern Ontario, Canada - Leachate well 162 metaG | ecosystem: Engineered > Solid waste > Landfill > Unclassified | place...
ATTATCATGGCAAAGAGCAAATTTGAACGCACCAAACCGCACGTAAACGTTGGCACGATTGGCCACGTGGACCACGGCAAGACCACTCTGACAGCGGCGATCACCACTGTCTTGGCGAAGAAATATGGCGGCGAAGCCAAGGCGTACGCCCAGATCGACGCAGCGCCGGAAGAAAAGGCGCGCGGCATCACCATCAACACCGCCCACGTCGAATACGAGACAGCCAACCGCCACTATGCGCACGTTGACTGCCCAGGTCACGCTGACTACATCAAAAACATGATCACCGGTGCCGCACAGATGGACGGTGCGATCCTGGTCGTATCCGCCGCTGACGGCCCCATGCCGCAGACACGTGAACACATCCTGCTGGCACGCCAGGTTGGCGTCCCTTACATCATCGTATTCATGAACAAATGCGACATGGTGGACGACGAAGAGCTGCTGGAACTGGTCGAAATGGAAATCCGCGAACTGCTCTCCAAATACGACTTCCCCGGCGACGACATACCAATCATCAAAGGCTCCGCACTGAAGGCCGTTGAAGGCGACACCGGCGACCTGGGCGAAGGCGCCATCATGAAGCTGGCCGAGGCCCTTGATGCCTACATCCCGAATCCGGAACGCGCCATTGACGGTGCCTTCCTGATGCCGGTAGAAGACGTATTCTCCATCTCTGGACGCGGCACTGTCGTCACCGGTCGTATCGAGCGCGGCATTGTCAAGGTGGGCGACGAACTTGAAATCGTCGGCATCAAGCCCACCCTCAAGACCACCTGTACCGGTGTTGAAATGTTCCGCAAACTGCTCGACCAGGGTCAGGCAGGCGACAACGTCGGCGTGTTGCTGCGCGGCACCAAGCGCGAAGAAGTCGAGCGCGGCCAAGTACTGTGCAAGCCAGGTTCCATCAAGCCGCACACAAAATTCACTGCCGAGATTTACGTGCTGGGCAAAGACGAAGGCGGTCGTCACACCCCGTTCTTTCAGGGCTACCGTCCGCAGTTCTACTTCCGCACCACCGACGTGACCGGTGCGGTCGAACTGCCGGCTGGTACCGAAATGGTGATGCCGGGTGATAACGTCAGCATCACAGTGAACCTGATCAATCCGATCGCGATGGAAGATGGTCTGCGTTTCGCGATTCGCGAAGGCGGTCGTACCGTCGGCGCGGGAGTGGTTGCCAAGGTGATCGAGTAAAGAACCAGTCGTTAGGTGCTAGACGTTAGTCGTTAGTTAAAGCAGAGCCCGCGTAGCGGACAAGATCAACTAACGACTAGCGGCTAATAACTAACAACTGTATTTAGGCCAGTAGCTCAATTGGTAGAGTATCGGTCTCCAAAACCGAGGGTTGGGGGTTCGAGACCCTCCTGGCCTGCCAGTTAATAAGTAGAACGGACATAAATGGCTGACAAAATCAAACTGCTGATCGCCTTGCTGTTTATTGTAGCAGGGGTGGTCGGCTTCTATGCGCTGGGTGATGCGGCAGCGGTGCTGCGCGTCGCATCAGTGCTGTTCGGCGTGCTGGCGGCAGCGGGTATGTTCTGGACTTCTTCACAGGGCAAGCGTTTCTTTGGATTTGCCGGGGATTCGGTGAACGAAGCGAAACGTGTGGTGTGGCCGACACGCAAGGAGACGATGCAGACGACCGGTATCGTGATTTTGTTTGCGGTGGTAATGGCGCTGTTCCTGTGGGCGGTGGATGCGAGTCTGTTGCTGATGGTCAACAAATTGATGGGACGGGGGGATTGATGACCAAGCGTTGGTATGTGGTGCATACGTACTCGCAATTCGAGAAGAGCGTGCAGCGTGCTTTGCTGGAGCGCATCGAGCGCACCGGCATGCAGGACATGTTTGGTCAGATTCTGGTTCCTGTTGAGGAAGTGGTTGAATTGAAATCCGGCCAGAAAAGTATCAGTGAGCGCAAGTTCTTCCCCGGCTATCTGCTGGTCGAAATGGAAATGACGGATGAAACCTGGCACTTGGTCAAGAGTTTGCCGAAGGTGACCGGTTTTCTCGGCGGTAGCGCGATGAAGCCCTCTCCAATCTCTGAAAAGGAAGTCGCCACCATCATGCAGCAGATGCAGGCGGGTGTGGAGAAACCGCGGCCCAAGGTGTTGTTTGAGGTGGGCGAGGCGGTACGGGTCAAGGAAGGTCCGTTCACCGACTTCAACGGCATGGTGGAAGACGTCAATTACGACAAGAGCAAATTGCGGGTGGCGGTCACCATTTTTGGGCGTGCCACTCCGGTGGAATTGAGTTTTGGGCAGGTAGAAAAGGCCTGACTTTAAGGGGAAGTGTGAAGGGTAAAGCCGGTTTCGGCAGTCACTCTTCCACCTTCCGGTTTTAACGGGGAGCGTATCGGAGCATTTGCGATATGCGTTTAACCCACTATTAGGAGTATCAAGATGGCAAAGAAAATCGTCGGCTATATCAAGCTGCAAGTCCCGGCCGGTAAGGCCAACCCCAGTCCCCCCATTGGTCCAGCGCTGGGTCAGCGCGGGCTGAACATCATGGAATTCTGCAAGGCGTTCAATGCGCAGACCCAGGGTGTCGAGCCGGGTCTGCCTATCCCTTGCGTAATCACCGCCTATGCGGACAAGAGCTTCACCTTTGTGATGAAGACTCCTCCCGCAAGCATCCTGATCAAGAAGGCTGCCGGTGTGCAGAAGGGCAGCAAGACGCCGCATAACGACAAGGTCGGCAATTTGACGCGCCAGCAGGCGGAAGATATTGCCAAGACCAAACAGCCGGACCTGACCGCGGCCGATATGGATGCTGCGGTGCGCACCATCGCCGGTAGCGCGCGCAGCATGGGCATTACCGTGGAAGGGGTGAAATAACATGGCACAAGTTTCCAAGCGCTATAAGGCAATCGCGGCACAAGTCGATCGCAGCAAGTTGTATGCACTGGACGAGGCTCTGACGCTGGTGAAAGAGACAGCTAAAGCCAAGTTCGATGAGTCCATAGATGTGGCAGTCAATCTTGGTGTGGATGCCAAGAAGTCGGACCAACTGGTGCGTGGTTCCGTTGTGCTACCAAAGGGCACCGGAAAAACGATGCGTGTGGCGGTGTTCGCCCAAGGTGCCAAGGCTGAAGAGGCCAAGGCGGCCGGAGCAGACATTGTCGGGTTTGAAGATCTGGCGGAAAGTATCAAGGCTGGCAAGATGGACTTCGATATCGTGATCGCCGCACCGGATGCGATGCGTATTGTTGGCCAGTTGGGCCAGATCCTCGGTCCTCGTGGCTTGATGCCAAACCCCAAGGTGGGTACGGTGGCAGCTGACGTTGCGGGCGCGGTGAAGAATGCCAAGGCCGGCCAGGTGCAGTACCGCACGGACAAAAACGGTATCGTGCAATGTACTATCGGTCGTGCTTCATTCGCGCCAGAAGCACTGCGCGAAAACCTGCTGGCATTGATCGATGCGCTGAACAAGGCGAAACCTGCCGGGGCCAAGGGTGTGTATCTGAAAAAAGTTGCTATTTCCAGCACTATGGGCGTCGGGATCCGCGTCGAGCAGGCCAGTCTGGCTGCGTAATGTTTTGAATTTGATGACAGGCTTTTCCTGTTGTCATTTGTTCTTTGGACTGCTGGCGAGGCTGGCAGCATCAAAGACCGTAGGTGTCGGAAGCGTAGTTGGCGGAAGACTTAATTGACGGAAGTGGCGTCTACCCACGCAGATGGTGTGCCCGCAAGCGGAGAGTGTGGTTGATTCCCTGTCTTGAGGTCGCGGTCATTAATCAAGGAGTATCGAGCCCGGGCAAGATACTCCACTATGAGGATGGAGGAAGACTTTGAGTCTCAATCTGCAAGAAAAGCAAGCGGTGGTCGCGGAAGTCAGCGCACAAGTGGCGCAGGCCCAGACTATCGTGCTGGCCGAGTATCGCGGCATCGAAGTTAGCGACATTACCAAATTGCGTGCCAATGCGCGTCAATCTGGGGTGTATCTGCGTGTGTTGAAAAACACACTGGCGCGCCGTGCGGTGCAAGGCACTCCGTTCGAGGGGTTGGCTGAACAGATGGTGGGGCCGTTGTTGTACGGCATCAGCGCTGATGCGGTCGCTGCCGCGAAAGTGGTATACGAGTTCTCCAGAACGAACGACAAGCTGGTGATCAAGGCTGGTGCCTACAACGGCAAGGTAATGGATATGGCGGGCGTGACTGCCTTGGCTACCGTACCTTCCAAGGAAGTGCTGCTGGCGCAACTGCTGGGTCTGTTGCAATCGCCTGTTTCCGGTCTGGCACGCGTACTCGCGGCAGTGGCTGAACAAAAAACTGCTACCGCTTAATTTTTTAGAACTCTTAATTCAGGAAGAACAAAATGGCATTTGATAAAGACGCATTTTTGGCAGCACTGGACGGTATGACCGTGCTGGAACTCAATGAACTGGTGAAGGCGGTCGAAGAGAAGTTCGGCGTATCCGCTGCCGCGATGTCTGCTCCGGCAGCCGGTGGTGGTGCGGGTGGCGCTGCCGCCGCTGTCGAGCAAACCGAATTCACCGTGGTGCTGACCGCAGCCGGCGATCAGAAGGTTGGCGTAATCAAGGTGGTGCGCACCATTACCGGTCTCGGTTTGAAAGAAGCCAAGGACCTGGTTGACGGTGCACCGAAACCGGTGAAGGAAGGTGTCAGCAAGGCGGACGCGGATGCGATCGCCAAACAGCTGATCGAAGCTGGCGCAACTGCTGAAATCAAGTAAGCACTGCGTTGTGTGAAAGGCTGACGGATTTTCCGTCAGCCTTTTGCCGCTTCTGAAATGGAAACTGAATAACTGGCTAGAAGCCAGCGGTTAGTGAGCGAAACGGCGCTTGCTATCCCCTGTCTTCTTGTGCGGACTGGTCGGATACCGGGATCGCACCTGAAAAATGTAAGCAGGCTTTCGCCGCAAGGCGCGAGTTCGCAAACCTTGTTTTCCAACTGTCGTGGAGATTATATGAGCTACTCTTTCACCGAAAAAAAACGCATACGTAAGAGTTTTGCGAAACGCAAAGGGGCGCTACCGGTGCCGTTTCTGCTTTCCACCCAACTGGAATCTTACAGCGCTTTCCTGCAGGCATGGACGCCGGTGGATCAGCGCAAGAACGAGGGTTTGCAAGCTGCGTTTAATTCAATTTTTCCGGTCGAAAGTCATAATAAGTTCGCCCGTCTTGATTTCGTCAGCTATCAATTAGGCATGCCGCCGTTCGATGTGCGCGAGTGCCACCAGCGCGGTTTGACCTATGCATCCCCTTTGCGTGCCCGCGTGCGCCTGACCATTCTCGACAAGGAGTCCTCCAAGCCGAAGGTCAAGGAGGTCAAGGAACAGGAAGTCTACATGGGCGAGATCCCGCTGATGACCAATACCGGCTCATTTGTAATCAACGGCACCGAGCGCGTCATCGTTTCCCAGTTGCACCGTTCACCCGGGGTGTTCTTCGAGCATGACCGCGGCAAGACCCATTCCTCCGGCAAGCTGCTGTTCTCGGCACGCGTTATTCCCTACCGTGGTTCCTGGCTCGACTTTGAATTCGATGCCAAGGATTTTGTGTATTTCCGTATCGATCGTCGGCGCAAATTGCCGGCTACTATTCTGTTGAAATCTCTGGGTTACACGCCGGAGCAGATTCTGGAGACGTTCTTCCAATTCGACACCTTCCATTTTGGCAAGAAGGGTATTCAGTTTGAAGTGGTGCCGGAGCGCCTGCGCGGAGAAATTGCGCGCTTCGATATCGAAGGCAAGGGCGGCAAGCTCATCGTTGCCAAGGACAAGCGCGTTACCGTGCGCCATATCCGAGAAATACAGGAAGCAGGCATCGAAAAACTGACGGTGACGGAAGATTTCCTGCTGGGTCGCGTCCTGGCACATAACGTAGTCGATAAAGACAGCGGCGAGATTATTGCCAATGCCAATGACGAGATCACCGAAACCCTGTTGGAAACCCTGCAACAGGCTGGAATTACCAAAATTCAGACGCTGTACACCAACGAGCTGGATCAAGGTGCTTACATCTCGCAGACCTTGCGCATGGATGAAACGACCGACCTGTGGACGGCGCGTGTGGCGATCTATCGCATGATGCGCCCAGGTGAGCCGCCGACAGAGGACGCGGTGGAGGGCTTGTTCAACGGCCTGTTCTTCAATGAAGAGCGCTACAACCTTTCCGCTGTGGGACGCATGAAATTCAACCGGCGGGTCGGTCGCACCGAACTGACCGGCGCGAATACGCTGTCCAACGAGGACATTGTGGAAGTGGTGAAGATTCTGGTCGAGTTGCGCAATGGTCGCGGCGAAATCGATGATATCGATCACTTGGGTAATCGCCGTGTGCGCGCCGTGGGCGAACTGGCGGAGAACCAGTTCCGTGTCGGTCTGGCACGTGTCGAGCGTGCGGTGAAGGAACGTCTGGGCCAAGCCGAGGCGGATAACCTGATGCCGCACGACTTGATCAATGCCAAGCCGATCTCGGCGGCGGTCAAGGAGTTCTTCGGTTCTTCACAGTTGTCGCAATTCATGGACCAGACTAATCCGTTGGCGGAAGTGACGCACAAGCGTCGTATCTCCGCTCTGGGCCCTGGCGGCCTGACGCGTGAACGTGCCGGTTTTGAAGTGCGTGACGTGCACCCGACTCACTATGGCCGTGTGTGCCCCATCGAAACACCGGAAGGCCCGAACATCGGTCTGATCAACTCGCTGGCGCTGTATGCGCGCACCAACGAATATGGTTTCATCGAAACACCGTATCGTCGTGTGGCCAACAGCCGTGCCACCGATAATGTGGATTACCTGTCGGCGATCGAAGAGGGAAATTTCACCATCGCACAGGCGAATGCGGAGCTGGATAAAAGGGGTCACTTTACCAACGACATCGTGTCTGCACGCCAGCACAACGAATTCGTACTGGCTGAGCCGGATAAACTGGAATACATGGACGTGGCGCCGGCACAGGTCGTGTCCGTTGCCGCTTCGCTGATCCCATTCCTGGAACACGATGACGCAAACCGCGCCCTGATGGGCGCGAACATGCAGCGCCAGGCGGTACCGGTGTTGCGTGCCGAAAAGGCATTGGTGGGTACCGGTATCGAACGTACGGTGGCAGTTGACTCCGGCACGGCGGTGCAGGCCTGGCGCGGTGGCCGTGTCGATTATGTGGACTCCGGCCGTATTGTGGTGCGCGTCAATGACGAAGAAACAGTAGCAGGTGAGGTCGGTGTGGACATCTACAACCTGACCAAGTACACCCGCTCCAACCAGAACACCAACATCAACCAGCGTCCGCTGGTGCGAGTGGGTGATGTGATCGCGCGCGGTGACGTGGTGGCGGATGGCGCCTCGACCGACATGGGCGAGCTGGCACTGGGCCAGAACATCATGATTGCGTTCATGCCGTGGAATGGCTACAACTTCGAAGATTCGATCATGATCTCCGAGCGCGTGGTTGCGGAAGACCGCTTCACTTCGATTCATATCGAAGAGCTGACAGTGATGGCGCGTGACACCAAACTGGGCACCGAAGAAATCACACGTGATATTCCCAACCTGTCCGAAGCGCAGATGGCGCGTCTGGATGAATGCGGCATTGTTCATATTGGTGCCGAAGTCGGTCTGGGTGACGTGCTGGTGGGCAAGGTTACGCCGAAGGGTGAAACCCAACTGACCCCGGAAGAGAAATTATTGCGCGCGATTTTCGGCGAGAAGGCGTCTGATGTGAAGGATACCTCGCTGCGAGTGAAGGCCGGTATCTCCGGTACCGTGATCGATGTCCAAGTGTTCACCCGCGAGGGGTTGCAGCGCGACAATCGGGCACAGCAAATCATCAATGATGAACTGGTGCGCTACAAGAAAGACTTGGCTGACCAGATGCGAATCGTTGAGGCAGATGCGTTCGCGCGTCTGGAAAAGATGCTGCACAACAAGGTGGCCAATGGCGGCCCCAAGAAGCTGGCCAAGGGCAGCAAGCTGAATAACGAGTATCTGCACAGCGTTGATCATCACCAGTGGTTTGATATTCGCATGGCGGATGATGAGATTGCCGCACAAATGGAGCAGATCAAGGATGCGTTGGCGCAGAAGCGTGTCGAATTCGATGCAGCCTTTGAGCTGAAGAAGAAGAAACTGACCCAGGGCGATGAGTTGCAAGCCGGCGTACAGAAGATGGTTAAGGTGTATGTGGCGGTGAAGCGCCGTTTGCAACCCGGCGACAAGATGGCCGGGCGTCACGGCAACAAGGGTGTGGTGTCGCGCATCGTGCCGGTGGAAGATATGCCACACATGGCGGACGGCACAACGGTGGATATCGTGCTGAATCCCCTGGGCGTGCCGTCACGGATGAACATCGGACAGGTGCTGGAGGTGCATCTGGGCTGGGCAGCCAAAGGCCTCGGCAAGAAGATCGCCGACATGCTGGCGGCGCAAGCCAAAGTCGCCGACCTGCGTAAGTTCCTCGGCAAGATATACAAGGACGAACAGGCGGAAGAGATCGCCGAGTTCAGCGACGAAGAAGTGGTCGAGATGTGCCGCAACCTGCGTGCAGGTGTGCCGTTTGCGACACCTGTGTTCGATGGTGCCAGTGAAGAAGAAATCAAGGATTTGCTGGCACTGGCAGATCTGCCAATTTCCGGCCAGATCCAGTTGTATGACGGCCGTACCGGTGATGCCTTCGATCGCAAAGTCACTGTTGGTTACATGCACGTGCTGAAGTTGCACCATCTGGTCGATGACAAGATGCACGCACGCTCTACCGGCCCGTACAGTCTGGTCACCCAGCAACCACTGGGCGGCAAGGCGCAGTTCGGTGGTCAGCGCTTCGGTGAGATGGAAGTCTGGGCACTGGAAGCCTATGGTGCGGCATACATCCTGCAGGAGATGCTGACTGTGAAATCGGATGACGTGAACGGGCGTACCAAGGTCTATGAAAATATCGTCAAGGGCGATCACAAGATCGACGCCGGCATGCCGGAGTCGTTCAATGTGTTGACCAAGGAAATCCGTTCCCTCGGTATCGACATCGATCTGGAACGTCATTAAGACCGCTGCGAATAGCTAACAAGGAGCTACCACATGAAATCAATATTGGATCTGTTCAAGCAAGTCACGCAAAAGGAAGAGTTCGACGCGATCAAGATCGGTCTGGCTTCTCCCGAGAAGATTCGCTCCTGGTCTTACGGCGAAGTCAAGAAGCCGGAAACCATCAATTACCGCACCTTCAAGCCCGAGCGCGATGGTCTGTTCTGCGCCAAGATATTCGGCCCGGTAAAAGACTATGAGTGCTTGTGCGGCAAGTACAAGCGCCTCAAGCATCGCGGCGTGATCTGCGAGAAGTGCGGCGTCGAAGTTACGCTGTCCAAGGTGCGTCGCGAGCGCATGGGTCACATCGAACTGGCTTCGCCGGTTGCACACATCTGGTTCCTGAAGTCATTGCCTTCACGACTTGGTATGGTGCTGGATATGACGCTGCGCGACATTGAACGCGTGCTGTATTTCGAAGCCTTTGTGGTGACCGAGCCCGGCATGACGCCGTTGAACCGCGGCCAGTTGCTGTCGGAGGACGACTACATCGCCAAGATCGAAGAGTACGGCGATGAGTTCACCGCTCTGATGGGTGCCGAAGGTGTGCGTGCCTTGTTGCATGCACTCGACGTACCCGCCGAAGTCGAGAAGATTCGTGCTGACCTTGAAGCGACCGGCTCCGAGACCAAGATCAAGAAATATGCCAAGCGCCTGAAAGTTCTGGAAGCGTTTATGCAGTCCGGCATCAAGCCTGAGTGGATGGTACTGGAAGTATTGCCGGTACTGCCGCCAGAGCTGCGCCCGCTGGTGCCGCTGGATGGCGGTCGTTTCGCCACATCCGACCTGAATGATCTGTATCGCCGCGTCATCAACCGCAACAACCGCCTGCGCCGCCTGTTGGAACTGAAGGCGCCGGAAATCATCGTGCGCAACGAGAAGCGCATGTTGCAGGAGTCGGTCGATTCTCTGCTCGATAATGGCCGTCGCGGCAAGGCCATGACTGGCGCCAACAAGCGGCCACTGAAGTCATTGGCCGACATGATCAAGGGCAAGGGCGGTCGTTTCCGTCAAAACTTGCTGGGCAAGCGCGTGGACTATTCCGGCCGTTCCGTGATCGTGGTGGGCCCGCAGCTCAAACTGCATCAGTGCGGTCTGCCCAAGAAGATGGCGCTGGAACTGTTCAAGCCGTTCATCTTCGAGCGTCTGGAAAAGATGGGCCTGGCGACCACGATCAAGGCTGGTAAGCGCATGGTCGAAGCGGAAGAGCCGGTTGTGTGGGATATTCTGGAAGAAGTCATCCGCGAACACCCGGTGATGTTGAATCGCGCACCCACCCTGCACCGTCTGGGTATCCAGGCGTTCGAACCGATGCTGATCGAGGGTAAGGCGATTCAACTGCATCCGCTGGTATGTTCGGCATTTAATGCCGACTTCGACGGCGACCAGATGGCCGTCCATGTGCCGTTGTCGCTGGAAGCGCAGATGGAAGCACGTACCTTGATGCTGGCCTCCAATAATGTGTTGTCACCCGCCAACGGCGAGCCGATTATCGTGCCGTCGCAGGATATCGTGCTGGGCTTGTACTACATGACACGCGAGAAGATCGGTGCGCTGGGTGAAGGCGCGATACTCTCCGATGTCTCCGAAGTTCTGCGCGCCTACCGCTCCGGACAGGCTGATCTGCAAGCCAAGGTGGTGGTCCGCATCAAGGAGGTGATCAGCAACGAGGCGGGTGAAACAGAAGACAAGCTCACGCGCTACGAGACAACGGTTGGACGTGCCATTCTGTCCGAATTGCTGCCACCCAATCTGCCGTTCAGCTTTGTAAACAAGACACTGAAGAAGAAAGAGATATCGCGTCTGATCAATGCCAGCTTCCGGCTCTGTGGTCTGCGCGACACGGTGATTATGGCCGACCAGTTGATGTATACCGGTTTTGCCTACGCGACACGTGCCGGAATTTCAATCTGTGTGGACGATATGCTGGTGCCGCAACAAAAGAACACGCTGATTGCCGCTGCTGAAAAAGAAGTGCATGAGATCCAGACCCAGTACACCTCGGGTCTGGTAACCCAGGGCGAACGCTATAACAAGGTGGTGGATATCTGGGGCCGTACCGGCGATCAGGTAGCCAAGGCGATGATGGATCAACTTGGTAGCGAACCGGTGCTGGATCTCGTCACGGGCGAGGCGGTTACCGACAAGAAGGGAAAGGCAGTGATGCAGGAGTCATTCAACTCCATCTACATGATGGCCGACTCCGGTGCACGCGGTTCAGCGGCTCAGATACGTCAGTTATCCGGGATGCGTGGTCTGATGGCAAAACCAGACGGCTCCATCATCGAGACACCGATCACCGCGAACTTCCGCGAAGGTCTCAATATGTTGCAGTACTTCATCTCAACCCACGGCGCACGCAAGGGCCTTGCCGATACCGCACTGAAAACGGCAAACTCTGGCTACCTGACACGTCGTCTGGTGGATGTGACGCAGGATCTGGTGGTGATCGAAGAGGATTGCGGCACCGAGAACGGACGCTCGATGAAGGCGCTGGTCGAGGGCGGTGAGGTGATCGAGGCTTTGCGTGACCGTATTCTGGGGCGCGTGGTGGCGGCTGATGTTGTCAGTCCTGAAAGCGGCGAGACCTTGTTTGAGGCGAACACGCTGCTGAATGAAGATAATGTTGACCTGATCGAAGCGCTGGGTATCGACGAAGTGCGCGTACGCACACCGCTGACCTGTGATACGCGCTATGGCCTGTGTGCAAAATGCTACGGGCGCGATCTCGGCCGCGGCGGGATGGTGAATGTGGGTGAGGCAGTGGGTGTGATCGCCGCGCAGTCCATCGGCGAGCCGGGAACACAGCTCACCATGCGTACCTTCCACATCGGTGGGGCGGCATCACGCACCGTGGTGGCGAGTCAGGTGGAGAGCAAGTCTCAAGGCAATATCAAATACAGCTCGAACATGCGCACAGTGACGACCGCTTCGGGTGGCTTGGTGGTGGTGGCTCGTTCCGGTGAGGTGCTGGTGGTGGACGATCATGGCCGCGAGCGTGAACGGCACAAGGTGCCATACGGAGCGAACCTGACCGCGCACGAAGGTGCGGCGGTCAAGGCAGGCGTGGTATTGGCGACCTGGGATCCGCATACCCGTCCGATCATTACCGAGTACGCGGGTCAAGTGCGCTTCGAGAATATCGAAGAAGGCTCCACCGTGGCCAAGCAGATCGACGAAGTAACCGGCCTGTCCACACTGGTGGTTATCGATCCGAAGCGTTCTGCTACCGGCAAAGGAGGGGTGCGACCGTTGGTTCGTCTGCTGGATGCGGCAGGGAATGAGATCAAACTGGCGGGAACCGAAACAGCAATCTCGGTGGCTTTTCAAACTGGTTCCATCATCACGGTGGAAGACGGGCAACAGGTTGGAATCGGCGATGTGTTGGCGCGCATTCCGCAGGAAAGCTCCAAAACGCGCGATATCACCGGTGGTCTGCCGCGTGTGGCTGAGCTATTCGAAGCGCGGATACCGAAAGATGCTGGCACCCTGGCAGAGGTCACAGGTACCGCCTCATTCGGCAAGGAGACCAAGGGTAAGCAGCGTCTGGTAATCACTGACACCGACGGTGTGGCACACGAATTCCTGATCCCGAAGGACAAGCATGTGCTGGTGCACGATGGTCAGGTGGTCAACCAGGGTGAGATGATTGTAGACGGCCCGGCTGATCCGCACGATATCCTGCGCCTGCTCGGTATCGAGGCACTGGCACGTTATATCACCGACGAGGTGCAGGACGTGTACCGTCTGCAAGGTGTAAAGATCAACGACAAGCATATCGAAGTGATCGTGCGTCAGATGCTGCGTCGCGTATTGATCGTGGATGCGGGAGAAACAACCTTCATTCCGAACGAGCAGGTCGAACGTGCCGAGTTGTTGAAGGAGAATGAGCGCGTCGAAGCGGAAGGCAAACGACCGGCAATGTTCAATTACGTGTTGCTGGGGATCACCAAGGCATCGCTTTCTACCGATTCGTTCATCTCGGCTGCATCGTTCCAGGAAACCACGCGGGTGCTGACCGAAGCGGCGATCATGGGTAAACGCGACGAGTTGCGTGGCCTGAAAGAGAACGTCATTGTCGGGCGTCTGATCCCTGCAGGAACCGGCCTGGCTTATCACGTGTCGCGGCGCAAGCAGCGTCTTGGGATCGATATTGCAGGCGGTGCCGGACTGCAGGAGCTGGAAAGCAGTGCCGAGGTTCAGGAAGGTGTGTAGATTCCTTGACAGCCAGCTGATGCATCAATAGAATGCGCGGTCTTTTTATTGCCCGCGCAGTTCTGTTGGTCAATTTGCTGCAGTGCAAGATTTGAAAAAGTAGCGTTTTTATAACCAAAAGTGTTCAGGAAGCGAAGATAAACGATGCCAACAATTAACCAGTTAGTGCGCAAGCCGCGGACGACGGAAGTCATCAAGAGCAAGGTACCTGCGCTTGCCGGTAGTCCGCAAAAGCGCGGGGTCTGTACGCGCGTCTATACAACGACACCGAAAAAGCCGAATTCGGCGCTGCGCAAGGTGGCAAAAGTGCGTTTGGTCAACGGCTTTGAGGTGATCTCCTACATCGGCGGCGAAGGGCACAATCTGCAGGAGCACAGCGTGGTGTTGTTGCGCGGCGGCCGTGTCAAGGATTTGCCGGGTGTGCGTTACCACATGGTGCGCGGCAGTCTGGATACCGCAGGCGTGAAGGATCGCAAACAGTCCCGTTCCAAGTACGGCGCGAAGCGTCCGAAAAAAGCGTAATTCAAACTAGACAGAAATAACCGAGGTAGCGAGATGCCAAGACGTAGAGAAGTCCCCAAGCGCGAAGTTCTGCCCGATCCAAAATTCGGCAATCAGGATCTTTCCAAATTCGTCAATGTACTGATGACTGACGGCAAGAAGTCGGTTGCCGAACGTATTCTGTATGGTGCGCTGGCGCAGGTCGGCAAGAAGAGTGGCAAGGACCCGATCGAGGTATTCAATCTGGCATTGAATAACGCCAAGCCGCAGGTGGAAGTCAAGAGCCGCCGCGTGGGTGGTGCCAACTACCAGGTTCCGGTCGAAGTGCGTCCTTCGCGTCGTATGGCTTTGGCCATGCGCTGGCTGAAAGATTTCGCGCGCAAGCGCGGTGAAAAATCGATGGATATGCGTTTGGCTGGCGAACTGATCGATGCATCAGAAGGTCGTGGCGGTGCCGTCAAGAAGCGCGAGGAAGTTCATCGCATGGCCGACGCTAACAAAGCGTTTTCGCATTTCCGTTTCTAATCAAGAATTCAGAGTCAGGTATCTATCGTGGCACGTAAAACACCAATCGAACGCTATCGCAATATCGGCATCAGTGCACACATTGATGCGGGCAAGACAACCACCACTGAGCGTATCCTTTTTTATACCGGAATCAGCCACAAGATCGGTGAGGTGCACGATGGTGCGGCCACGATGGACTGGATGGAGCAGGAGCAGGAGCGTGGCATCACCATCACTTCTGCAGCGACAACCTGTTTCTGGAAGGGGATGGAAGGTAACTTCGCCGAGCATCGCTTCAATATTATCGACACTCCGGGACACGTGGATTTCACCATCGAAGTGGAGCGTTCCATGCGTGTGCTGGATGGTGCCTGCATGGTCTATTGTGCGGTGGGTGGTGTGCAGCCACAGTCCGAAACTGTTTGGCGCCAAGCCAACAAGTACAAGGTGCCGCGTCTGGCATTTGTGAACAAGATGGACCGTTCCGGCGCAAATTTTTTCAAGGTTGTCGAGCAGATGCAGACGCGCCTGAAAGCCACTCCGGTACCGATTGTGATCCCTATCGGTGCCGAGGATAATTTTGCCGGTGTGGTCGATCTGGTCAAGATGAGAGCCATCTACTGGGATGAGGCATCGCAGGGGATGAAGTTTGACTACCGTGAAATCCCGGCTGAACTGGTTGCCACTGCCAATGAATGGCGGGAAAAGATGGTGGAGTCCGCAGCCGAAGCTTCGGAAGAATTGATGAACGCCTATCTGGAAAATGGCGAGTTGAGCCAGGAGCAGATCAACTTCGGCTTGCGCACTCGCACGATTGCCTGCGAGATTCAGCCGGTGCTGTGCGGCTCTGCTTTCAAAAACAAAGGTGTGCAGCGTATGCTGGATGCGGTGATCGAGTTCTTGCCGGCGCCGGTCGATATCCCGGATGTGGAAGGCGAAACTGAGGAAGGTGAGCACCTTACCCGTAAGGCCGACGACAAAGAGAGTTTCTCTGCTCTTGCGTTCAAGCTGATGACCGACCCGTTTGTTGGGCAATTGACGTTCGTGCGGGTGTATTCCGGTGTGCTGAAAAAAGGTGATACCGTCTACAACCCGATCCGGGGTAAAAAAGAGCGTATCGGTCGTATCGTGCAGATGCATGCAAACGAACGCCAAGAGATTGACGAAATTCTGGCTGGCGACATCGCCGCATGTATCGGCCTGAAAGAAGTTACCACCGGTGAAACTTTGTGTGATCCGAGCAAGCCGATCATCCTTGTGCGCATGGTATTCCCGGAGCCTGTGATTCACGTTGCGGTAGAGCCGAAGACCAAAGCTGACCAGGAGAAAATGGGTATTGCGCTGGGTCGTTTGGCACAGGAAGACCCATCGTTCCGTGTGCGTACCGATGAGGAATCCGGACAAACCATCATTTCCGGCATGGGCGAATTGCATCTGGAAATTCTGGTGGATCGCATGAAGCGGGAGTTCGGTGTGGAGGCCAATGTTGGCGCGCCACAAGTGGCCTACCGCGAAGCGATCAAGAAATCTGTCGAGATTGAAGGCAAGTATGCTAAGCAGACAGGTGGTCGCGGCCAATACGGTCACGTCTGGCTCAAAATGGAGCCGAATGAGGCAGGCAAGGGCTTCGAGTTCGTCGATGCTATCAAGGGCGGTACTGTTCCTCGTGAATTTATTCCTGCGGTTGAGAAGGGTCTGCGCGAAACACTCCCGAGCGGTGTGTTGGCCGGATTCCCGGTGGTTGACGTGAAGGTTACGCTGTTCGACGGTTCCTACCATGACGTGGACTCCAACGAAAATGCGTTCAAGATGGCGGCATCAATGGCGTTCAAGGATGGCATGCGCAAGGCCAGTCCCGTGCTGCTGGAGCCGATGATGTCGGTGGAAGTGGAAACGCCGGAAGATTACACCGGCACCGTAATGGGTGACTTGTCTTCCCGTCGCGGCATGGTGCAAGGGATGGATGACATGGCTGGCGGTGGAAAATCAGTCAAGGCAGAAGTGCCGTTGTCCGAAATGTTCGGTTACTCCACTTCATTGCGTTCTGCCACCCAGGGCCGCGCAACCTACACCATGGAATTCAAGCATTATGCCGAAGCGCCAAAAAATGTCGCCGAAGCAATCATGAACAAGAAATAATTTTGATTTAAGGAAAAATTATCATGGCAAAGAGCAAATTTGAACGCACCAAACCGCACGTAAACGTTGGCACGATTGGCCACGTGGACCACGGCAAGACCACTCTGACAGCGGCGATCACCACTGTCTTGGCGAAGAAA
>Ga0172380_10004975_pt1 | contig 16542 bp, 14 predicted proteins | sample Leawe162metaG_FD_119747 | JGI IMG/M metagenome (GOLD analysis project Ga0172380, IMG submission 119747) | Leachate microbial communities from a municipal landfill in Southern Ontario, Canada - Leachate well 162 metaG | ecosystem: Engineered > Solid waste > Landfill > Unclassified | place...
AGCTAGTGATTTAGTGGTGAAAGAAAGCACACCCGGTGTGAAGATTGAGCCATCACCCTTGGCCGCAACAACTACTGTTGCCCGCGATTTGAGCAGTCCAGTTGCGCCAGCAAAAGACACAACAACAACAACATTAGCAGCGAAAGACGCTAGCCCAGCAGCACGCGTCGAAACCTCCGCTGTAACTCCTGCATCAAACAACAAAGTCGAAGTGGCGTCAGCTCAGACATCGACCAACAAAGTTGAAGTTGTCTCCAACACTCAACTAGCTGGAGTCCATAGTGTTACTCAAGCCTCACTAAGAACAGACGGCAGTGTCGACAAGAGCGCCAAGCAAGTCTCAACTGAGACTCTTGTGGTTGCGCCAATTGCTGCAGCTATACCAATCTCGTCAATTGCCCAGACCGCCATAGCTCCAGCAACAAAAGACTCAGCACCGAAAGAGCCAGCCTCGAAAGAACAACTCACCAAAGGCGACACTCCACTGCGCTTGTTTGATGGTCTGCAAACAGCAGCAAATTCAACAGCACCTAAAGCTTTAGTCTCTGAACAGAGCCTGAATAATCACCTTAACCAGCCTGCTTCAGCTCTTTCGGCAGCATTGGCCGCAGCGATCAACAGCCGGATGATTGGTCAATCTGGGCAATCCATCGAGCCAAGCAAGGCCACTGAATCTGCCCATATCACCACCAAGCCCCAGCCCCTGGTTTCCGGTGCAGCGGGCACTGCCTCGATGATCGATACTAGCACTATCGCTGCCACCAGAGGTAGCATCTTGGGTGTTGCGCCCGGTGCTAAAACTGAATCAGGATTTGGAGCCGGGAAAAAAAGCGAAGTGGTTGCTCCCGCCAAGACTGAAGCCCTTTCGGTTAACTCTGAAATTAAGTTCCCTCTTGGTTCAAAGGTCAAGAAATCAGAGACCGAAGCCTCTACCGACGACGCCACCATTATTACAGCTACGAATGCAAGAGTGTTCGGCACAGGCGGCAATGGCGGCGCTGGGGCCGGAGGTATAATTGGAACAGGAACGAACGCTACTAACACCATAAACGGTCAGGTTATCGACCCCACTGCGGCAGGCATGATTGGAGGCACCATAACGCCAAAGCCGTTTGATCTTCCACCTCTAGAAATCACAGACAAAGAAAATGAAAATGGCAGATCATCCAAGCACAACGGCTCCAACACTAATTCAGGCAACAAAACTAATGGCGGCCCATCACAGAAAGAAATGAGTGATGCCCTTCAAGCCCTAATTGAGAAAAGACGAAAAGAGCGCACGAGAAAACCTACAACGAGCACAGGCAAGAAAACCCCTGTGTACAAGCCAGAAAAACAAAGACGCTGCTTGGTACTTAAGGGTGATACTCTTGAGTCACTGGCTGAGCAGTATCTAGCAGACGGCAAGCTCGCCGAGCTTATCTATGAAATCAACAAGGGTTTCTGGCGCGAGAAACGTCGGGCCGGCGTTGTCTATCTCGAGTTCATCCCAGGCAGCACAATTTTCTTGCCCACAGAAGAAGAAATAGCCCTATTCCGTCGCAAAAAAATCGAAAACGGCAAGCCCTATCTCAGCTTCAAATGCTCGCCGCCTAAGGCCGTTCGCTCCCTGCGCCAGTCTGTCAAACAACACCAACAAGAGCAACAAGAGGCAACTGTTGAACTAAAGCTAGTGCCAGAGTTAGCTCAGTCGGAAGAGAAAGACTTAAATTGCGAACTTGAAACTGAATCCGAGCACGACACTGTGGCAATAGCGCAGGCAGTTCCCCCATCGGTATTTACTGCCAGTGCTTCCGCTCCCAATGAAAATTCTATCGAGAAGGCACTAGCAGTCCAGCTTATCGCACACTTAGCGCAGGTGTCAGAAACAAGCCGCATTCTGCACCCGAATCAAGCCAGGCAAGTTAGAGAACTTGAAGAAAGCAGCCGGGTGACAGTTATTGGCGAACAGTCAGCCCATGATGCCACAGCCTATGTGGCTCGTATTGAGGTGCTATGCGAAAACGTTTGGCAACCAGTTATGGAATATATTATCGACGGCGCTTTAGCTGATGCCACTTTGAAAATCTATAGCCTTGGCGGGAAAGTGCGCGAGATTGACCTCGATCTACCATTGAGCATTATTAGAGAAATGGCTCTCAACGACCTCACCGCCAATCGCCTGAACTACTGCAAAAAATATCTACTCGGTCGAAAAATCTTCTGCTAATACTGCGTTAATGAAACAGTCCAACAAGTTCTACTCGTGAGCTAATTTTGAAGTCTGATAAACATCCGCCAAGCTAAATACCGCAAAGCTTTTCAGCATTCCTATCAGAGCTAGCGCGAACGCCTCTTGAAAACTTAATTGAGTTATAAGACATTGCCCGCCAAAGGCTTTGAATTTTCACCACCCAGCTTGCTAGAACTAGTTATCTCCTCTTCTAAAAAAACAAGCAAGGCATCTCTCTCCAAAAACATCTTTCTTCAGGTCATGGCTAATAACTCTCCTCGCTTAAGCTTCGCGCTTCGGCCAGTAGATTTGTCTAGCCTGCTATCTTTAATCGTCTGGTCTGACCAACCGATCGAATATCTGAAAGGAACTCCTATGTCTCATTTCAAACTAATCACCATGGGCTTGATCGTTCTGGCCACCAGCATCCTCGCAGGCTGCGGCGAAGCTGCCACAGGCTCCAACCCCAATCAAGGCGCTACGAGCCAAAGCGCACCGCTGAAAAACGTCGAGGCCATCCTCAAGCTCGAAGAACTGACCGACACCAACGCCGAACAGCTTCTGCTCAAGCAGGGCGACAAGGCCGTGGTCGTCGCTTACTCGAGCAAGGAAAACAGCCTGGTCCAGAAGGAGCAGCTCGACCTAATCGCCCGCGACAGCCACAACTACACCGGCGCCATCAAGTTCTACCGCCTCGACCAGGCCAAGTATCCGAAAACCTGGAGCGACATCAGCCACAACACCCCCTGGGGCCACGGTCCGTACTTCCTGCTGGTCAACCCCAACCCGCTCATGATCGGCACTGTCAAGGACCTCAAGGGTGGCGTCGAAGAAGCGGTTCATTCAATTTCGAGCGATCGCCTGCGTGCTGAAATCACCCGTTTTCTCAAGATCCGCCCACCGGTCTATCACGTCACTGTCGGCGATGTCGACCGCCTGGTTATCCAGCCGGGTCTGCCGACTTTCATCATGGCTTATCGCAACCGCGGCCCGCAGAACGTCACCACGCAATTCCAGCGTTTCGCCTACGAGTCGCAGCTCTATGCTGGTCGCGTCAATTTCGTACTGGTCGACCTCGACCAGGGCGACATTTCTACCAAGCTCGGCTTCAACCTGCCCAAGCAGGATGACCCGTACTACGTGGTCTACAACCCCAATGGCAAGGTTGGTCTCTTGATCAACAATCCGCTGCTGTCCGAGTCTTTGATGGAAGACGCCATCCGCAGCTACTTCGGCCCCGGCCACGAACCTGCCAAAGTGATTCCGTAACCCCGACGGCTTTATGCCTGTGTTGCAAATGAAGGGAGAGAACAAATTGTTCTCTCCCTTCATTCTTTTCTCTCCTGCATTTCAAAATTTTTGCTTTAATATACTACCTTTTATAGTGATAGCGGTTAAGAATTGAAAAGAGGGGTTGCCCCCTCTCTCCAATTCTTTTTTGCCATGCACGAACCTTATGCAGGCGTTGGCCCTCAGAATGTTGCACAGACGGAGGGAGCTTCACTGTCTAGGGGCACCGCTTCGCCGGTGCGCAGGGGCAGTCGCGTTTGCAGTCGACTGACTCCAGCTGCACTGTGCTGTGCTGAATGCTGAACTTGTGCTCCAGCAATTCGTGAATGGCCTCCAGCACTGCTGTAGAAGAAACACTGTTATCGACTCTGATATGAGCCGACAAGCTGTCGAGACCAGAGGTAATGGTCCAAACGTGCAAGTCATGCACATCGACCACACCGGCCACCGACTTCAGCTCCTCCTTGAGCTGCCCCAGGTCGATGCGACTGGGTGTGCCCTCCATAAGAACATTGACCGACTCGCTCAACAGCTGCCAGGTGCGCGGCAGAATCATCAGACCGATTGCGGCACTGACCACTGCATCCACCCAGAACCAACCAGTAAACTTGATGATCAATGCAGCAACGAGCACGCCAGCGCTGGCAAACATGTCGCTGACCACTTCCAGATAAGCGCCTTTCATGTTGAGAGAGTGATCTGCTGAGCTGTGCAAAACTTTCGCACAAACGGCGTTGATCACTAGCCCAGCAAGAGCGACCCAAATCATTGGCCCGGCAACGACTTCGATGGGCTCAAAGAGACGCATGCCAGCCGAGTAGAGCACCCAGAGCGAAATAGCCAAAAGCATAGAAGCGTTGGCCATGCTCGCCAAAATCTCGGTGCGGTAATAGCCGTAGCTTCTCGACAGAGAAGGCGGCCGTCCAGAAAACCAGACAGCAATGAGCGCCAGCCCCAGACCGGCAGCATCGCTGAACATGTGGCCGGCGTCTGCCAGGAGAGCAAGACTACCGGTGACCAATCCAGCGACGACTTCAGCGCCCATGAACGAGAGAGTGAGCAGAAGCACAATCCAGAGTTTGGTGCGATTCTGATTGCGAAAATCGTGATGGGGCCGATGAGCATGCTTGTGATCAGCATGATGATGCGCATGCCCATCACCAGGCGAATGGTTGTGACCTTTGTGAGATGACATAGAGACCTCTTTTCAAAATTCGTGGCGCTTCAGCTCATCGACGGAAAGCGGCGCTTCATGTCGATGTCTGATAGGCGGCCGTTGTGAAAGACAGAAGTGATGCCGACCGTCAGCAGCGCGGCGGTGAGCACGAGCATGATCACCATCGGCACCGAGGAGGGACTTTCAGCAGACTTGAGAATGCTTTGCAGGGGAATCAATGCCACCATGCCGACGGCATAGGTGCAAATCCCAGTCAGCCCCGTGCGCAAGCGCGCTTTGTCGAGGGCCCAGCGAGTCGTGTTCCAGCTCTTGCTGGCGACCTCATCGGTCTTGAAGTCCGGCCGCGGCGAAGCGCTGTGACGCTCCAAGGCCCGACAGGTGAAGGGATAGCGAACGGCGGCGATGGCGCCGACGACGGCGGCCAAAGCAGCAACAGTGTACAAAAATGTGAGCAACATATGATGTTCCTTTCGGTTTTTGAATTTGGAAGTTTTTACTGACTGGGGTCGCAGAATTTCTACGTTCCAGAACTGGCCTGAGCCGCTCTAAGCAGCCGCTGGCAACACTTCTACGACGCGGCGATAGGCCAGACTGCTGACCTTGAAGCGGCGACCAACGCGCTTGCAGTCCTTGAGGGGCTGGTCGTAGATAGCCTTGATGCGCGGGGCAATGGTGGGATCTTCCTTGAGAGCATCCGAGTGCACCCGACCGAGTTCGTCGGCATGACTGGCACCAGTTACGAGGAAGAGCGGCAGCTCAGCCACAGCGCAGGCAGCCAGCAGCCTTTCCAGAGCGTACTCGAAATAGGGCTTGGGTAGCTGGAAGAGCCAGCGGTTACCTTTCTTTTGCTTGAGCTGAATCTGGTTGACGAGAATGCCAGCAGCAGTGGTGCAAACGCCCAGGGTGAGCAGGTGCTTGCTACCACGACTGATGATCAAACCGAACTCGCCATCGAGCCAGGTGCCGGCAATGCGCTCACCAGTGACCGGGTCAATAAGCTTGCCCGTGTATTCACCAGAACCACGCTTGTTGCACCAGTAGTGCGAATGGTCGATGGTGACATCAAAGCCCTCCAGAGCGAAATCGAAAGCCTTGAAGAACTTGTGAAACTGCACCACGCGCGACCAGGGCACCTTGCTGCCTTCGCATTTGGTGTACCAGTGCCAGGCCGAGAGAGCGAGCTTGTGGGCGTAGATGTAGTGCGGGTGCTTGTAGACGTCGTCGTCAATGCGGCCGGAGAAACTGCGCTCATGAATGCCGCGCACAATCTCGGCCGAAGTGAGATGACGAGAAAGCCAGGCCAGACGAAAATCGTGAAAGCGCTCTTGCAAAAGAGCGCCGAGCACGTCGAAGTCGGGCTCAGCTGCCTGCCAGGCTTTGGCCTTTTCGTGACTCTCACCGTAGTAGGCATTGCAGTAGGTCACAAATTTGCCGGTGGCGTAGAGCTTCTTGGCCAGAACGACACAGACGCCCTCGTCTTTTCCCGCAGCCTCCATGTCGAAGTTCAGCTCATCTTGACGCAAGCCCAGGGGGTGCTCCTTGCGAAACTGCTCCCAGGCCAAATCGATTTCGTACTCGAAGTCACGAAGCTGCGGATGGTCTTCCGGCTCGATCATGGCGAGCAGCTCAAGGAGCGGCCGCGGAGTTATATCAGGCTTGGCTTTCGCCTTTACCGTTTTCATAGGTCACCTCCTTGAGAGTGAAGCTAATCAGTGAGAGATAGAGAATGAAAGATGGGCGCACGCATGGTGACAGCAACACGCTTTACGCCTTGTGATAGTCATCGAGAGCGCAACCGGTCGACTGGTTATCGACGTTGGGTGCGCCCAATCCTGCCTCGTGATCGCCGATGTGAACAGTGCGAAAGTCCACACTCAAGCGCGTTGCACCGCTGACGTTCTTGCAGGTCTGATGCAAGTGCGAGGCGGCGAAGAGAATGATCTCTCCGGCCTTGGCGGCAAAGGGCACCATGCCTTTGCGAGAAAACTTTTCAGTTGCTGCCGGGTAAACCGCGGGCAGCGCCGAAGAGACTGCGCTGGTGTTCTGGAAACCCACTTGCTCAGACCACTTTGCGTAGTCGAAGGCAGCCGAATCGTTGGCCAATGGCTTGTCGAAATACAGAGGGAAGAAAGCAAAGGTTTCGCCTTCGTTGACGTCGAAGAGTGGAATCCACCAGTTGATCTGCGCTTGCGGATTGGCGTACCAAGTGTCGCGATGAGCAGTGTAGGCAGCAGCCGCCAGTGGATTTTCATGACCATGGTCGGTGACTGCTCGCAAGCGTGCAGAGTCAAGAGCGTTGGCTTCAGGGTTAAAACCATGCTCGATCATCACCGCATTGATGAGGGCACGCGTTTCCGCGCTGGCGAAAACAGAACGACGCACCTTACCCATGCGATGGTAGAGTTCATCAGGCGGCAGGCTGAATTGCAGCATCTTGTGCGGAACGTCCGTACCGAATTCGAGATCGAGCTGAGCCACCACGTGCGACACCAAGCGCAGTGATGCCGGCGTGGCTGCGCGACGCAAGATCGCACCTTGGTAGATGCTCTGCCGCAGCTTGTCGTTGGCTGTGGGCTTGCGAGCGACAACTATGCAGCGGCCGCTGTCTGCCGTGAGCGGGCTGCCATCAGTACCGCCGTAAAGCTGCACATCGACGAAGCCCACCTGCTTGAACATCGACACCAAGTCGCAGGGCATGTAGGCACGCAAAGTGCTGTTCTGCGTCAGCTCCTTGCCATCGGGCATGGCCCAGGTCCAATGCTGCTCCATGGTGCCCTTGTAGAGGTCGAAGCTGCACTGCCTGGTCTGCACGATGTCACCTTGCGGGGAGTGCAAGGTGGTGCTCATGGAGGTCTTGAAGGCCTGCATGATCATGGGCATGTTCAAGAAATCGAGGGCGTAGTGACCACCGGGCTTGAGAGCCGCGAATGCCCGCGCCACCATTTTCATGTTCTGCTCGTCTTCGTTGGCGTAGCCAAAGCTGGTGTACCAGTTGAAGGCGGAATCGCAAGCTACCCGGGGCACGAAGTCGAAAGCATCGGCCACGGTGAAGGTGGCATTGAGCTTGCTCTTATTCGCAGCCTTCGTGGCAGCCTTCTTAGCCATGGCGATATATTTCTTGCAGAGGTCAGCTCCGAACATGCGGAAGCCGCGCTCAGCCAGAGGAATGCTCATGGCACCGAAGCCACAGCATTGGTCAAAGATGGTGGCGCCGGCGGTGAGGTGAAGTTTCTCGCGCAGAAACGCGATTGACTCCTCCAGCTCCGCCTCATTGCTGCGCACCATGTAGAGCTCGAATGGCGTGTCGTCGTAAAACGACTGCCACCAAGCTGGATGCTTAGTGTTACTCATAGTTATGCTCCGGGTTGGTCCTGTCTGTAATAAGCAGGATTTGCCTTTCGGCTTGCAAAATTAGTGTGAGAAGTTACTGGTTACTGAGCCAGCATCTCCTGAACGGCTTTCACCGCCAGTTCCAGCCGCTCATCCCAGCCGCCCTTGATTTGGACGAAGTTGCGCTGACGCGATTCCAATTCGAGCACGCAGCGATCGAAGAAGGCCGGGCTCTCTTTGGGAATGTAGCGGTGCACATCGTCAACCCAGGGCACATCGTAGTGCGTCAACAGGTAGAGGTCGTAGTGCCGTTTGTCAGCTTCATTGCGAAGCCATTCGGGCACCACGCCAACCAAGCGGCCGCTCCAGATGATGCTGGTGACCAAATCGGAATCGCAGAACAACACGCCGTTCTTCGCTTCACGAGCCATGGCATCTTCTGATGCACACTGGCCGCGAGCAATTTTCAGCATGTCGCCAGCGTCGATTTCTTTGCCTTGCGCCTCGATGTAAGTCTTGGCATATTCCGGCACAGCGACGCTGCCGAAGCGCTCAGCCAGCTGTTTGGCGAGGGTGCTCTTGCCCGTTGATTCCGGACCAAAGACACAGACACGCCGCACATAGTAAGGCCGCACACAAGGAGGCAGGGCCTCCCAATGCTTGAGCGGATTCTTGCGAATCTCCTGCTCGCTGGCCGTGAAGCCAATCAAGCGGGGGTCAACCGGAATGAAGGCGGCGCCGAGGTTTGCTGCCAAAAGCTTACCCCGCTCTTCCAGACAGAAGATGTGGCCACCGTTCTTCGGCACAATGCGCCGCAGACCTTTGACCAGACTCTCCGAAAAGTCCGCGCCATCCGATTTGTGCCAGGTGGCGCTCTTGATGCGCTTGACCGTGACACCAGGGAAGAGTTCGTTCAACCAGGCCACACGCACAGCCACCGGGATGGTGTCCTGTGCGTGTTCGTCGACGACGATAGTGAGCTGCCCCTCGTCGACATAGTGCCGGGCAAACTCGATCATGTGAATCTGGGCCTTGTTCACCGGTGAGAAGTCACCGAGAACAACGCCCTTGCGAGCTGCTTGTTTCATGATAATTTCCTCGGTGATAGGTTACCCCTTAGCCTTGTGAGCTGCAGGTTGATCGGCCCCGTACAGGCCTTTCTTGGCGATCAGCTGCTGCACATCCCAGGGCAGGCAGTAGAGCGTCGAACCACCCGAAGCCACGAGGCCGCGAATGTCGTCGCCCGAAACCGGCTGACTGGGCGCGTAGACAACTTCGATGTTGGCATTGGCAATGCGCTTGGCCCACTGCTTGGTCTGCTCGACCTGATTCCAGTCGTTGGGGAAGGCAATGAACTTGCACTCCTTGAACAACTCCTGGGCGCCCATCCACTTGCTCAAGCAGAAGGGATGCTTGGGGTCGAGATAGTCAGAGCGCAGCAGCACGAACAGCTCGACGTCTTTGCCGTAGCGCCGACGAGCCTCTTGCACAGTCTGCAAGGTGTACGAAACCTTGCCACTGTCGATGTCGTTGCGCCAGGCGTCGAAGTAGGGGTTCTCTGCCGTCGCTGCCACCACCATGTCGTGCCGGTCTTCGGCCGTGTCGGTGATTTTGCGATTGTTCGGCGGCGAAGCGCTGGTGACGAAGACGACGCGGTCGAGGTTATGCTCGCAACGCGCCCACTCACCACGCAGCAGGTCGCCGTAGTTGATGGGGTCGAAGGCGCCAGGATAAATCCCGACACGCTTCAGCTCAGACACCGGCGGGGCCTCATGCTTGTAGGGCGCCTGGCCCGTCTTCATGTAGTGGCCCTTCTTGTAGATGATCTGCTGGACGTTCCACGGGGTGGAATACCAGATGGAGCGACCCTGAGCTACCCACTGGCGGATCATGGTGCTGGACAGCGGCGGGCTGGGGGCATGGAGTGCCTTGATGCGCGCCTGCGGAATGAGCTTGGCCCAGGCCTCGATCTGCTTGACGGTGACGCCTTCGCGGGGGAAAACCAGAAAGCGCACCTGGGGGATGGCGAAGAGCTGGTCAGCGCCGATCCACTTGGGCAGGAAGTACTTGTGGTCGGGGTTGAGGTACTCGGAGCTGATCATGACGAAGAGGTCGACGTCTTCGCCGTACTCTTCGATGACGCCCTGCACCGTGTTGATCATGTACGAGGTGCCGTTCTGGCGAATGTCGCTGCGCGAAGCCTCGAAGAAGGGGTTGTTGGCCGTGGCCGCGACCACCATGTCGTGACGGTCGTTGGCAGAGAGCGAATCGGGCTTGTTGTTGGGCGATTCGCCGCAGGTGACGAACAGCACTTTGTCCAACTTCTCGGTCATGCGAGTCCAGTTGGCGCAAAGCAGGTGCCCATAGTGAATGGGGTCGAATTGACCACCGTAGATGCCGAAACGGGGCTTGCGCCTCAACGGCTTGCCGTAGAGGGTGATGCCCAGGTGTCGACGAAGGTTCTCGATTTTAGCCATAGTGATATTCTCCTGTAATGGCAGCTTGCTGCCTACTGGTTGAGAGATATTGCCGCAGCGCTGATTCAGTTCTTCCTTCCTTGCGGAGAAGAGGAGAATGCAGCAGTGCAGGTGTGACAATGCGGCCAGATAAAACATCGGAGATGTATTTCTGGTCGCGGGTTAAGAAGTTAGTTCAGATTGATATACGCGCTCTAAGTTGGGTTGCGGGAAAGATAGACTTATATCTAGCAACTCTCCTTGACATCACTCAAGCAATATAAAGCTCTATGAGTTCATTCTTCCCTTTTCTACTAGAACTCTGTTTAATGTTGACTCGATAGCTCGCGCTAAGGCTAGATTTAACTTAAGCGGAGCTAAGAAAAGCAGCCAAATACAAACAAGAAAGACAGCAAAAATACAGGCGCAGGAAATATAGGCCAGGCAATGGCGGTAAGATGGGAAGCAACTAGCGCGGTAAGATGCAAATCGCTTTGCGCGACTATGAACGGGACAGTACCAACAGCACAAAGCTCCAGAGAGTAATTTTCATGGCAATAACATCAGAGAAAAACGTAAGAAGCGGAGCCCTGGTCAAAACCTATTTCAAAATCGCTGAACTCTGGAATCTTACCCTCGAAGAACAAACAGCGTTTCTCGGCATGCCACCAAATTCTGGCACTTACACTAGCTGGAAGAACATCCCTAGTTCAGCCATTCTCGACAAAGACAAGCTGCTAAAGCTAACTTTGATTATGGCCATTTACAAAGACGTTCAAGAAATGTTTCCAGGTGGAACAGACTCACAAATATGGCTGCGCAAGCCAATTACAGAAGCACCATTCAATGGTGTTTCACCAGTAGAATTTTTGATGGCAGGAAAAATACCAAACCTGATTTTGGTGCGGCAGTATTTAACTGAGAAGAAAGACCCGTAGTTCGCACTCAAATTTCTTTAATGAGTCCATCGACAAATGGCAATCGTTTCACTCAAAAACTCCGATCTAAGCGGGCCAGTCTGGGTCGAAGCTAGAGTTTCTGACGGCGGTTTACCTTACCTCGACCTTGATATAGCTGAAGGGTTTCCTCGCTGGATTGCACCAGAGGAGACCGTAGACATCGACATCGCAGATCACTGCGAGATTCTCTTTCGCCGAGGAATGCTGGAGTATGGTGCAAGCCAGACTCAGCCACTTTCTCCAGATCTCTTTCGCATCGGCAACCCGAGAAAACTAGATTTAGTTAGAGCGCACTTGTGGGAATACCCACGCTACTTAAGCAGTCAGATTTCAGTGTTAGCACCAGCTCCTCTCATTGAGCATAGCACCTACCCAGATGGTCGCACAGACACAATAGCTACATGGTTGCCTAAGCGAGTTGTGGAAAACAAAAACTATCGGGTGGAGCCGTTTTACAAAGCAAGCGGCTACGAGTCTTATGTCTATCAAATATTTCTTCGCGTAACCGAACTCAAAACAGGTAAAACGCGGGAACGACTCATAATTGAACAGCCTGTAATGACAGCCTTCTCGCTCATCGACAAGTTGACAATCAAGAGTGGAAATATTATTGCTAAGCCTCGCAAATCGATTTGGGGTGGCGGAGCGGTCGAAAAGTACCGCTCTAATGGATTTTTCGTCCCAGTAACTACGCCGATAGCTCTAGTAATGGGAAGGTAACTGCGATGCGACTCAAGATACGTGATTAAAATGAAAAGATGGGTCATCGCTCCTATTTTGTTGGCAACATTGTTTGTTACAGCGATTTCCGCATGGGCGCAGGACAAGCTCATCGACAGCAATTGGTACAAGCATGAGTTTAGTGTTCTATGGGCATCGCACGTCGAACGAGACCCAGAGATAAAGCACTTCGAAGAAAAACTCATTCCGAACAAGAGCGCAAAGACCCTGTATAGAACGTGGGTAACCAACCAATGCGTTACTCCGGGTGAAAAACCATATATTGCTGTAAAGGCTAGAGATGGTCATTCCCCAGAAATTGTTCCAGCTTTCCACGGCTCGCCTAAAGCTGAAGGGAAGCACATTCTTAGTCCGATGGATGCAGCCACGGCACAGTTTACAGTCGAACTAAGTCACGACCGACTTGAAACCGCCTACCGCACCTTCATAGGTGAAGCCACAGAAGAAAAGCGTTTGCACGCGAAAACAACTTTAGTAGAAATGTGCGGAGAGGAAGCGGTTAAAGCACTCGACACCAAAATAGCAAAAAGAAATGCCGAGACTAAAGAAGAGAGTAATTCTAATCGTTAAACTCTCGCATCACATTCTCTTTCAAATTTTGAATATCATGCAAGTGCGAATACGACGTATAGTGAGCAGCAAAGACGATTCGCTCGTCAGCACCGAGAGTTGATTTGCAGAATTCAGCCTTGGCACTCTGCAAAAGATTGCTGCTTTCGTGAACATCCAGTAGTTCGATTCCAGCAGAAGTCTCGCACAGAACGGCTAGCAGTCCAGGTAAAGCCAGAATGAACTTAAAGTCAGAGAACGGCCCAATAAACTCGTAGTTGCCAATGAGAAATAGCGATGGCTCATCCGATATTAGATCGGCGAGATTCTTCCATTGCTGCTCAACTGCGGTGGTATGCGGATTGTCTAGTAGCATCATGATTTAGTAACTTTCGCTTGAATCGAACCTCTGAGCACGGTCATTCTGGCCCAGTTCGATTAAGGTAGGGTTAACGTCAGTCGCCAAGAATAAACAAGTAAATACTCTTGGCTAGAGGGTCTCACGCTTAAGTTCTAGCATTGGCGCGCAGGCTATTGAGTTAGATTCAACTGTTTTCAAACACGACCTTGGATTTCAGAAGTTTACGCAATGCCGGGTTGCTCTTCGGCGGATTATCGAGTTCATGACAAATAGTTCGCCACTGGCCTTCCGATACACAGAGCCCGTTCTGCTCACTAATGGCGTCATAAGCAGCAGCCAAAGCGTTGTTAAAGACGAATTGACTTACAGTTGTCTGCTGAACCATAGCGGCCTGCTCAAAGGCCAGCTCCTGCTCCTCAGTCAAACGCAGCACGATCCTCTTTGCTTTGCCGGTTCTCAGCTTGCGTTGTGGCAAAACCATGACCTCTCAAAAATTGGCACACCATCCCAGCATACCAAAATCATTCAACCGCGCTCCTGAACTCACACATGTAATCAATACGTTATCGAAATGCATCCCCCGAAGTCCAGTATTACCAGCCCAAACTCGCAGATAAACGAAAGTAGCACTTTCGTTTATCATGATAAAATAAAGTAGTACTTTCGATTATCCTGGTAGACCATAGATATGTTGACTCGAAAACTAATACTTCCGACTCAACCCAAAGAGAGTTTTTTTCTTTGGGGGCCACGCCAAAGCGGCAAGAGTATGCTGCTCAAGTCGCGCTACCCCGAAGCAAAATGGTTCGACCTGCTACAAACAGATCAATATCTCGAATTGAGAGATAAGCCCAGCTTGCTGCGTGAACAATTGTTATACGAAAGCCAGAGAGCAAAATCAAAATTTGTTGTTATTGATGAAATCCAGAAAGTGCCAATGCTTCTTGATGAAGTTCATTGGCTCATTGAAAATACTAACTATGTTTTTGGGCTATGCGGTTCAAGCGCCCGCAAGGTCAGAGCTGGTCATGCCAATCTTCTTGGCGGTCGCGCAATCCGCCACGAACTCTATGGCCTGGTATCAGCCGAGATTGGAGCAGACTTTGATCTCAAGCGCATGCTCAATCACGGCTATTTGCCACGCCACTATCTGAGCGACACGCACACAGATTTAGTGCGCTCATATATCAACGACTACCTGAAAGAAGAAATAGCAGCAGAGGCTCTTGTACGCAACCTTCCGGCATTTTCTCACTTCTTGAAGGCCGCATCACTGTCAGATACTGAACTAGTAAACTACGCCTCCATAGCTCGAGAATGCGGAGTTTCAGCGCCAGCCGTGAAAGAATACTTCCAGATCTTGATTGATACCATGCTGGCAAAATTTTTAGATGCCTATCAAAAGAAACCCAAACGACGGGTGATTGGAGCTTCAAAGTTCTATTTCTCAGATGTCGGAGTAGTCAACCATTTGGCGAAACGAGGCAACCTAGAACCAGGAGCTGAACTGTTCGGCAAAGCTTTCGAAAACTGGATTTTCCATGAACTTAGCGCGCACAGTGCTTACAGTAATTTGTATTACGACCTAGCCTACTGGCGCCTCGCCAGCGGCTTAGAAGTGGACTTCATCATCAATGACATGGAGCTAGCGATAGAAGCAAAATCGAGTGCCAAAATTACGTCGGACCACCTGCGAGGACTGCGCGCCCTGGCGGAAGATCACCCCAAAGTCAAACGGCGCATCTTGGTTTCGCTAGAAAAGCAATCAAGGCGAACAGAGGACGGTATCGAACTAATGTCGTACAAAGAGTTTGTGAAATTGCTTTGGTCAAATGAGCTAATCAAGTAGACATCAGCATTACACCATCAACTGTGGACATTTGAGGAGCTTGTCACTTTTCTAGTTGAAATTCGTTTGCCTTCAGTGGGCAGGCCGAAATTTTAGCATCGAAAAGTGACAAGCTTTTTCTTTTTTTGCACCTTTAACTCACTATTTGGTTGGTAAGGCTAACAGGGCTGGCGTTTTGCCGTCAGGTATGAGGCCTCAAATTGTTTGAGACCTTTCCGATTTTCGTACTTTTTCTGACTTTTTAGAGCTTTTGGGACTTCAAGGCTGCGATCAGCTTCGGCATTTGTGTGTAACCTGGAACGCGCCTGAGTGACTGTTCGGCTTTGAGTAGACTGGCTGCTAGCCATCTTTCCATCTGTTCTTCTTTTCGCCAGCGTTTGACGTTTCGCAGCTGGTATCTGGCATTTGAAAACAATGACTCGATGATATTTGTTGTGCACAAGCTTCTTTTCAGTGTGCCTTCGATCTTCAGTCTGTGCAACGTTAGTAATTCCGAATTGCCCTCTAGAAGGCTTTTGGCAGCGGCTTTGTAGCCATCGCGCTCTAGATCGCGCATGAGCGTTCGGAACGCTGCTTCTGCTCCCCTCAGGGTTTTCTTTGAATATGCGGCTGAAAATCTCTGGCAAAAATTCTGACGTTTGTAGTCTGGTAGCTTGTCTTCAACGTTTCTCTTCTTGTGTTGCACGCATCGCTGGACATGGACAGTGTTCCCAAACGTTTCTGCAATGGCTTTTCGCAGGGCTTTGCCGCCGTCAATTGCGAAGAGATGACCACCGTCAGCATCCAGAACACCACGTTCGATCAAGTTGCTGAGCAGCCTTTTGCACGTACCTGAATTCTCTGTTGAGCCAAGCTCGAAGTCTAGAACGTGCTTAGCGCCTGTTTTGTCGACTCCGATTGCAGTGACAAAGAGATTGTCGCCTAGGCCAACGCCATCAATGAAAATCACCGGGAACTCCAACCGCCCAAACGTTCTACTCTTGAACGTTTCTAGCTGTTTGGACATCTCTTTAACAGCTCTGTTACTGATCGTCTGTCTTCCGATTCCGCGGCCATCCAAGAGCTTCTCTAGAACCTTTGGTACATTTCTAGTCGACAATCCAGCCAGCAGTTTTGCTCCGGCCTGCTCATTTAGAAACGTCGGATCATTCAAGGCCTGGTAAGTCTCAAGCGCTACCTCTGTGCCGTTTCTGCCAGCAGTTCGCACTCGCGGCTTCTCGATTGCTACACGCTGTTCAAGCAGTGCCACAGAGCCATCTTGGCTGCCCCAGCGGTTTGCAGAGCGTTCCTTACTTCTTTCGCTGCGCTTGCCTACCAGCTCAATCACTTCACTGTTAATCAACAACTCTGCAAGCAACTGTAGGTATTCATGCATGGTCTGCCGGATGCCGTGCTCCATGATGTATTCCAAATCGAAATCCAGAACCTCAGTTAAATGATCTTTTCTAACCTTACTGAGCTTGACGGATCCAGGCTTCTTGGTCGAAGATCTAGGCATGATGAACCTCCTGCGCGGTTGGCGCTTGGTGGATGTTTGTGATTAAGTACCTAAAACGATATCAGGTACAGCCCACAGTCAGGTTCATCACCTATTTCAACTAATCTTTTGACATCCTCC
>Ga0172380_10004976_pt1 | contig 16540 bp, 13 predicted proteins | sample Leawe162metaG_FD_119747 | JGI IMG/M metagenome (GOLD analysis project Ga0172380, IMG submission 119747) | Leachate microbial communities from a municipal landfill in Southern Ontario, Canada - Leachate well 162 metaG | ecosystem: Engineered > Solid waste > Landfill > Unclassified | place...
TGCAGCGCCAGGTCAGCCATCTGAGCCAGCCATACCAGCGTGGCGACGTTGTTCACCAGAAGGAACTCCTGGTCGCCGCCGCCGGTCTCCGTGTGCGCCATGACGGTGGCGATGAACTCCGGCGGCTCGTCGACGTGCTTCTGGTAGAAGTACTTGCCATCGATGCCGTTCGGATAGCGGGTCATCGTCAGCGGCCGGTCGCGGATCTGGTTGAGGATCTGCGGCGCCATCCGCGCGTAGTACGCCATCAGGTTGCGCTTCGTCAGCGGACGCTGGTCGCCGAATGCCGGCCACATGACCTTGTCGAGGTTGGACACCGTGACCTGAGCGCCGTCGACCTCGATCGTCCCGTTCTTTTTGATCGACTCCAACTGCTCGACGACGGCGAGCCCCTGCTCGCGGATGCCGAGGTGTGGTGTGGGGGCCTCCGGCTTCGGCGCGAGTGTCGTGTGCCGTACCTGGGACGGGGGCTTGTCGTCGCGTACTCGGAGGAACACGGGAGCGCGGAGGTTCCCGTCCGAGGTCATCTGCGTGTATTCGACCTCGATCACCACCTCTGGTTTCACGAACGTCGTGTCCTTGCGGAGCTCTGGGGCCAGCGAGAGCGGCGGTTCCGATACGACCATGCCTTCGAGGCGCTTCAGCAGACGCTTCAGGGTCGCCTCATCGAAGCCGCTGCCAACACGGCCTACACAGGCGAGTTCGCCGTCCTCCGTGCGAGTCGCGATCGTTAGCGCGCCGAACGTCGAGGATCGCGAGTTCAGTCCCTTCGTGTATCCAACCACGATGAAGTCGTCGGTCAGCCGTCGCTTCACCTTCAGCCACGCTCCTCCGCGCTCGCCGCTGGTGTAGGTCGATCCACGCTTCTTCGCGACAAGCCCTTCCAGACCGATCGAGATCGCAGCGTCGAAGGCCGCAACGCCATCCATGTCGAACTGGTCGACGAGCTGCACTGTGCCTGTCGGTGCAACCGTGCGTTCGAGGAGGCCACGGCGTGCCTCCAGTGGCACGCGGCGGACGTCCACCCCGTCGACCGCGAGGATGTCGAACACGAAGTAGACGACCGGTACGTCGCGGTCCGCCTGCCGGATCTCGACGGCGTTCGTGAGGTTCATCCGCTGCTGTAGACGCTCGAACGAAGGCACGCTGTCGTCGTCGAACGCGACGATCTCGCCATCCAGCGTCAGGTGATTTGCGGGCTGCTTCTCGAGCGTCTTTGCCAGGGCGGGGTACTGAGGAGTGACATCGTTGCCGCGTCGCGTGACCAGCCGCGCCGCGCCCTCCTCGAGGGTCATGATCGCGCGGATGCCGTCCAGCTTCGGCTCGAAGATCCAGTCCTTGTGCGCGAACGGCTCGCGGGTCTGCGCCGCGTGCATCGGTTCTAGCGTGCGGGGGAGCGCAGCGCGCTTGGCACCCGGGAGCCGATGAGCGAGGAGCGGCGGCGGCGCGGTCTTCGGCATGCGGCGCCCCCCCTGGAGGTCGGCGATCGACAGACCGCTCAGCACGGACGTCTCGTAGACCTCTGCGAGGTCCTCGCCCGTCGCCCAGTCATCGCGATGCTTCAGCGCAAGCCACGTATCCGGCCCCTGCGCGGTCTTCACCAGCGCCCAGGAACCCTTCATGCGATGCCCGCGCAGGGTCACGGCCACCTTGCCGTTGGCGATGCCCTCCCTCATGCGTCGATTGGACTCCGCGCGGTCCTCGAAGACCAGCGGGCCGTCCTCGTCCGGGGAGTACGTGCCGCGGTCCCACACGATCACCTCGCCAGCGCCGTACTGGCCCTTCGCGATCAGCCCCTCGAAGACTGAGTAGTCCATCGGATGGTCTTCGGTCATGACCGCCAGCCGCCGCTCCTTCGTGTCGGTGGAGGGGCCCTTGGGGATCGGCCAGGACTTCATCACGCCATCGACCTCCAGGCGGAGGTCGTAGTGCATCCGTGTCGCCCGGTGCTTCTGGATGACGAAGGTCAGCGGTGCGTTGGGATCGTCGTCCTCTGCGCCCCCTGCCGACGGGGGAGGTTCCTCCGTGAGCGTGAAGTCACGCATCGCCTCGTAGAGTTCGAGGGCGACGTCCGGCGGTAGTGGATCCGCCGGTGCGGCGTCGGCTGCCTGCTTGCGCCGTGCCGGCATCGATGCGGCCCGCTAGCGGGCAGGAGCCTTCTTGCGCGCCGCTGGCTTCGCTGGCGCGTCGTCAGCCTTCGACTTTGCCGCAGGCTTCGCGGCAGTGGTCTTGGCAGCCGTCTTCGTGCTCGCCTTTGCGGTTGCCTTCGGTGGTGCCTTGGTGGCGGTCGCGGACTTCGAGGAGCCGCGCTTCGGCGCCGGCGCTTCGTCATCCTCGTCCGCTTCATCGCTGGCGTCGGCTCCAGCGGCAGCCGGTGCTGCGCCGTTCGAGCCGCTCTTGCGCGCCTTTGTCGCCTCGATGCTCGCGCGGAGGGCGGCCATCAGGTCGACCGTGCGGGCAGGCGCGGGCGCTTCCTCGGATACGACCACCTCGCCGCCTTCGAGCTTGGTGGTGATCATGTTCATCAGGATGTCGCGGTACTGGTCCTTGTAGCGCTCCGGGTCGAACGGCTCGTGGAGCATGTCGATGAGCGCGAAGGCCATCTTCAGCTCCGCGTCGGAGACTTTCACGTCGGAGACGTCAGTGCCCTCGTAGGCGCGCACTTCGTCGGGGTAGAGGAGCATCTCCACCGTGAGGTGGCCCTCCTGCGGGCGGATCGCGACCAACTGCTCTTTCTGCCGCAGCGCGAGCTTGCCGATCGCGACGAGGTTCTTCGCTTCCAGCGCATTCAGCAGCAGCGCGTACGGCTTCACGCCGGCGTCATCCGGATCCAGGTAGTACGGCTTCTCGTAGAAGATCGGGTCGATCGAGTCGGCCTCGACGAACTGCTCGATCGTGATCGTGTGCTTGCTCGGCACAGGAAGGTTCTCGAAGTCCTCATCCTCCAGGATGACGAACTGGTCCTTCGCGTACTCGTAGCCCTTCTTGATCTCGTTGAACTGCACCTCGCGGTCGAGCGTAGGCGACCAGCGCAGGTACTTGATGGGCTTCAGGTCTTCTTCCGCCAACTGACGGAAGGAGACGTCCTTGCTCTCCGTCGCCGTGTACAGCTTCACGGGGATGGACACCATCCCGAACGAGATTGCGCCGCGCCAGATGGCTCGTGGCATCGCGCGCTCCTCCCTGCCCTCGCGGTATCCGCCCCGCGTTGCTATCGAGTCATAAGTATAGACATACCTACCGGCGAGCCCGATCCACCGTCTGGCGCTGGCGTATATTCCGCCGGCCGGTCGCCCCGGCAGCGCAAGGGAGCTACCGATGGCCGTCCAATCCGTCCGTGTCACCTCGGTCGAGCCGTTCGAGGGCGGCGCGTCCTTCGGCGAGGCTGGCCCCTACGAGTACGTGCAGGCCGTCGTGGACATCGCGGTCGACCCCGCGAACGCGCTCAACGCGAACATCGTCGACCTCGCGTACGCCGAGCGAGGCGCGGATGGCCTGGTGCACGCGGAGGCCGACCTGCGCATCCTGCGGCCCGCCGGTGGCGGGCGCGGGAACGGAGGGCTCCTCTACAGCGTGGTGAACCGCGGGAACGTCGGGCTGCCGTTCAACCTCACCCGCGGCGGCGACGCGAGCGCCCCGGGCGTGCCGGCGGCAGGCGATGCGTTCCTGCTGAAGCGCGGGTGGACGGTGGCGTGGTCCGGGTGGCAGTTCGACGTCATCCGCGGCGGCGCCGCCCTCGGCATGGACGCCCCGAACGCCCTCATCGATGGCGAGCAGATCGAGGGCGAGGTGCGGCTGGAGCTGCACCCGGCCTCGGTGCAGCGCTCCATGCGACTGCTGGACGGCACCGCGGCGCAGTCCGGCCGCACCGAGCCGGTCTACCCGCCCGTGCCCGGCACCGAGGAACACGCGCAGCTGCGCGTGCGCGAAACGCTGCATGGCCCCGGAACGCTCATCGAGCCCTCGCGCTGGCAGTTCGCGCATGACGTGGATGGCAAGCCGGAGCAGGACTATCGCTACGTGTGGCTGGAGGGCGGATTCCAGCCCGGGCGCGTGTACGACCTGATCTACCGCACGCGCACCTCGCCGGTGGTGGGCATGGGCCTCGCCGCCGTGCGCGACGTAGTGTCACATCTGAAGTACGGCCAGCCGGGACAGCCACGACTGATCCCGGAGATCACGAGGGCGATCGGCACGGGTTCCTCCCAGACCGGGCGGTTCCTGCGCCAGTACATCTCGGACGCGATGAACTTCGACGAGCAGCGCCGGCCGGTCTTCGACGGGCTGTTCGTGTACGTCGCGGGCGGGCGGCGGGGCGAGTTCAACCATCGCTACGCCCAGCCCGCCGAGGGGCTGGCGACAAACTTCGGCGACGCCCCGCCGTACGCGTGGCAGGACAGCGAGGGCGGCCTGGCCGACCGGCAGCGCGCCGTGGGTGGCGTGCCGAAGATGATGTCGCTTACCAGCGCGTGGGAGTACTGGCGCGGTGACGCCTCGCTAGCGCACACGGACGTGCACGCCACGCGCGACATCGGTGACTCCGAGGAGACGCGCTACTACCTCATGGCATCCGTTGACCACGTCGGCGGCGCACCGGACACAGCGAAGCGGATGCGCCTCGCGAACCCCGGGGCGGGCGTCGATCCGGGACCGCTCGCTCGTCCGCTCTTCCTCGCGCTGGACCGCTGGATCACGGACGGCACGCCGCCGCCCGCGAGCCGCGTCCCGCGTATTGCGGACGGTACGGGCGTACGCCCCGAGGTGGTGCTGGGTGCAGCGCGTGCGCTTCCGGGTCTGCACGTTCCCGATCCGGAGGGCTTCCCCACGATGCGCCACCTCGACCAGGGCCCGCAGGCCGCCGAGGGTGTCGCGCAGTGGCCGGCGGGGTACGGCGACGTCTATCCCTCGATCGTCTCGGCCGTCGATGCCGACGGGAACGAGGTCGGGGGCATCCGTCTGCCGGAGGTCCAGGTCCCGGTGGCGACGCTCACCGGCTGGAACACGCTGACCGAGCACGGTCAGTACCGCCTGGTGGCAGCGTTGTGCGGCTCGCGGCTCCCGTTCGCACTGACCCGCGCGGAGCGCGAGGCGAACGGTGACCCGCGCCCGTCGATCGAGGAGCGCTACGCGAGCCGCGACGACTACCTCGCGAAGGTTGAGGCGGCAGCCCAGCAACTCATCGCGGACGGCTTCCTGCTGCCGGAGGATGCGGAGCCGGCAATCGCCAGCGCGCTCCGCGGGTACGACGCCCTGTTCGCCGCCAGAGGCTAGGGCCTCATTCCGGAGGGATCGCTTCGGGAGGGAGCGCCTCCGGAGGGATCGCGCCCGGCAGGTCACCTCCGGCCAGGCGAGCGAGTCATGTGGGACTTCGCCCGGCAGCGGGGAGCGATGGTTGAAGCCACGCCGCGCCATCTCCGTTGCCTGCTCCTCGTGGCGTTGGGCCAGCGCCGCCAGGTGTCTGCTCCAGCGCAGCGTCTCCGGGTGCCGCGAGTAACCGCAGCCCGCGCTGGTGCGCGTTCCACATCGTGTGGAGTTCCACGTGCTCACCCAGCAGATGCTTGTCGGTCAGCAGGGCGCAGGGCACGTCCCAGATGCGCACGTGGCCTAGCGCGAGAGGCCGAGGAGCGCCTCGATCGAGGCGAGCACGTCCGCCGTCTCCTCTCGCAGTTCGGCCCGGCCAAGCAGCATTGGGGCGATGACCTCGATCACCTGCGCGAGGTCGGGGTCGTGCAGACAGAGCGCGTCGTGCGCTTCTTCCGGCGTGCGGTCGGGGAGCCAGTATGGACGGAGCGCCTCCACGACGAGGGCGCCGGCCAGCAGTTGCACACGCTCCTCGGCGGAGACTCCCGCGCGCTCCAGGACGGCATGCAGTGCGTCCGCAATCTCCGCGGGCGTGCACGTGGCAAGGTCCAGGCGCAGCAGCTCGCGGCGCGGACCGTTGTCAGGGTGACCCTGTCGGCGGGGGAGCGCAGCCATCGAAGAACCTCGTATGTGCCTGCTCACGTGAGCAGTTCTGATGTTCTTAGTGACGTAACGGAGGAAGGATAGCCTCGCAAGCTGGAGGATGGCAAGAGGGCGCTCGAATCGGGCGTTCGCCGTAGAGGCTCAGTCCACCTCGACCCTCAGCACGACGTCGGCATCCTCGCCGGCGACCAGGCCCTCGGCTTCGCGCACCTGCTTCTTGACCGGCAGGTCGTATGAGCCGGAGGCGCTGGCCGGAAAGATCGAGGTGTTCCAGGTCGTGCGGCCGACGGTGACCGTCACCGGGATCGAACCGAATCCGCGCGGGGACGGCGGTACCAGGTCTCGAACTTCGTCCGCCACCCCGACCGGCAGCGTCAGGAAATGCCAGCCGGCCTGTCCGCCGTGCAGCCACAGAGGCGCTCGGAACTCGAATACCGCAGGAGACATCGCGGAGGCCAGCTAGCCGCCGGAGATGGCGGGGAGCAGGAAGATCTCATCGGAGTCCTGGACCGGCTCCAGGACTCCGTTCTCCGTGATGGTCTCGTTGATCCCCACCGCGATCTCGCTGCGCAGCGAGCCGTCCTTGAGCATCTCGCGGCCGAGCTGCTCATACTCCTTCGCGATGGCGTCGATGACCTGACCGAGGGTGTTGCCGGACACCTCGATGGTCGGTGAGCCGCCGGTATGGTGCCGCCAGTGCGCCGGGATGTGGACCGTGGCCATCGCTATCGTCTCCGACGCGCGACGGCGCCTGCGAGGTTTGCGCGCCGCAGATCGACCATGCGTCCGCTCCTTACGCGTCCGGCGGCAGCAGCTCTTCCAGGATGCGGGTCGGCGACATCGGCGTGTGGTACATCCTCAGGCCGATGGCGTCGTAGATCGCGTTCCGGATCGCGGGCTGCGGCGGGACGATGGGCACTTCGCCGACACCTCGGACGCCGTAGGGGTGGCCGGGGTTCGGGACTTCCACCAGCACCGATTCGATCATCGGCAGGTCATTGGCCACCGGCATGCGGTAGTCCAGGAACGACGCGTTGATGAGGTGCCCCTCGTCGTCGTAGAAGTACTCCTCGTTCAGGGCCATGCCGATGCCCTGCGCGACGCCGCCCTGGATCTGGCCCTCCACGTAGGAGGGGTGGATGGCGGTGCCGACGTCCTGGATCGCGGTGTACCGCAGGATCGTGACCTTGCCGGTCTCGCGGTCAACGTGAAGGTCCACGATGTGGCCCGCGAAGGCGGCCCCCTGCGTGTTGCGTCGGGACGTTGCGGAGACGGCGATGTGGCCGCCGGTCCGCGGCAGACGGTCAGCGATCCCCTTGAACGTGAAGACTCGAGGCTTGCCCTCGTCGTCGTTCGGGCCGGTGATCGTGCCGTCATCGTTGTACGTCACGTTGGTAGCATCGATGTTCCACACGCGCGCGGCACGGCCGACCAACTGCTTGCGGATCTCCATGCCCAGGTCGTAGGCAACCCAGCCGCCGGCGAACGTTGTGCGGCTGCCGCCGGTCACGCCCGTCCAACCAACGGAGTCCGTGTCCACCACCTGAGGCTTCACGTCGTCCATCGTGATGCCCAGCGACTCCGCGAGCTGCATCGCGAGCGACGCGCGCGACCCGCCGATGTCAGTGGAGCCGAGGATGAGGTTTACGGTCCCGTCCTGGTTCACGGTGGCGCTGGAGGATGACTCCATCCCGCCGTTGAACCAGAATCCCAGAGCCACGCCGCGCCCCACGTCCTCGCCGTGCAGCTCGGAGGTGTAGTGGGGGTGGCTCTTCACAGCCTCCATGACAGCGACCGCGCCGATACTCGGCCACGGCTGGCCGCTGGAGTTGGTGCCCCCTTCGTGGGCGGCGTTCTTCAGGCGGAGGTCCATCGGGTCGATCTGCAGGAGCTCTGCAAGTTCGTCCAGGACTGCCTCAACCGCGTACTCGGCCGCCGGAGCACCGGGGGCGCGGTAGGCCGCCGTCTTCGGCGTGTTGGTCACCACGTCGAACCCATCGATGCGCTGGTTTTCGATGATGTACGGGGCGAGTGCGCACTGCATCCCTGCGCCTACAGCGGACCCCGGGTAAGCGCCGGCGGCGAATGCGAGGTCGACCTGGGCCGCTGTGATCGTGCCATCCCGCTTGGCGCCGATCTTCACGCGGTCGTGGGTCGCGGACGTGGGGCCTGTGGCGCGCAGGACGTCCGCGCGGGTCATCCACATCTTCACCGGACGCCCGGTCTTCTTCGAGAGGAGTGCGGCAACGGGCTCCAGGTAGACGTTCAGCTTGCCGCCGAAGCCCCCGCCGATCTCTAGCGGGACGACTTTGATGCGTGACTCCGGCACGCCGAGGAGCGTGGCGCACTGCGCGCGGACTGAGAAGGAACCCTGGGTCGACGTCCAGACGGTGATCTGGCCGTCGCGGTTCCAGAAGGCCGTGCCGTTCTGGGGCTCGATGTAGCCCTGATGGAACTGGCTCGTCGTGAACTCGCGCTCGACGACGACGTCGGCCGCGGCGAAGCCGGCGTCCAGGTCGCCCTTCTCGATGCGTGCGTGCGACGCGATGTTGGTCGGGACGTCCGTGGGGGTTGTCGCCCCCTTCGCCTTCACGGAGGTCCGCAGGTCGTCAAGCAGGATCGGCGCGCCACTGAGCATGGCCTCACGCACGTCGATGACGGCAGGGAGCTTCTCGTACTCGACCTCGATGAGGTTCATTGCGTCTTCGGCGATGTGGAGGTCCGTGGCAGCCACGGCGGCAATCGCGTGCCCGTGGTAGAGCGCTTTCGCGCCGGCCATCACGTTTTCCACGAGCCACAGCGGGTTCGCGGAGCCCTCGCCCAGGTCGAGCGAGCCGCTCTGCTGCTGCGGGAAGTCCTTGTGCGTGACGATCGCCTTCACGCCGGGGAGGGCCTCAGCGCGGGACGTGTCGATGCGCTTGATGCGCGCGTGCGCGTGTGGGCTGCGGAGGACTGCGCCGTAAAGCATGCCCTCCAGGTGAATGTCCGCACCGTACTCGGCGCGGCCGGTGACCTTGTCCACGCCGTCCGGTCGGATCGGACGCGTGCCAATGACCTTGTAGGTGCTGGGCTTCTCAGGAGTAGCGACCATTCGTCAGGAGCCCTTCTGCATTTCGGTGGCGGCGTTCTGCACCGCGCGGATGATCTTGTCGTAGCCGGTGCAGCGGCAGAGGTTCCCTGCCAACCAGAATCGGATCTCCTCCTCGGTAGGGTCAGGCTTCTCCTCCAGGAGCGCGTTGGAGGCCATGAGGAAACCGGGCGTGCAGATGCCGCACTGGAGCGCGGCCTCCTCCAGGAACGTCCGCTGCAACGGGTGCAGCTCGTTCCCGGTCGCAAGGCCTTCCACCGTCTCTACGTGCGAGCCCTCGACCTCGGCGGCCATCACCAGGCAGGAGTTCACCAGCCGGCCGTCGAGAATCACGGAGCAGGCTCCGCAGTTGCCGTTGTTGCAGCCTTCCTTGGCGCCCGTCATCCCCAGGCGCTCACGGAGCGCCTCCAGAAGCGAGTCACGGCTGCTGGAGATCCACTGCCGATCCTCGCCGTTGATGATCGCGCTGACCACGATGCGTTCGTCGGTCGTCATCGGATATCCCTCGTCCTATTCTTCGCCGCGGGCGCGGGCCGCTGCCCGGCGGATGACCCGCTCCGTGAGTACCTGTGCCAGGTGCTTCCGCTGCTTGATGGAGCCGCGCATGTCTGCGATTGGCTGCGCGGCTTCCTTGGCCGCCGCACCAGCGGAACTGATAGTGCTGTCGTCCAGCACCTTTCCGATGAGCGCGGCCGCTGCGGTCTCTACGAGCAGCGGTGTAGGCGCAACCGCGCCGATGGCGATGCGTGCGGTCAGGACCGTGTCACCCTCGAACGTGAGCGCGGCGCCCGCGTTCACGACGGCGATGTCCATTTCGTTGCGCGGGATGAACCGCTCCCACGCCGAGCCGCTCCGAGGGCCGGGAGCGGGGAAGTGCAGTGCCACGATGAACTCGCCGGGCTCCAGCACATTCCGGCCGGGGCCGGTGCAGAAATCGGCGATCGCTACCTCGCGAGGGCCGGACGGCCCCGCGATCCGAGCGACGCCGCTCAGGGCCATCATCGCCGGGATCGAATCCGCCGCGGGCGAGGAGTTCGCCAGGTTGCCGCCGAGCGAGGCGCGCCCCTGGATCGCGGTGCCACCGATGACGTGGGACGCCTCCGCCAGCGCGCGATAGTCCTTCAGGACTCGTGCGTCCCCATATACCTGGTACAGCGGGACAGCGGCACCAATTGTGATGCCGGTAGCGTCGGCACTGATGCCCATCACCTCGGGGATGTGCTTGATATCGACGAACAGGTCGATATCCCGACGGCGCTCGCGGGCCTGGACGATTACGTCCGTGCCTCCGGCCAGCACTCGGGCGACATCGCCCCCGTCGCGGAGCATGCGCACGGCTTCGTCAACCGAACTGGCACGCGCGTACTTAACAGCCTGCATCGGGCATCCTCTCGAGGGCAACCGGTTCGTCACGTTCACGGGCAGCCGTACCGGGCCGTGGACGATTATGCCATGCCACGCATCTCGCCCGCTGTCAGCGCCAGATGGGCAGGGTAGGGCCAGCCGGGCTGGCTGCGGGTGTCATCGCTGACGGTCACGGAATAGCGACCCGAGCACAATCGCGAGGCCCAGCGCCACCACCGCGCCAGGCAGCACGATCTCGAAGCGGAAGTTCGCTGCGTCCACCGCTTCCAGGAGGAAGCACACGCCCAGCACCATGAAGACCAGCCCGGTCAGTGCCGCGCCGACGTGGAAGGAGCCGTTCATGGCCGGACCTCCGCTGAGCCGAACACCACCGACAGATCAACGTGGATTCGCCGGTCGGCACTGTCGTAGCCGGGAGACGCATAGCTGTGGTTGAGAGCGATTCCGCCCGTCTCCACGACGTCTCCATCCACGCTGCTGAATGCCCCGTCCACCTCGATGCGGTACGCGGCGCCCTCCGGGAGTCTGAGGTCGACGGAACCGAACGCGATATCCACCTCCAGGGCGGTGGTACCCGCGGGTAGTTCCAGATCGCGAAGGTCGATGGTCATGGAGCCGAAGGCGTGCGAGTACGAGTCCTGGAGTTGTGCGAGGTTGGTCACCCGCTCCTGGCGGTTGCCGAAGCCGCTGTCGATGTCCGCGTCGAAGTTTGTCAGGTCACCTGCGGCGAGCACCGCGGTGAGGATGACGGCAAGCACGACCAGTCCCCCTGGCACCCGACGTCGCGCTTCGATAGCGATGAAGAGCCCCACCAGGATGAGTGCGGCAGAGAGTCCGACCTCCCATGGTGGGAGGTCCACGTCCAGGTCCAGCTGCGCGACCAGGAACGCGAGCCCGCCCGCGATCAGCAGCAGCCCCCACACCACGCCGCCCATACCGCGGCCGCGGCGTCGGTGCTCGAGGTCGTCGTCGGGACGGGAAGGGTCGAGTGCCGCTGCGTGGTCGCTTTCGGGGATGAGCAGCCACAGCACGAAGTAGCCAGCCGCGGCAAGGCCGCCAGACAGGAAGGCGAGCGCCACCATCCCGACGCGGATGAGTGTGGGATCTGTGTCCCAGTATTCCGCCAGCCCGCCGGCGACGCCGCCGAACCATCGCTCCTCGCGCGACCTCGTCAGGCGCCGGGGACGTCGCGCGCCGGGGCTCGGCGGAGGCGCGGTGGCCTCGTCGCCAGGCTCGGGCGCCACGGCTGGCGTGCCCGATGGCTCGAGATCAGCAGCGTTCTCGTAGGGAGCGTCGTCCGGCGGCGGGTTTGTCATGCGTCGCTCCCAGCACTTGCGAGGTTGCTTGCAGCCGACGCGCGGTGCGATCGCTTGAACGACCGCCATGCGCCGAACCCGACGATCACCGTCGCTCCACCGAACGCTCCGAGGATGCCGACGACCACGGGGATCACGGCCGCGCCGGCGATCCCGAGGAATCCGCCGCCCACACCCACCAGAAGCGACTTCAACATCCACGAAGCGTAGCGCGCGGCGTGTCTCAGCGGGGCGGGCGGCCTCAGGTGCCGGGCTTTCGGCCCCGTCGCGCGATCCGGTCGATGGGGAGCCCGTCGTCGTCGTCGTCGACCTCGCCGAAGCGGAAGCCTTCGACGAGGTGGCGCCTCAACTCTGGCATCGGCTCCACGGTGACACCAAGCTCTTCGCGGATACGTTCCCGGAACGACATGTATGCCCTGAGCGCCTCGATGCGGTTGCCCTGCGCGACATGGACCCGGATGAGGGCGCTGACTGCGCTCTCGCGCAGCGGGTCTGCGCCCACGGCGAGGTACGCGGCGTCCAGCGCCTCGATCGCACGACCGGCCGCGGAACGAAGCAATGCGAGCTGTTCCAGCGCGTGGAGGGCGAGCCCGTGCAGGCGCTCGCGCTCGACGATCAGCCAGTCATCCTGCCACCCCGGAAGTAGCTCCGCGAGGAGGCCGCGTGCGTCTACCTCCAGCAGATTCGGGCCGTCTGTCGCCGAGGCATCCAGTCCGGACGCCAGACGAGTGAGCTCCTGGACGTCGACCCTCACCGCCGGGGAGAGCTCGAAGCGCTCGGAATCGTCCCTCAGCAGCGCTGGGCACGCATTGCGGAGCCTCCAGAGCGCGTTGCGGAGGTTCCCGCGGGACCGCTGCGCCGGCAGCTCCGGCCAGAGCAACGCCGCCGTGCGCTCTCGGTCCAGGAGCGCCGGCGACAATGCGATCAGCGCCAGCAACCTTCGCGCTGGCGCGCTGACCTCCAGCCGCTGGCCGCGGCAGCTCAGCTCGAACCCTCCGAGGAGCGTAAGCACAGGTGAGTGCGTAGCTTCGGAAGCGTTCGAGGGATCAGTGTCGGGGGTGGATTGGGCGTGGTTCGTCTGCATCGCGACCTCGGGGGGTCGCGACCCATCTTGAGCGAGGCCGCCCGGTCACCGCTCGGGCCGCGAGGCCGGAGTGATCTCCGACCCGATTGTCTACGCGGGCATATCCACCCGCGTGTTTGTCTTGAACGTTGTGCCACTGTACCAATCCGACCGTATACGCGGCCCCGTCTCCTGGGGCGTCTCTGTAGGTACGACGGCGAGATATTTCAGGGCTGATAGTCCGTCGTGAGCGCCGCGGAACGCGGCTCTGGGAGGCCGGAGCGGAGACGGGGCCGACCTACGTTCGACGCGGCGAATCCCCGCCACGTCGCACAGTAGGAGGATCAACCTCAATGACAGGTTCGAAGTACTGGAGGCCCGCTGCGGCGGCCCTCGCTGCCGGCGCCCTTGCGCTGTCGTCGCTTTCGCCCGCCTTCGCGCAGACGGAGGAAAACGCTCCGCCGGAGCCGCAGGATGACGCTGCTACGACTGCATTCCAGACGAGCGTGCAGATCGATGTGCTCGCCAACGACTCCGATCCGGACGGTCAGGGCATCTTCCTTGCCGACTGGACGCAGGGCACCGATGGCTCCGTGGACGTCATCGACGCGATTGTGACGTACACACCGAACGAGGGGTTCTCGGGTGAGGACACCTTCGAGTACACCGTGTCCGATGGTGAACTGACCACCACCGCAACCGTGACGATCATCGTTGAAGAGGCGCCTGTCGTTGAGGCACCCGTAGCGCTCGACGATTCGGCGACAACCGCGTCCGAGACTGCGGTCGTTATCGACGTACTGGCGAACGACACGGGCGCAGACGGCGTCGAGCTCACGATCGAAAGTGTGACGGAGCCGGCGAACGGCACCGCCGAGATCGTCGAAGGTGCCGTGACCTACACGCCTAACGCGGACTTTGCAGGCGATGACACGTTCCAGTACACCATCACAGATGGTGCGACGTCCGCCACTGCCACTGTGACCATCACGGTCGAAGAAGCAGTTGGGCCTGGCGTGCTTGACCCGGATGTCGTTGCTGCCTGCGAGGCGTACGACGGCGATGACGCTTCGACGAAGCTGCTCTGCCGCGTCTACCTGAGCGGCAACCTGTCTCCGTTTGTGCAGCAGATCGTCGGGTCGATCATCCTCCTCACGGCTCCGGTGCCGGAGCCTGACCCGGTGCTCGTGGCCTGCGAAGCCCACGCCGGAGACCCGACCGTGGATGCCCTGTGCGGTGTCTACCAGACGGAAGGCCTGCCGAACTGGTTGAAGGAGGGGGTTGGCGACCTGATCCTGAGGCTCACCGAGGAGGCCGCCGAGGACAGCGACTAGCTCCTGCCCCGACCGAGCCTGCCCGTTGGGCGCACGGCTCGGACAGGACGGCCCGCCGATGGCGGGCCGTCCTGCGTGCGTGCTGCTACTGAGGCGCTACGGAGCTGCGACCTCGGCTGCGATTGCCTCGACGGTGAGGCTCTCCAGCGTCGCGGAGCCGATAATCGTGGCGAACGAGGTGTCCGCAGCGTCACGCCCCACGCCAATCTGCACCAGTCCGGTGAGGGGCGCCATCCCGGTAGGGTCAAAGGGGTACCAGTTTGCCCCCAGGTACGCTTCGAAGTAGCCGTGGAAGTCGGCCGGCTCCAGGTTCAGCGCGTATGCGGAGACATAGCGCGCCGGGATGCAGAGCGCACGACAGAGCGTGATTGCCAGGTGCGCGTAGTCGCGACAGACGCCAGTCCGCTGCAGGAGGACGTCACACGCGGTGGTGCGCGAGTCGGTACTCCCGGGGGTGTACTCCATCCGCTCGCCGATCCAGTCGCAGATCGCCGCCACCCGCTGGTAGCCCGGCTCCACTGCCCCGAACTCGTCTTCGGCGAGCTGGCCGAGTCGATCAGACTCGCAGTACCGACTCGGCGTCAGGTAGGACAGGACATCGTCCGGCAGTTCGGCGTGAGCCAGCTCATCCATCCGGCCATCCAGCCCGGCCGGCTCGGCCAGCCGCGCGCGTGCGTTGTAGCGAAGCCGGAACGGCCCGGGATCAGCGGTCAGCCGGAATATCCGGTTGCCCTCGTCGCCAATCGCGGACTCCGTGTACGTCACGTTCGGATCCAGGACGACCGTCTCGGACTCGATCGCCTGCCCCGGCGTCCGCAGGGCGGCTACGTTGAAGAGGAAACTGGTGGGCGCCAGCACCTCGTACTGGAGGTCGCATCTGACATCGATCAGGCTCACGGCACGCTCTCAGTCCATCGCGGTCAGGTATCTCGGGAGGTGCGCAGCAGCCCGGCGATGAGCCGGGCTTGAGATGCTGCAACGCGGCGATCCGCGTGCTGCCGCCGAGGTAGCGGGATTCAGATCAAGTGTACCGGTGCGCGACGGATCCTGATGTCGCGGATGTTCAGCATCGTGACCGTACGGGCGGAGCGCGGGAGGCGAAGTCATGCCGGAGAATTTCGACAGAGCCTACTGGGAGCACGCGGAGGGGCGCGAGGTCGGACAGGGTCGCACACCTAACCCGTACCTCGTGAGTGAGACCAGCGGCCTGGCGCCGGGTACGGCGCTGGGACGCGGGCTGCGGCGACGGCGAGGAGGCAGTCTGGCTCGCCGCAGCAGGCTGGCAGGCTCGATGCTGCGACGTGGGGCATTGTCACGGCCGAGGAGCACACCCGGGACCTCACTGACCGCGTGGGCCGGACGACTCAGCTCCACGACGCCATCGTGCGCGCCACTCGACGCCGATGACGCCGGCGGCTCTAGCGGCGCGCGAGTGGCAGCATGGAAGCAACGCCGGAGGAGCGCCGGACTTCGAGTAGAGGAGGGGGCGGGGAACAGGATTCGAACCTGCGCTCCGCGTCTTCGGATGGCGTACCCTCCGCCGCATGACCATTTCACCCCGCTTCCTAGCCGTCCAAACCGAGAGCGATGACCCCGCGTGGTTCGCAATCGAGCGGGAGATCGTGGAGCCTGCCGGAGGGCAGGTGATCGTGCGCCGCGCTGCGAATCAAGATGAGCGTGCCGAGTTGCTGCGCGACGCGCAGTGCGTACTCGTGGGCGGCGCGAAGATCGACGAGCCCCTGCTCGACCGCCTGCCGAAGCTCGAGCTGATCATCCGCTACGGCGTCGGGCTGGACACGCTCGACATCCCGGCCGCGACACAGCGGGGCGTCGTGGTCGCCCACTATCCGGACTTCTGCCAGCCGGAGGTCGCGAACCACGCGCTCATGCTGATGCTCGCGGCGTCTCGCAAGCTCGTCCAGCACGACCGCGCGGTGCGTAGTGGCACCTATCGAGGTGTCCCGCTCCCGGTGTCCCCCTCGGTGACCGGGGAGACGCTGGGGATCGTCGCGCTCGGGGCGATCGGACAGCAGATGGCGAAGCGGGCGCGAGCGCTGGACATGCGTGTGATCGCCTATGACCCGTACCTCGATGACGCGACATTCGAACAGCACGGGGTGGAACGTGTCCCGACGCTGGAGGCGCTGCTGAGGGAGTCGGACCACATCTCGATCCATGCGCCGCTGACGCCGGAGACGCATCACCTGTTCGGGCGGGAGCAGTTCGCGCAGATGAGGCCGACAGCGATCCTCGTGAACACCGCGCGCGGGCCGATCGTCGAGGAGGCCGCGCTGGTCGAGGCGCTCCGCACCGGGCAGATCGCCGGCGCCGGGCTCGACGTCTTCGAGGTGGAGCCGGTGACGGCAGAGTCGCCGCTGTTGGCGCTGGACAACATCGTCCTGACGCCGCA
>Ga0172380_10004977_pt1 | contig 16538 bp, 9 predicted proteins | sample Leawe162metaG_FD_119747 | JGI IMG/M metagenome (GOLD analysis project Ga0172380, IMG submission 119747) | Leachate microbial communities from a municipal landfill in Southern Ontario, Canada - Leachate well 162 metaG | ecosystem: Engineered > Solid waste > Landfill > Unclassified | place...
CATGGAGCCCTATGCGCAACTGGTTGCCATTGGGACGGAAACAGCGGTGGCCTTCGAGGACCCCGGAAGAGCCAGGGAAATACTCGTAACGCTACGGGCCAATGCGCAGATTCTTGGAGCGGAAATAGTTTTGCGGGACGGGCGGTTGCTGGCCGACTACTTCAGCAGTGGCGCCAAGACAGTTTTTCACCCGTTCAAAGCAGACGGCGTCCACCTGTACGGAAACAGCGCGGAGTTGCAGTGGAGCCTGCAAGATGACGCGCATCTGCACATCGTCATGAGTATGGAGGGGCTCAACCAGCAAACACGAAACGTCTTGCTGCTGTTTGCCGCTGGGGTGCTCGCCTTGCTTGTGGCCACCACTCTGAGTCTGCGGGCTGCTCTGCAACGAACCATAGTCCGCCCCATCTCCACCCTGGCCGAGACCGTCGAGCAGGTACGTACCCTGGCCGATTACCGCCAGCGTGTGCCGGCCTCCGACTCCGACGAGGTAGGCCGTCTGGGCCGAAGCTTCAATGCCATGATGGGTGTGATCCAGGAACGGGAAGATGATTTGCGGCAGCTCACCCTCTTCCAGCGCACCATTCTGGACAACGTGGCTTACGGTGTTATCTCTACCACTCCTGACGGGGTTGTCACCAGCTTCAATCCTGCGGTCGAACGCTTGCTGGGTTACACGGCAGATGAGATAGTGGGCAAACAGACGCCGGCGTGCTGGCACGATCCGGAAGAGGTAACGCGCCACGCCCTCCGGTTGTCCGGGGAACTGGGCGAAACGATCACGCCCGGATTCGAGGTGTTCGCGGCCCGCGCACGGCGCAACCTGCCGGAGGAGAACGAGTGGACCTTCATTCGCAAGGACGGCAGGCACATCCCGGTAAATCTGTCTATAACTGCGCTACGGGATGAGGAAGGCCATATCACGGGATTCGTCGGCATGGGGTATGATCTTACCGAGCGCAAAAAGGCGGAAGAGGCGCTGCATCTCCAAACGGTCGAGCTTGAAGAAGAAGTCGCAGAACGGCAGATGGCGCAGGAGAACCTTCAGGAAAAGGCCCTGTTGCTGGAAGAAGAAATTGAAAAGCGCCAGAAAGCTCAGGACGAGCTGGAACAATTGAATAAGAGTCTTGAACGGCGTGTAGAGGAGCGCACGACTGAACTTGTGAAGATTAATGAGGAGTTGCACCGGATGAATCGACTCTTTGTCGGCCGGGAGCTGCGGATGGTGGAACTGAAGGAGCGGAACGCGGAGTTGGAGAAAGCGGCGAGCAAGGATACCGTTTGATAGCTGTTCCGGACGCATTACGGCAGAAACGAGGTGATAATATGGCTGACGAATCGGACAGACTCTTTCATGACCTGGTAAGCGCAATCGAGAAAATCGGTATTCACGACCATCTCTGCCTGATTTATGAAACCCGGGAAGAACAGTTCTCTGCGGTGATTCCCTTTATGAAGATCGGCCTGGAGCGCGGTGAACAGTGTGTGTACATCGTTGACGACAATACCGCGGCGATGGTCATCGACAGGATGAAGGGAGCCGGTATTGACGTGGAGAGCGCGGTCGAATCCGGGAGGCTGACTATTGCCAGCAAGCAGGACGCCTATCTGAAGCAGGGATATTTCGACCCGGACTGGATGATCGGTTTTCTTAAGCAAGCTACGGATGAAGCCAAAGCGGCGGGGTTTTCCGCGCTGCGGGTCACCGGCGAAATGACCTGGGTGCTTGGCGGAGATCCCGGTACGGAACGCCTGATGGAGTATGAGGCGAAGCTTAACTATTTTTTCCCTGAACATGACGCGCTTGCCATTTGTCAGTATAACCGGGACTTTTTCCCGCCGGGCATTATAAAAGACGTTATAGCCACACACCCGCTCGTAATTTGCGGCGGCATGGTGTGCAGTAATTTTTATTACATCCCGCCGGACGAGTTTCTGGGAGAGCAGCACGCTGACAAAGAGATCGACCGGCTTCTGGCCAACATCATCAACAGGAAAAAGGTGGAGGATGAACTGAGGCGGTATCGGGAGCAGCTCGAAGAACTGGTCAGGGAGCGGACCGCGGAGCTGCGTCGCCTGAACCGGGAACTGCGGGCCATCAGCAATTGTAATCAGGTTCTGGTACGGGCTGATGACGAGCTGACCCTGTACAGGGAGATCTGCCGCATTATCTGTGATGAGGCCGGATACCGCTTGGCCTGGGTGGGCAATGCCGAAGATGACGATGCCAGGACCATACGCCCTGTCGCCTGGGCCGGGGTCGAGGAGGGCTATCTTGCCGAGGCCCGGATCACATGGGCCGACACGGAACTGGGCCGCGGTCCCAGCGGAATCGCCATCCGGAGCGGAGAAAGCGCCTGCATCCAGGATTTCACCACCTCTCCCCAGGCTGCTCCGTGGCGCGACAATGCCTTGCAGCGCGGCTATCGCTCCAGTATTGCCTTACCCCTGAAGGATGAAAACGCACATACCTTCGCTGTTCTCAATATCTACTCCTCGGAGCCCAATACCTTCACGGCTGAAGAAATGCGGCTCATGGAAGAACTGGCTGGCGATCTGGCCTTCGGCGTAATGGTCCTGCGTGCCCGCGCCGAGCGCAAACGGGTGGAAGAGGAACTCTACGAAGCTCAGCAGATGTACCGCGCCTTGATCGAAAACTCACCGGATATTATTGCACGCTATGACCGTGACTGCAGGCGCACCTATGTCAATCCGACCTATCTCAGGGTGGCCCGGATTTCACAACAGGAACTGCTTGCCACCGCACCGGAAGAACGTTCGCCGCTCCCCGCAGCCAGTGCGACAGTACTTCAGAATCTGCTTCACAGGGTGCTTGACAGCGGTGTTGCCGAGGCCGTTGACGTCGTCTGGCCAAAATCGGACAACATTGATTACTGGTACAACATTTATGCCTTTCCGGAGCTTGACCGCGAAGGGCACATCGTAAGCGTGATGACTGTTTCCCGGGATATCACCAGGCGCAAGCAGGCTGAGGAAGCGCTTGGCCGGAGCAATGAAGAGCTTGAACAGCGGGTCAGGGAGCGCACCAAGGAGCTGGAGCGGAGAAATCATGAGCTTGAACAAATGAACAAGGCGTTTGTGGGGAGAGAATTGAAGATGGTTGAACTGAAGAAGAGGGTCGAGGAATTGGAGAGGGACAGGATATGAAAACAACGTCGTATTTTGTTACTGCGTTGCTTGGATTTTTGCTATGCGCCAGCCCAGTCAGTGCCGTTGTAATAGAGCCCTCCGGTGGCCAGGAATACGAAGGCTCCAGCGCCGGATAAACAGAATGGGTGTTGATATGAAATCGAACGGCAGTACGGCAGTATCTCCGGACATCTCTGGTAAAAAGTCATTTCGTCCGCTCGTTGCAGCGGTTACGATCCTTGCTGTTGCTCTGATCTGTTCGGTTACGCTGATCCGGTATTCGGAACAGCGGCGCTTTGAGCTTGAACGGGCTCGGGTCTCCGATATTGCCGGCGACCACGCCCATGCGCTTCAGGCCGGTATTGAAAGAACGCTTTCCGCAACTGTTTCCCTGGCAGCCCTGGTTCGCGAGGGCAAAGGGGAAATTTCCAACTTTGAAGCTACAGCCAGAGAGATGCTGCCATTGTTTCCGGGTGCCGCTTCGCTGCAACTGGCTCCAGGCGGTGTCGTGCGGCAGATCGTGCCGTTGGCCGGTAATGAAGGGGCCATCGGACACGACCTGTTCAAGGATCCAGCGCGGCGCAACGAGGCCATCAAGACGCGGGACGACAGAAAATTAACGCTGGCCGGCCCGTTTACCCTGAAACAGGGCGGCTTTGGCGCGGTCGGGCGGATGCCTGTCTATCTGGATAGCGGCACGGGCGGTGGGTCATTCTGGGGTTTCACCAATGTTCTGATCCGATTTCCCGAAGTGCTTGAACCTGCCCGCCTGACCAATCTGGAACAGCGCGGCTTTCGTTACGAGTTGTGGCGGTCGCACCCCGACACCGGCAAGCGCCAGATCATCGCCGCATCCTCATCCGCCCCGTTGATCAGACCGGTGGATCGCTCGTTTGAACTGCCAAACGGAACCTGGACCCTGAGCGTTGCCCCTTCAGCGGGGTGGAGCGATCCCGCCGGGCTAGCGCTCAAGAGCGCACTCGGTGTCGCATTCAGCCTGCTGTTCTTTTTCCTGACGCACTCCCTGCTTAACACCCGCGCCAAAGCGCTGCAGATAGCACAGGAGCTGACCTCCGAGCTGCGCAAGAGCGAGGAAAAGTTCAGGGCCATCTTTGACCATACATTCCAGTTTATCGGATTAATGAGTGTTGATGGCACGCTGATAGAGGCAAACAAGAGTGCTCTGCAGCTTAGCGGGTTCAGGGAATCCGAGGTCATTGGCAAGCCGTTTTGGGAAACTCCATGGTGGACTCACTCCCGGGAAATGCAGGAAAAATTACGCGCGGCAATTGAGAAGAGCGCACAGGGAGAGTTCGTCCGTTTTGAAGCGACACATCCGGCCATTGATGGCAGCCTACATTATGTCGATTTCTCTTTGAAGCCGGTGATGGATGAAAATGGAAATGTAGTTCTGCTCATTCCTGAAGGGCGCGATATCACCTCCCGCAAACGGGCCGAGGAAGCAATTCATCTCCAGGCGGTCGAGCTTGAGGAGGAGGTTGCCGAGCGGCAGATGACGCAGGAGAATCTTCAGGAAAAGGCGCTGCTCCTGGAAGAAGAAATCGAAAAACGCCAACAAGCGCAGGATGAGCTGGAACGATTGAACAACGAACTTGAACAGCGGGTGCGGGAGAGAACAGCCGAGCTGGAGGCCAAGAGCGACGAACTGGAGCATAAGAACCGGGAGCTGGAGCGATTCAATAAATTGTTCGTAAATCGGGAACTGAAGATGGTGGAGTTGAAGGAGAGGATTTGTGAACTGGAGAGAACTACGGTGGAGAAGTAATCTCTGACGTTGCAGATCTTCTGGCAACAAATTGGTGAAAGGCAAAGTCATGGTTCAAGGCAAGCAATCCGAAACAGTTTACTCGATTGTTACCGTCACTGCCGTGGTTCTCGGCATCTATTTCAGCGGCAACTATGCCTATGTCCTGTTCCACGGGCTCGTGGAGATTGTCAGCGTTGCCATCGCCTTTGCCATGTTTACCCTCGTCTGGAACACGCGCGAATACCTGGCGAACAACTATCTCCGCCTGCTCGGCATCGGTTATGCGTTCAGCGCGCTGATCGATCTGTTACATACCTTCTCCTTTCAGGGGATGACCGTATTCACCGGCTACGGCGCAAATCTGGCCCCCCAGCTCTGGCTTGCCGCACGGTATCTGCAGACCGTTACCCTTGTCGCGGCGCCGCTCGTCATAAAGCGCTCCCTGGACAATCGCCTCGTCTTCGGCGCGTATGTGGTGGCTGTCGCAGGGCTGTTGTTTATGGTTTACTCCGGCCATTTTCCCGATTGCATCATCGCGGGCAAAGGGCTCACTCCGTTCAAGAAAGACAGCGAATACGTCATCAGCGGCCTCCTCGTCATATCCCTGTATCTCCTCTCCCGGAAACGGAGCGATTTCAGCGGCAGAATCTATTGGCTCATTGTCGCATCAGTAACCCTGACCATCGTTTCGGAACTCTGCTTTACCGCCTTTGTCAGTATGTACGACTTTAGCAACAAACTCGGCCACATCGCCAAACTGGTGGCGTTCTACCTCGTGTACCGGGCTATACTCGTCACCGGTCTCAAGGAGCCGTTCGAAGTTGTCTTCAGGACGTTGAAGCAAACGGAGCAGGAGTTGCGCGACCACCAGGAAACCCTCGAAGACCGGATCTGGGAGCGGACCGCTGAGTTGAGCGCCCTCAACGCCGAACTGGAAGACAGGGTTGTCAAACGCACCCGGGAATTACAGCAGGCCAAGGACGCGGCCGAAGCCGCCAACCGCGCCAAGAGCGTCTTCCTGGCCAACATGTCCCACGAGCTGCGCACGCCGCTTAATGCCATCATCGGCTTTTCCGATATCCTGCGGCGCGAGCAGGGCATCTCCGAGAGCCAGCAGGAGACCCTGGGCATCATCCGGAAGAGCGGCGATCACCTGCTCGGCCTGATCAACGATGTGCTCGACATCGCCAAGATCGAGTCCGGCCACATCGAGCTGGAACCGAAACCGTTCGATCTCGGCGGCATGGTGCTCGACGTCACCGACCTGCTGAGCGTTCGCGCCGCGAACAAGGGCTTAAGCCTGCTGCTCGACCAGTCTTCAGAATTTCCGCGCTACATCGTCGGCGACGAGACCAAGCTGCGGCAGATTCTCATCAATCTGATTTCCAACGCCATCAAGGCCACCGAACAGGGCGGTGTTACCGTGCGGCTGTGGGCAAAGCACAACCACGCCGCGCATCTGATCATGGAAGTTGAGGATACCGGCTGCGGCATTGCTTCGGAAGATCAGGACAAGCTGTTCCAGCCATTCGTGCAGGTCGGCCCGCAGGCCGGTCAACAGGGCACCGGCCTGGGGCTTGCCATCACCCGCCAGTTTGCCAAGCTGATGGGGGGCGGCATATCCGTCACCAGTTGCGTTGGCAAGGGGAGCATCTTTCGAGCGGAGGTGATTGTCAAACCGGCGAGCCCGGAAGAGATCCCGCAAGCCCCTCCGGAGTTGGGCGAAGTCACCGGCCTCGAATCGGGCCAGCCATCCTGGCGGGTTCTGGTGGTGGAAGACCAGCAGGACAACCAGATACTCCTCATGCGTCTGCTGGAAATGGCCGGTTTCCAGACCAGGCTGGCCGAAAACGGCGCCGTAGCGGTGGAACAGTTCACCTCGTGGCAGCCGCACTTCATCTGGATGGACCAGCGCATGCCGGTGATGGACGGCGTGGAAGCCACTCGCCGCATCCGTGCCCTGCCCGGCGGCGATGCGGTTAAGATAGCCGCCGTCACCGCCTCCTCCTTCAAGGAGCTGGATGAGAAAGTGACCATGACCGGCTTCGACCTCATCGTGCATAAGCCCTACCGCCCGGCACAGATCTTTGACTGTATGGAGCGCCTGCTGGGTGCGCGCTTTGTGCGGACAGAAGCGGAAGCATCGCCAACTCCGGCTCCGCAGCTTTCTTCCGCCGCAATGAACACCGCGCTGGACGCTCTGCCAGGCACCCTGCTCCATGAATTGGAAGAGGCGCTGCTGCTCCTGGATAGCGAACATATTCAACAGGTAATCGATGAGATCAGCAGGATCGCCCCCGAACTTGCCGCCGCACTCGGCGAGCGGGCAAAAAATTACGACTACACCGGTATCAAGGAAGCGCTACGGGGGAGGAGATCTTCATGAATAGCCAGGGCACTATCCTTGTCGTGGATGATGACGCCGAATCATTGCGGGTTCTGGTCAGTACACTTCAGCCGGAAGGATACACTATCAGGCCTGCCAACAGCGGAGAGCTTGCACTGGCATCCATTGCCGCGCAGCCGCCCGACCTGATCCTCATGGATATCCGCATGCCCGGACTTGACGGTTTCGAGGTCTGCCGCCGCCTGAAGGCGGAGGAGACGACCAGGAGCATACCGGTCATCTTCCAGAGCGCCGCCACCGACCTGGCCGACCGTCTTGAAGGCTTACGACTGGGCGCCGTGGATTACATCTCCAAGCCGTTCCAGCGGGAGGAGCTTCTGGCACGGGTGAGGACTCATCTGGAGCTCGCCCTGTTGCGAGGAGATCTGGAAGAACTTGTCAAGGAGCGAACCGCGCAGTTGAAATTGGAAATCGCGGAGCGCAAGCGGGCCGAAGAGAAACTTCGCACATTGAACGGGGAACTGGAAGAGCGGGTACAGCAGCGCACCTCCGAGCTGGCGGCCAAGAACACCGAGCTTGAACGAATGAACAAGGTTTTCGTGGGGCGGGAGCTCAGGATGGTGGAACTGAAGGAGCGGATCAAGGAGCTGGAGACGGAAATTCCGAAGAGAATGTAAGTAGTACATGACTCCAACGTGCTTGAGTTGATTGCATTATCTCAAGCACGTTGGCCGCAGAGGTGACGACACATGAGATCCTTCAGCAGAAACTTCATCCCGTTGGCAACAGCCGCATCCAAACGGTTCTTTGTCTTTGTCATGGCACTGGCCGCGCTCCTCGCGTCAGCCCCGCTGGTTGCCCATGCCGAAGCCCCGGTTCACGGGCGCGATAGCGTCCTCGTCCTCCACTCCTACAGCCCGGACTACACGTGGACGCATTCGCAGCAGGAGGGCGTCGACGCCGTCTTCGGGCCTCTCGCCGCCACGTATGACGTGCGCATCGAGTACCTTGACGCGGTGCACCACCCGATGCTGCTGAAAGGGCCGCTGGTTCTCGACCTTCTCCGCGCCAGGTTTGCGGACCAGCGTTTCCGGGTGGTGCTGACGTCAGATAATGCCGCGTTCGACTTCGCCCGCGCGCACCGGGACGAGCTCTTCCCTGGTGTGCCGATCGTGTTCATGGGCCTGAACGGTTACGAGGAGTCGCTGCTCCACGGCGAGAAGGGCATCACCGGAGTAGCCGAGGACCCCGACATTTCCGGCACGCAGCAGGTGCTGCTGCAACTCGTGCCGCAGACGAAGCGCATCATCTTCCCCGGCATGGCGGACGACCCCAGCTATCGCGCCAACCGCGCCACGGCCGTCAAGGGCCTGGCGGCGCTCCCCCCGCACGTCACGGCCGAGTTCCCCGAGTATCCCGACGTGGACGCGGCTCTTGCCGCCCTCCGGACGCTCCCGCCCGACGCGGCTATCATCGTCATGGCCAACATGCACACGCGTGATGGCGAGGGGATCAGCAGCCAGCGCGTCGTTGAGCTCGTTTCGGCGGCCGCGCCGTGCCCCGTCTTCACAAACTGGGACTTCGCTGTCGGCCATGGAGCCGTGGGGGGGAGCGTCATCAGCGGCGTCGAGCAGGGGCGCCTGGCGGCGGAGATCGCAGTTCGGATCCTCCGCGGCGAGCACCCGGAGTCAATACCGGTGCATCGCGGGGCGGGAAAGGCCTTCCTCTTCGACTACCGGCAGCTGGCCCGGTTCGGGATTCCGGCATCGCGGCTACCCCAGGGAAGCATTGTCCTCAACCAGCCTCCGGTGCGGCAATTGCCGGTGTGGGTCACCTACTCCACAGCTCTTGTTATCTTCTTCATGACCATAATCGTTGCCATCTTGTACCGGCATCGGAAAAACCTCCAGGAACTGGTCAAGGAACGCACAATCCAGTTGGAGGAAGCCAAGGACCAGGCGGAGAGAGCCAACCGCGCCAAAAGCATCTTCCTGGCCAACATGAGCCATGAACTGCGCACACCTCTGAATGCAGTGCTGGGGTTTTCGCAGGTGATGAGGAACTCCCGGGATGTCACGGAGGAGCAGATACAGAGCCTGAACATCATCACTCGCAGCGGAGAACACCTGTTGAGACTGATCAACAACGTGCTGGACATTTCCAAGATCGAAGCTGGCCGGGTGGGACTGGAAGAGTCGCCTCTGGATCTTCACCAACTGGTACAGGAGGTCAAGTCGTTGATGTACGTGCGGGCGAAAGAGAGGGGGCTGGATTTCACGCTGGAGCAAGCCGCGGACCTCCTGCGACATGTTGCCGCCGATGGGGGGAAGCTGCGTCAGGTGCTGATCAACCTGGTCGAAAACGCCATCAAGTTTACGTCAAGCGGCGGTGTCATCCTCCGGGTCATGCCCGTCAAACAAGAAATTTCCGGGCCGGCACGGGTGCGATTCGAGGTTGAGGACACCGGCCGCGGCATCCGGCCGGAAGAACGGGAACGGATATTCCATCCCTTCGAGCAGTTGGGCGAACAGCAGGCCTCCGGGGCCGGAACCGGCCTCGGGCTCGCCATCTCCCGGCAGTACGTGGAGCTCATGGGGGGGCGGATCGGTGTTGCGGACGGGGGGGAGGGAAAAGGCTCGCTCTTTCATTTCGAGATACCGGTGATCCCGCTCCAGTCGGAGGGAATTGCCGCAGCGCAGCGGCGCGGCCGCGTCATCGGGTCGGCAGAGGGGGAACCGCACCGGCGTCTCCTTATCGCCGAAGACCAGCCGGATAATCGTCTGCTGCTCCGCAACCTGCTTGAACCGCTCGGGTTCGATCTCCGGGAGGCGGAGAACGGGCGGGAGGCGGTTGCCATCTGCGCTGAATGGTGTCCCGACCTGATCTTCATGGACATCCGGATGCCGGTCGTGGACGGGCTGGAAGCGACCCGTCTCATCAAGATAGCCGATGCCGGCGCCGGTACAAAGATTGTCGCCGTCACCGCCCACGCTTTGGAGGAGGAGCGACGCGAGATTCTGGCGGCAGGGTGCGACGATTTCATCCGCAAGCCCTATGAATTTGCGGATATCCTTGATGCTCTGACGAAAAACATCGGCGCGCGCTTTGTCTACGAAGATGAGCCGGAAACCGTTCCCATTGCAGCGCAATTTGATGCGGCAGCCCTGGCCGGCCTGCCGCAAGAACTTCTGAGCGGGCTTGAGCAGGCGCTTATCCGCATCGACATTGTCGCGGTGAACCACGCCATCGAAAAGATCCGCACCCACGATCCCACTCTGGCGGATGCGTTGGCTGTGGTGGCGCGGGATCTTCAATTTGGCCGGATGTTGCGGATGGCAAGAGCGGTTCACGCTAAAAACGGTACCGGGGACGAGACATGAACGAAGAATCGAACATTGAACACTATAAACGGATTCTGGTTGTGGACGATACCACCGCCAACCTTCAGCTCCTGACGAATCTGCTGACGGAACACGGCTATACCGTTTATCCCGCCTCAGACGGCGAATTGGCCCTGGAGTTCGTCCGAACGACTCTTCCGGACCTCGTCCTGCTGGACATCCGGATGCCGGGGATGGACGGTTTCGAGGTCTGCCGCCGGCTCAAGGAGGATGAGAGGACCCGTGCCGTCCCGATCATGTTCATCAGTATCCTGGAAGACGAGCGCGACAAGGTACAGGGTTTTCGGGCAGGCGCCGTAGACTACATCACCAAGCCGTTCCAGCCGGAGGAGGTTCTGGCCCGCATCCAAACCCACCTGCGGCTGCAGGAACTGACGGAACTGCTGGAACAGAAGGTCGGCGAGAGGACCGATGAGCTAACCCGCGCCAACCGGCGGCTTCAACAGGAAATCGCCGAACGCGAGCGGGCCGAGGAGGAGGTTCAGCTGAATCTGGACCACCAAAAGGCTCTTCTGGACGTGTACCAGACAATGCCTTATGCGCAGGTAGGGGAGATCATCTCGTTCGTGGTGGATAAATGCGTGAACCTGACCGGAAGCGCCATCGGCTTTGTCGGTCTTGTCAGCGACGACGAGCAGCGAATGGAGGCGCATATCTGGTCCGAAAAGGCAATGGAGAATTGCCCCATAAACAAACCGTTGGACTTTCCACTCAATGATGCGGGGCTGTGGGCTGAGCCGATCAGGCAACGCCGGATGATAATCGTCAATGACTACCACGAACCGAATCTGTTCAAGAAAGGGTATCCCGAGGGACATCTCGAACTTTCACGCTTCATGGGTATTCCCGTGGTTGACAATGAGCGGGTCGTTGCTGTGGCGGGTGTTGCAAACAAGCGTGAACAGTATGCCGAATCGGATCAATACAGGGTGTCGCTGCTCCTGAAGGGAATGTGGGACCTCATCAAGCGAAAACGGTCCGAGGAGCGTCTGAAAGACAACGAAGCACGCTACCGGGCACTGTTTGAGGGGGTCCCGGACGCGCTCCTTATCGCTGATATCGCCACCGGCGTCATTCGGGACGTCAACCCGAGCGCGTGCCACATGTTCGCACGGACCCGCGACGAACTGGTCGGCGTGCATCAATCCACCCTGCATCCTCCGCAGCTAGCCCGTGAGACGGAACAATCGTTCCGGGATCATGCAAACGAGGCGGCGGAAGGAAAAACCGGCGCCCCGTTTGAACATGCCATTCTTCGCGCCGACGGCTCTGAAATCCCCATTGAGATCAGAACGCAGCCGGTCCTGCTGGACGGAGCGAAGATGATACTGGGGGTATTCCGCGATATTTCGGAGCGCAAACGGGCCGAAGAGGCATTACGCATACTCAACAGCGAACTGGAACAGCGGGTTAAAGAGCGCACCGCAGAGCTTGCGGCCAAGAATGCCGACCTTGAGAAGATGAACAAGGTCTTCGTCGGCAGGGAGCTGAAGATGGTGGAGCTGAAGGAGCGGATCAGAGAGCTGGAAAACCGTTCCGGTGGAAATGGGGGTCAAAATGCCCGACAATAACAGCCTCGAAAAACGCTTCTACAGTGATAGCGAGGAGAGGTACCGGTTGCTCATCCGGAAGATCCGGACCGCCATCGTGCTCCATGACGGCCAGGGGCGCATCCTGGACAGCAATCCTTTGGCCGAGGAGCTGCTCGGCCTTTCCGCTGACCAGCTTCTCGGTAAGGAACTGATCGATCCTGAATGGCATTTTCTGCGGGAGGATGGCTCGGTTTTGCCGATCGCCGAATATCCGGCAAGCCTGGCGCTCTCCACCAGGCAGCCGCTCAGGGATTATGTGACAGGAATCAGCCGCCCGGACCGGGATGCTGTCACGTGGGTGCTGGTGAATGCCGAGCCGGAATGTGCAGATGACGGGGAAATCACACAGGTTATCGTTTCCTTTGTGGACATCACTGAGCGGAAACAGGCGGAGGATGCGCTCTACGAAGCCCAACAGGAGTTTCGCGCCCTGATAGTGAACTCACCGGACATTATCGCGCGCTACGACCGTGACTGTCGGCGTACCTACGTCAATCCAAAATATCTCAAGGTCGCTGAAATTTCCGAGCAGGAATTGCTTGCCAGCTCACCTGCGGAACGTTCGCCATTGCCCGCTGCCAGTGCGGAGGTTCTCCAGAAACTGCTCCGCAGGGTGCTGGAGAGCGGCGTTGCCGAGGCCGTTGACGTCATCTGGCCAAAGTCGGACAACATCGATTACTGGTACAACATTTATGCCTTTCCGGAGTTTGATCGTGAAGGTCGGGTTGTGAGCGTAATGACCGTTTCCCGCGACATCACCGCGCGCAAACGCGATGAGGAAGAGCTCGCCCGGATGAATGAACGGTTTGCCCTGGGCACCCGCGCGGCCCGCCTGGGGATTTGGGATTGGGACATACAGAGGAACAAACTGTCCTGGGACGACTCGATGTACCGCTTGTACGGCATTCAAAGGGAAGACTTCGGAGGTGCTTACGATGCCTGGGCACGCACAATCCATCCGCAGGACAAGACGCAGACGGAAGGGGAGATTCAGGCCGCACTGCGCGGTGAACGCGAGTATGGGCCCGAGTTCCGCATCGTCCGGCCGGATGGCACTATCCGCTACATCAAGGCGGAGTCGCAGACATTCCGGGATGAAGATGGCAAACCCCAGCGAATGATCGGCACCAATGTTGACATCACCGAACGCAAACAGGCGGAAGAGGCGCTTAGCCGGCTCAATGAAGAGCTTGAACAACGCGTCAGGGAGCGTACCAAAGAATTGGAACAAAGAAATCGTGAGCTTGAACAGATGAACAAAGCCTTTGTGGGGCGGGAGCTCAGGATGGTTGAGTTGAAGGAGCGTATCCAGACGCTGGAGAACCTGATCGGAGAACTACAGAAATGAATAAGGACATGATGCATAAAGAACAGTCGCTTCCCGGGCAACTGTTGTCCGTCTTCTTCGGCTCGCGGAAGGCTACACTCATAAGCTCGCTCTTCTGCATTGCCGTGGCGGCATTACTCTATATCGCCTACCTGCAGATACAAGAAGCGGCGCATATCGACCTGCCGACCGGCCAGCGGGAGAGAATGAAGCCCAAATCCTCTACCGCGTTATCCACGGCTACTCAGGAAATCCTTGTTCTCAACTCCTACCATCCGGGACTGGCCTGGTCCGACAACGAGATGGCAGGAATCAGCTATGTTTTACGCGAGACGGCACCGGGAGTTACCTATTCCGTGGAATATCTGGACTGCAAGCGTTTCCCGAAACTTGAGCATTTCGAGCGGGTCAAGGATCTTTTCAAACTCAAATACGGCAACAGAGACATTCCTGTGGTGATCGTTGCCGACAACCCTGCGCTCGACTTCACCCTCAAATACCGGTCGCAGCTTTTCCCCCGCTCGGCGATTGTTTTTTGCGGAGTAAACAGCTTCAAAAAGGAAATTCTCGGAGGTCAGCAAAATATCACCGGCCTGGCGGAAGCGCTTAATGCGGCTGCCACGGTGAGTCTTGCCCTCACGCTCCATCCCAAAACAAAAACGGTTGTCGTCGTGCACGACTATACCTCCACCGGTCTGGCCACACGCCGGGAGGCGGAGGAACAGATGAAGGGGATGTTTGCCGGGGTATCGTTCCGCTATATGGAAGATATGACCAAAAATGAGTTGATCCGGGTGCTGCGCGGGCTCCCTGAAGATGCTGTCGTCCTTGCACTTGCATACAATGTGTTCAAGGATGGCGAGGTGTCAGGCCATGAAAACATGGCTACGCTGCTCGGCACGAACTCTCCGGTGCCAGTATATGGCGTCCACAAGGAGCGCCTCGGTTACGGGATCGTGGGGGGGAGTCTGCTCGGCGGAAAACAGCATGGTGGAGATGCGGCAGCGCTTGCTCTCAAAATACTGTCAGGGACGCAGGCTTCAGCTATTCCGGTAGAGATGAAGCCCCCGACGCGGCTCATGTTTGATTATAACCAGCTTGCTCACTTCGACATTCCTCTGAAAGCATTGCCTGAAGGGAGTTCCGTGGTAAACAGACCCATCCCGTTCGTCTCTTCACACCTGCATTTGGTTGTCAGCGCCCTGCTGGTGATTGCCCTGCTTGCCTCCGGCATCATAATTCTTGGGTCCAATATCTTTCGGCGTACACAGGTGGAGGATGCCCTTCGAACAGCAAAGGAAGAGTTGGAGATGAGGGTATCGGAACGTACCGTGGAGTTGAAAAACGCCGTCGAGCAGTTGCACGTTGAACTCACCGAGCGGAAAAAAGCCGAGGCGCTTTTGAAAGATGCGCAGCAGATAGCCCATCTGGGACATTGGGATCTGGATCTGCGGAAGAACGAACTCTATTGGTCTGATGAGTGTATCGCCTGTTCGGCCTGGAACCGCAGGAATTCAGTGCGACATATGAAGCATTTCTGGAACATGTTCATCCGGATGACAGGGATTTCGTAAACAGGGCATACAGTGAATCCGTGGACAACAGGAAAGGGTATGATATCGAGCACCGGATAGTACTGAAGAATGGTGATATCCGGTACGTCAATGAGCGATGTGTTACCGAATATGACGAGAGTGGGAAGGCGTTTCGCTCGCTCGGAACGGTGCTTGACATCACGGATCGCAAACGGGCTGATGACGCGCTTCAACAGCAGACTGTCAATCTTGAAGCCGAGGTAGCCGAGCGCCAGAAAGCACAGGGCGAACTGGAAAAACTCAACGAAGAGCTGGAACTGCGGGTGCGGGAGCGTACCGCCGAGTTGACGCGAAAGAACGCCGTACTGGAAACCATGAACAAGTCATTTGTCGGCAGAGAGCTGAAGATGGTTGAGCTGAAGGAGCGGATCAGGGAACTGGAGGGTGGAAGGTAACGCTGAAATGCTAATAGAACATACTTCACATGAAAACCACCAACGGGGCAAAGTTATGGCGCTCGGGAACGATCAATCCGGAATCGACGCCCTGAAACAGGCGGAACAGGCATTGACACGAGAGCGCGAGTTCAGCAACTGTCTGCTTGAGAGCATGGCGGACGGCGTGGTTGCCTGCGATGCAAACGGAATCCTGACGCTGTTCAACCGTTCTGCGAGGGAGTGGCACGGAGTTGACCCTCTGAGACTGCCACCCGATGAATGGGCGCGGCACTACGACCTGTTCCGGCCGGATGGGGTCACCCCGCTCCCGACGGACGAGATACCTCTAGCCCGCGCCTTCAGAGGGGAGATCGTCAGGGATGAGGGAATGGCGATCAAAGCGAAAGGCCAGCTGATCCGATTCATCATGGCTAACGGCAGCGTGATACTGGACGAGGGAGGAAAAAAACTCGGAGCAGTCGTTATCATGCATGACGTTACAGAGTTCAAGAGTCTGGAACGGGAACTCCGCAAAGCGAATGAAGAGCTCGAACAGCGGGTGGAGGAGCGCGCAGTGGCGGTGAGCATGCGCGAGCGAATGCTGAACGAATCACAGCGTGTCGGCCAGGTCGGTGGCTGGGACTGGGATGCGGTCAACGACGTTATCTGGTGGTCTGACGAGTATTACCGGATTTACGGCTTCGAGCCCGGCACGCCGCCGCCGAAATACCTGGAACATTTGCGGGCTTATACACCGGAAAGCGCCGAAAGGCTGGACGTGGCGGTGAAAAGTGCCATGGAATCGGGCGAGCCGTACGAGCTTGATCTGGAACTGGTCAATCCAACTCCGGCAACACGCTGGATCGTGGCAAGATGCGAGGTGAAGCGCGACGAAAACGGCGCCATCGTGGGGCTGCGTGGTACGGCGCACAATATCACCGAACGGAAGCTGGCTGAGGAACACCTGAAAAAGCTTAACGA
>Ga0172380_10004978_pt1 | contig 16537 bp, 20 predicted proteins | sample Leawe162metaG_FD_119747 | JGI IMG/M metagenome (GOLD analysis project Ga0172380, IMG submission 119747) | Leachate microbial communities from a municipal landfill in Southern Ontario, Canada - Leachate well 162 metaG | ecosystem: Engineered > Solid waste > Landfill > Unclassified | place...
TGTCTCTCAACAACACCAAAATAACAACTCTACCAGATAACTTAACAGTCGGCGGATGGTTGATTCTCTACAACACACCAATAACAAAACTACCAGATAACTTAACAGTCGGAGGAAGTTTGAATCTCAGCAACACACCAATAACAAAACTACCAGATAACTTGAAAGTCGGTGGAAGTTTGTCTCTCGACTACACCAAAATAACAACTCTACCAGATAACTTGACAGTCGTCGGATGGCTGAATCTCAACAACACCAAAATAACAAAACTACCAGATAACTTGAAAGTCGGCGGAGATTTATATCTCTACAACACCAAAATAACATCAATCCCAAAATCAGCAAAAATAAAAGGGAGAATATATGGACTTAAAAATGAAAGTATTATGAAAAAATCAGAATTGAAACAGTTAATAAAAGAATGTATTTTAGAAGAAAATCTTATTTAGATATATATTTAAAATAAGGTATAGCCAATGGCAAAAAACATAACAGATTTTAGACCAGAAGAAATTAAAAATTTATTAAAAAATCTTTCTCCAAAAGATGCAGAATTGCTTTCTGATACTTTAGCCAAAAAATCAAGAAACAAAACACCAAAAAAAGAAGGACCCGATCCTATAGTTAAAGCAACAAAAGCTACTAAAGAATCTGTTAAACAATTATCAAGTATAGTAACAGAATTAAATTCAAAAATGTCTGCCGTCGGTAAAACAGTTTCAGCAACATTTGGAACTGGAACACTTTATAATAAATTAATTGAAAAAGCAATGACTTTACAAAAAATTCCAGGACAAAATGCAGCAGATGTTAAAACAAAAAATTTATTAGCAGCAAAATTAATTAGTTTAAGTACAGAATCATTATCAGAATCAACAGCAAATTCATTTACAGAATTTAAACGATTAAATCCAGAATTTGAGTCGATAACTACATTAGCAGAAAAATTTGCGGATCAATTTCGTGCAGCTGGATATAATATTACAAAAGATAATACTCTTGTTTTAGAGATGGCAAAAGGAATGCAAGATGCTGCTGAAGCAGCAATGATGATAGACAAAGCCACGGGGGAAACAAAACTACAAGGAATACAGGCCTCATTAGAAAAAATAAAAAAGAAAAATGAAGAATGGAATTCATTACTTGAACCAATATTAAATGTATATAATAAAATTAAGAACATAATAACAAGTAATACCGTTGCTACAGTTACATTTTTCACTATACTTACTAGTAAAATAATAAGTGCTGGAAAAGCTGCTCTTGAAATGAGAAAAGAATTAGGACTAAGTGTAATTCAAACGACTGAAATGTCTCTTAAAATGACTGAAACTGTTTGGAAAACTAAAGCTATCGGTGGAAATGCAAAAGAAGCAGCTGAAGCATTAACCGCCCTAGCAAACTATTCAGGCGATTTAAGTATGGCGACTGGTAATGCCGCAGCAAATGTCGTTAAAATGACTAAGTTAACAGGAATAAGTGCTGATACAGCAGCAAAATTAAATGTTGTATTTAAACATACGGGGGGTGACTCACAGAAAATTGCTGATAATTTAACAAACACAGCTATAAATATTGCCAGAATGAATAATATTGCTCCCCAAAAATTTATGAACGAATTAGCAAATAATACAGAACGATTTGCTGGGATGTCTAAAAAGGGTGTAGAAAATATAATGGCCGCTACTGTTCAAGCAACAAAATTAAATGTTGAATATACTAAATTACTTGAAGTAGGAAACAAGTTTCTAGATGTACAGGGATTAATTGAAGATACAATGACTACTAACGCATTATTAGGAACTAATATTAACTTAACAAAAGCTGCAGCAAAGTATAATGCAAATGATATGAGGGGATTTATAGATTCATTAACTTCTGAATTAAAAAATATAGATCTTTCTAAATTATCAATGATCGAAAAACAACAAATCTCCCAGTTATTTGGTTTAACTACCGAAGAGTTACAAAATGTTATAAAAAACGCTGATAAAATAAAGGGAATAAACGGCGAGATAACAATGGATATGATAAAGAATGCATCTAAATTAGAAGGAACAAAAGAAAAATTTTGGGATGCGTTAGTCGGTTGGGCAACACCACAAAATGTAACGATGGTTTTAGCCGGAGGTAAAATGTTATTTGGTGCATTGTCTATTTCATTTGGTGCAATAACTGGATTAATAGGGAAAACTGGAACAAAATTAAGAGATGTTGCTAGTAAACTTTCATTTAAATCAACGGGAGGAACAAGTGCTGGGTTAAGTAAAATGTTTGATGGATTAGGAAAAATTAATACTACCTCATTATTAAAAGGTGCTGGAGCTATTGCAATTATGGCTGGATCATTATTTATATTTGGAAAAGCATTGCAAGAATTTAAGGGAGTTGGAATAAAAGAAATGGCTGTTGCAGCTGGTGGAATGTTGACACTTGCCGGGGGGTTATATGCAATTGGAACTATAATAACATCACCTCAGGGTGCATTAGCACTTATTGGTGGAGCAGCAGCAATGGCAATCTTATCTGGTGCGTTGTGGATTTTTGGAAAGGCATTACAAGAAGTTGCCAAATCAATACCAATATTTGCAGATGGGTTTTCAAAATTAACTCCGGCAATAAAGGAATTGTCAGTAATGGTTTGGGCACTTCCATTGATTGGAGCTGGATTTGCTTCAATAGGAGCTGGATTAATTCCATTAGCTATTGGCTTAGCGATGATAACTCCTCTTGTTCCTATATTATCTACTTTATCAAATTTATCTTCTACTATATTTAATAAAAACGAAAAAGAAGAAACAAAAACAACTTCTTCTGAAAGAACTGAATTACAAATAATAGCTGATGATATATCTAGAATTAAAGATTTTATGTTAAATGGTGGGGCAAATATTTATATTGATGGAAGAAAAGTTGGTAGCTGGATGGGTAAATTACAATCAAATATCATAGCATTAGAAAATCGAGGATCAAAATAATGGCAGAATTTATAAGCACCAGATTTTCTTCAAATGATCAATCGGCAATTTTTAATCCACCAAAAGGATTTCCCTATAATATTATGACCAAAACTCTGATGTCATTTAGTTATAATGATTATAATAAAGAAAATATTCCTTCCGCACCTATGTATAGGCAAATTGGAAATCCAATCGGTAGTAATGATATTGAAATATTAATTAATAGTGCACAAGTAGACGTTGCCAGAATAAGTCAATGGATGTTCGCAACAGGTCGAGGAGCTAAATGGGTTGGTGAACAAGCTGGGTTACAAATGTCAAATCCAAATGTCGAATCAATTCTTCCATTAAGTCAAAATAGAGTTTATATTCCAGCTAAATCATTAGCAAGTATTGGTACAGCTGGAACTGGGATACGATTTCAAAGATCAGGATTATTTGAATTAGAATATAGTTATGAAAATGAAATTAAAAACAATCAATTTCTTTTAGATGATCAATATAAAACTGGAAATAGATTAATACAGTTAGGAAAAGAAATAAATATTACAAACACAACTATTATTAAAGAACAGTCAGAAAAAAATGCTAAAACAACTATAAACAAAAGAGGAAAATTATTTGGTTATCATCCGGGTAGAATATTTACAACATTATCTGGAATTGGTGGACCTAGTTCAATTTTTGGTGTCGGATATACATCTATAAGATCAGTTAAGCAAAGCTATGGTCCATTTAATGATAATGATTTTAAAAATCAAGTTAGTTTACCGGAATATACTTATATTGATATTTCAAGTGAAAGAAATGATATAGGAGCTAATTTAGATTTTAATACTAATAGGCTTATAAAAATATACAAAGAAGGAAATAAAAATCAAGTTAAAGAAAAAGATCCTGTAACATTTCCAGTTAATACTGAATCTAATGCTATTCTAAAATTAAATGAAACAGATTTAAAAAAACAATTAGATAAAATAGAAGGAAATACTCAATCAAATGAACCTAATAAAAAAGTTACCAATTATATAATTAAAACTTATAATCAATTAAATAAAATTTCTGGGACTGTTATTGCTTCATCAAATAGAATGAATTCTTATAAATCAGTTAATGGAACTTATTTATATACATTATTCCAAGGCAATGAAAATAAAAATGGAAATAAAGATCGATCATATTATGAAAAATATATTAAGTATACCGATCCATTAAATGCGGATCAAGAAATCACTGCAGAAGATTATAAAGGAATAAAAATAAAGAGACTAGATGAACCAGATAATGTTCTTTACTTTAAAGCATTTATTGAAAATATTGGTGATTCATTTACACCCAAATGGAATGATATAGCTTATATTGGAAGACCAGATACATTTAGAATATATACTGGTATAACAAGATCAATAAGTTTAACATTTTTGCTAGTTGATTTTAATGGGATGGAAAAAATTTGGAATAAAACGAATCAAATAGCTCAGTTTTGTAGCCCACGATTTTTTGATGATAAAATGATTTCACCTGTTTTAGAATTAACTGTTTTAGATTTATTTAAAGAAGTTGGATATATTGATAGTTTAATGATTGGAATTGAAAAAGATTATCCTTGGGATTTAAATCCCAAGCAAATTCCAGAAAGTGATAAATATGAACCATCTGTAAAACCAATGATCGCTTCTATTACAATGACATTCCAATCTATGATGGATAAGTTACCATCTAGTACAGCACAGTATTATAAAACCACAAATTAAATGTATAAACGATATAATGATACCAAAATTCAAAATGATGAAGATGGTAAAAGATTTTTAGATCAAGTAATTTATCCAGAAATTATAACGACTGAAGAAGATTTATATATTATTTCGACAAGGGGTGATAGATTAGATATATTTGCTCATCAATATTTAGGTGATGCTACATTATGGTATGTTATTGCCCAAGCAAATCATCTCGGAAAAGGAACTTTAGCAATCCCCCCCGGGTTACAGATAAGAATACCAACAAAAACATCAATTCAACAAATAACACAAGATTTTAAAAATATTAACAATAGTTAATAAAAATGGCTGATAAAAATGCATTCTTAACAAATATAAGACCAGAAATTCAAGAAACATTGGCTACCAGACAAGATAGCTCATTTAGAAGCAAATCTGTATGGTTTAAAGATAGAACTCCCTGGATTAGAATGTCATCATTGGTAAGCGTTGGCGGTGATACTGATATTAGAAAACAATGGATACTATTTTCTGGAACAAGCTCAGTAAATTCTGATAATAAACTAGTTATTAAAGAAAAATTTCAAGATATTTATAAATTTAATAATAATCAATATCAACGACCATTTCCGGGTATAACTAATTTACATATAGAAAATAAATCATCATATGGATCTGTTAGAGAGGCAACTATATCTTTTTCATGTTGGACGTTAGACCAATTAGAAATGCTTGAAAAGTTATATATGTCTTTAGGTATGCCGATTTTAACTGAATGGGGGTGGGGCACCGATTTAAATGGTATTCCAATAACTGAAAATCTTGCCTTAGAAGATCCAAGAGAAATTTCTTTTTATTGTATAGATAAAAAAATAAAAAAACTTGTAAATAAATGGAAAGGTCATTATGATGCAATGATAGGATTAGTTACTGATTTTAGTTGGTCATTGACATCAGATGGGGGATTTGAATGTTCTTCTACTATTATATCACCCGGTGATATGTATTTATCAATGGGTACAAGAACCACAAGTAAACAAATTTACAAGAAAGATGATAATACAGGCACATATACTGCATCTGAAAATTTAGAATCAGCTATATTTAATTTTGTAAAAGATTTTAATTATCTTGTCGGTGAGGATCTTAAAAAACAAAATGATATTGGGCCAGCAAATGTTGGATTATATGGATAAAAGATAAGTTAGTATGGCAGAAATTAAAGGAGTCGGAATAGTTATTAATTATAATGGATATCAAGAAGAAAATGAAAAAATATCTAATGGGGTGCCAAATGTTCCCTATAATTATTTTATCACCTGGCATGCGGTAGAAGAACAAATTATTGGAAATATTGGATATACAAATATTACTAATAATAGCAGCATTGAAACATGTGAAAAAGAAAATCAAGAAGTTCCTTATGGACAGCAAACATTTTCTTCATATGTTACTCCACAACAAGTTTCATCGATTCCATTATCTACGCAAGTTGGACCATATTCTCCCGAATATATAAATGAGCAAAAACAAAAAGAATTAGTATATAATCAAAAACAGAATTTATCTTTACAAAAATCCCCCGATAATTATTTTAATTATAATTTACCAAAATTTCCTATATTCAAAAATGACGATTTATTAATCAATTATGTTACGGGTGTTTACTCGGTTGATCCAGCTGTTTGTATTTTGCCAGTTGTCTCTAATAAAATTTTAATAACAGGAGGATATGAATTAAGTTTTGATAATATTTCTCCAATTAGATCAGGTGATTTTGGATCATTTAAAATATCACCTGTTAACGGAAATAGAATATATTTGAAAGATATTTTAGTTAATCTTGGATTTTTTTATGAAGTTTATAAAAATACCAATACATTATCTGAATTATTAATGGGTCTATTAAATGGTATATCAAATGCTTGTGGAAATTTATGGGATTTTCAAATTATGATCGACGAAGAAAAAAGCAGTGAAATTACTATTGTTGACACAAAAACTGTCTCTGAAAATTCAATGTCGGATCCAGAGATATTTAAATATTTTAAATTATATAATAAAGATAGTTCAGTTAGAGAAGCAACTTTAAATACTAATGTTCCGGCAAATATGAAAAATAGTATTATGTTAGATGCTTTTCTTGAGTATGATCAAACAAATCCAAAAGATTATGAGCAAGTAGGATTCAGGCACTTATATGATCAAGCTGTAAAAAGTCTTTTAAAAGAAGATAAATTCAGACCAATTCAAGCAGGTGAAAATTTAGTTAATTCTCCAAAAAAAGCAGAAGAAGATTCAAAATCTACAGAGCCTATAAGTGTGCAGCTATATGAAATATATAAGAAACTTGAAAAAGGAAGAACAAGTGAAATTGTAGAAAGAGCAAAACAAATATTAAAAACTTATTTGGCACAAATGACAATAGGTAGTGATAAAGCTCCATTGCCACATAAAAACTTTGTTTTATTTCCATTATCATTAACTTTAAAAATAGATGGAATCGCAGGTATAACTTGGGGAAATAAGATAATGATAGATTATTTGCCGAAAAGATATATAGATAATAGTAAGTTCCAAGTTACTAATGTAAAACAAGATGTTTCAATAAACGATTGGACAACTACTATTGAAACAATTTGGAGAATAATTCAACCATCGGAAATAAAATCTATAACTTCATCACAGCAAATATCAACATCATCTAATCCTATAATGGATGAATGTTGGAAAAAAATTAATCCTAAAACTCCTCAAAATGGAGAACGAGTTCTCACGGGCGAAAGTAAGAAACGACTATATTTTCCGGATAGATCAAAAACTTCAAAGAAAGGTTATAAAAATGGATTTTTACCAGTTAATGAATTAACCCCATTGTCATTTAATTCTAAAATATTATTAGATCCAACGGCTGCATATTATTTGGAAAAAATGAATAAGGCATACTTAGCTCAGGGGGGTGGAAGAAAAAATCTACCAATCTCATCCGGATATAGAGCATTCCAAGAACAAATCGAATGCAAAGAACATTGGATGAGAAAAGAAAAATGCCAAAATGCTGCTGAACCCGGAAAATCAAATCATGGATTTGCAAAATCTGTTGATTTTTCTACAGGGGGAACATTTAGTGATGGAAGTGAATTACATACTTGGTTACTTACTAATTCGAAAACATATTATTGGAAACCACTAGCCCAGCACGGCGATGAGTATTGGCATTTTGATTATACTGGAGTCACCTCACTTTAAAAATGAAATTATGAAATTTTCTCCTTTTGATAAGAAAAATAAAAATTTAATTAATGTTGATTCAAACCCCCAGGAAGAACCAACAGGATTAGAATTATTAAGGGATGATGATGTGTATGAATATTATATTTTAAAACAAAACTTTCTTAGATCATTCGAAACACCAAAAAATTCAATAGTATATCCCAAAGAATCAGATTATAAAAAAGGAAATTTTATTAGATATTTTATTAAAAAAAGAAATGATGAATTCGCACCTATTATAGAATTAGATGAAAAACAATATAAACGAATGAATTCTTCTAAGAACGGAATAGACAAAAATATATATTATGGCATAGAAGTAGAATGGAAGCTAACTGGTCCAGAAAATGATATTATTAATAACAATATGATTGTTGTGTATGGTGTTAAGAATACAAATGAACGAACTCTGATAAATAAAAATACACAAATGCCTGGAATTCAAGATAAATTAAAAAATTTACAAGAATTTGCAAGAATAAACTGAATTATTCAGAAAATTTTTTTATATTTATAGAAATTTTTAGTATCTAGTTAATTTTGTTACATGATAATCATTGATTTTCAAGAACAGTTAACTCTGTTTTATAATAGTTGTGATAAATCTGATTTATTTATCATTCCCATATTTTTAGATGATTATAACCACCCAATGGTTAATGAGATTTCATCACTTTATGTATGTTGTTTGAATACTCAAGATGAATTTATTTTACCTATTGATCATCATGATAAAATTTTATCAGAAATATCATTAAAAGAAATCAAATCGTATTTTTCAACATTTCAAAAAAATATTTTTTGTATTTTTAAAAAAAATTTATTATATTTGCTCGAGAATAATAAAAATTTAATTGATTTAAATTTAAGCTTATATTTAATTACCTCAAAGCAAATTAATGTTACCCCATTATCTGATTTAGTATCTCAATTTTATGAAAGAAGTTATGGGAGATTAAATAAAATAAATTTTTTAATTCCAATTACAAAGCATATAGAGTATTGTCAAAAAATAAAAGATTCTATTCTTAAATATGTTTCTAATTATGAATCAGAGTGTTTTAGATATTATAATGATGTAGTTATATCTTTATTACAACAAATAGAAACATCGGGATTATTTTATGATAAAGAATTGTTTAAAGAATTTTATCCAAATAAAACAAATCAATTAAAATATGATTATCTTTATTCACAATATAATATATTTACAGCAACAGGAAGACCATCTAATAAATTCGGTGGTATAAATTTTGCTGCATTAAATAAAAAAACAGGATTAAGAAAAATATTTATTAGTAGATTTAAAGACGAAGGAAAATTAGTAGAATTTGATTTTGATGCATATCATTTACAGTTAATAGCCAATGAAATCAAATATAAATTTCCAACAGATGTTAACCCCCATACTTATTTGGGCAGGCAATTTTTTGGAAAAGATAATATTTCAGAAGAAGAATATCAACAAAGTAAAGAAATATCATTTAGATTGTTATATGGGGGAATTGATAAAGATTTTGAAAAAATTGATTTTTTTGGATTAGTTAATCAATATATTAATAAATTTTGGGGTGAATTAAATAATAATGGGGAATTTATATCACCAATATTTAAAAGAAAATTATTAAAAAATACTATTGATGGATTTAATAAATATACCGCTTGGAATTATTTTATTCAATTATTAGAAACTGAAAATTCAATTATAGTAATTTATCAAATTTTAAAAGCATTAAAAGATAAAAAATCGAAATTAATTTTGTATACTTATGATGGATTTTTATTTGATGTTTATAATGAAGAATGGGATAAATTAAAAATGGAATTACAAATTATTTTTAATAATAGAGGATTTCATGCAAAAGTGAAAGAAGGTAAAAATTATAACGAATTAAAAACTGTTTAACATATGACACATTTAGAAGAATTAATGGAGATATTTACTAGCGAAACAAATAAAGATCCGATTCTTACTATAAATTATAGTAAGATGACAATTACCAGTCCAGATTTTGTTACTTGGCTTGCAGAAAAATATTATCCGTTTTCAACTTATGATATTCCTATAGAATTTAAAAGTTGCAATACTTGTTATAACCCGGAAAAAATGCCCTGTATCTCATGTATGGATAAATCAAATTGGCAACCAAAATATATAATCTAAATTAATTTGATATAAAAAAACAGTATAATGATGAGAAAAATATTAGCATATTTTGGTTTAAGTGAGCGGAATAAATATATTTTATCACCAACCCAACAAGATAATTTTGGAAGAAATATATTTTTGTTTGCTGTATTCTTTGGTGTATTAATGTTGCTATTTGCGATAATTGGTAGCACATGTTTTCCTGAACAGATTTCAAATTTTCTTTTAGAATAGATTATAAAATAAAGATGAGGAGTTAGTCATGATAGATTTAAAAATTAAGCAATTATTTTCAGAAATAAAAACAGAAAATCAAGCAAAACTTTTTCTTGATTCTTATGTAGAAATTTTTGAAAAAATCGATGGAACAAAATTAACATTATATCGAAACAATGTTGAGTATGATATAAATGATTATACTAAAAATTGGATTGTTTCATATAAATCGAATATTATATATAAAGAAGATTTTTTTGGATTAGATGAAGAAGAAATAAATGAAGTAAAAAATGAATCAATTGGTATAAGCCAATATTATTTTGTACATAAATTTCTCGAAGAAAAAATTCACCCAAATTCAAAAGAACTTCCGATTAACACTGAATTATTCATTGAATTCGCCCAGAGAAAACCCACATTGACAAGAGATTATGAAAAATATCATTTATTATTTTTGATAGGATATAGTACTGATGTTAAAATCCATATTGATAATGGAAAATATTACTCCATGGGGTTATCGGTATTCATTCCATTCAATGTAATACAGATGGCAGAAATGTTAAAAATAAATTTTCCGCCATTAATTTTTAATGGAAAATTAGCAATAAAAGTAATTAATCATTTATATCAATATCATCAAAACTTACATAATTTAGAACAGATATTTGATGATTTTTTACATTCTGAAAATTCGATTCTGGGCGGAGTTATTGAAGGTATAGTTATTCATCAAGATAATAAAATCTATAAAGTTGTCCAATCCGACCAGTATAATAAAAAGAAACGATTAAGAAAAAAACAAAGATATCAAGCAGAAAATGATGAATTAGAAAAAAAATATTGGGAAAAAATAAAAGAAGTTTCCACTGTAATTATAAAAATTATTATCAATCACCCCGCTTATAAAAATAAAATCACTACTGAATTTTTATCTCTTATTTCAAAAAAATGTTATAATTCAAATAGTTTAAATATTATTATAACCGAATTAAAAAAATATAATAAGAATAAAACAAATATTAATTTTCGGGATGATTTATATCTCACAACAAAATTATCATTTCTTCAACAAAAATATTTAACAAAAAATCCAGCATTTTATGTCATTGCTGGAAAACCAGTGCATCTTGGTCATTGGAGAGTTATAGAAAAAATATCTAAAGAACATAAAGATGTTATGTTATTTATTTCTACATCTAATAGAGATAATATTAGTGGAAAAGATATGTTTGATATTTGGGTAGATTATTTAATTCCAATTTTACCACAAAATGTTCATTGTATTTTTTCAGATTCCCCGATGCATGAATTGATACATATAATTGATTTTTCAAATTCTCAAAGAAAATACTTATATTTAAGTGAGTTTACAATATATGCAGATGATTTCGACATTATTCAATTAAAGAGTAATGAAAAACTTGCGTTTAGTTTTGTTCATTTTAAAGGAATTAACAGATTATCAACAGTAGATATTTCGGGGACATTGATGAGACAATTTCTTGAAAGTGATATAAAGCAGTCATTTATAAAATATTTACCTCCAGTTAATGATGAAATAAAAGAAAAAATTTGGTATAAACTTAAAAAATAAAAATTATGAAAAAGTATAAAACAAAAAACGGATTTGATGCGATTTTTGTACCTCATCTTGATGGATCAATTTTATGCACCAACGACAAATTTTGGTCTGGATCTTATAATTATAAAGCTATTGAAAATGGATATCAATATGGTTTCTTTGGTTATTGGAATCTTAGTACTATTTTACAAGCCGGGATAACTCTTATTAATGATATATTTCCCAAATGGATGTCAGTATCCAATGATGACCATTGTTGGGCGAAAAGACTCGTTGTGGCGGATTTAGGCGATAATAAGAAATATCGATTTATTGCTGTTGCTGAGGCCTTTAAAGAAAATATTGATGACAATCAAGGGAATTTTTATTCATGGAGATATGCTAAAGAAATTATAGAACCAAAAATTTTAGAACTTACTATTGATCAAATAGCCGAAAAATTTAATGTTCCGGCTAATCAAATTAAGATTAAAAAATAGAACAACTTTATTTAATAGCAAAAAACTGTTAATTTTAGAAATAAAATAATAACTAATATGGAAACATTAAAAATCACAAAAAAAGATATCGACTCAATTAATAAGTAATATTATGAACAAACTAACAGTCATAATTGAAGTTCCTCCGATTATATTGGAGATAGTTAGTTTTGTGAATGATAATGCTGGCTCAACAAGTTTTGAATCTAAAACAGAGCATTTTGTTCTTGACAAGATAATGGCTTTACATACGAATAAAAGTCAGAAACTACGATTAATCAAAAATTTAGAACAGTTTCCGGTTTATGATTTATCCTTATACAATAGGGATGAAATCGAGGATTCAGTCCTATTAAGACTTATCATGTTTCTCTCGTTTGTTAAGGGATCATTATTAGAAGGTTTGACATCAGAATCCGGAGAAAGCAGCAGTAAGAGTAGTTGGAAAATCGAACGACAAATCTCACCCCCTCTTTCAGCCTACAGAGATAAGGCGAACATTACTTACAGCAATAAAAGCTATGGGCTGTTGTTTGAATGATAATTCAATAGTCATTAAATTTAGTATTTTATCTTTTAATTTTGATTGAAAAAATTTTAAAATAAAAATATCATATCAAGAAAAAAAAATTATGTTAATTTTAGAACCGGATCATACTTCATCTATTTGGATTACTGCGGATCATCATTTTTTTCATAATATTATAATTAAATACTGTAATAGACCATTCTCAGGAATAAATGAAATGAATAAAATAATGATCCAGAGATGGAATGAAAAAATTAAACCCAATGATGAAGTAATACATTTAGGTGATATGTTTTGTGGATATAAACCATCTGGTTATTCATGGGTGTCAAACCAATTAAATGGTAAAAAACATTTGATAAGAGGAAATCATGATAGAAAATCAGATGGGGTTTGGAGAGATCGATATGGTTTTGAAACTGTTCAAGATTTTTTGATTTTGGGTGATTATTTCTTTTGTCATTATCCATTATTATTTCATCCAGCACAAACACCCAAACAAAGAGAAATGATTATATTACTTAAAGAAGCATTTGAATTATCTAAATGTAAGTATATATTTCATGGACACTCACATAATACTCCAATTAAAGATTATCCAGCAAATTATTATAATGTTGGGGTTGATATGAATAATTTTTATCCTATAAATTTAAAAGAAAAAATAATTGAATTAAATTGGAAATGAAGACAGAAAAAATATCAGAAGAGGAATATTTACAAAAATGTTTAGAGGTGCTTGATTATTTTAGAGTAGATTATACAAAAGATATCATAAAATTAACTGATGGTGGCAATTCATGTATAATGAATCCAAATAGTGAATTTTACGAATTATTTGGTGGCTATAGTGTAAATTCAATTATTGAATATGTAGCTAAAAAATTAAATAAAAAAGTTAAATGGATTTCTGATTAATTTAAAAATATGAAAAAGATAAAATATGGCTTATCAAAGCTTTTTGCTTTTATAATTGTTTTTATATTTGGTTTAGTGATATTTTTTGGAACCATTATTTGTGTTCCTTTCTTTTTATTATTAATAACGAGTGTAGTAAAAAGAAAATCTAAACGAATCGAATCAAGAATTAATGAGATCTTGAAAATAAACCCAGATAAATTATATATATCCGATGTAAAAATTCTTGCACATTGCAATACATTTACCGCAAAGATGATTTGTAAAATGGCTGTGCGAGATCAAAAATTTAGTGAAGAAATAGATTCAGAAGGAATAAAATTTTATAAATTGATAAAATAAATAAAGCAAATGGAAAATAAAATAATGAATAAAGACGGATATTGTTTATTAACTGCCCGGATTTTCGATGATTTTTCATCGGGCGATAAAAAATATCGATTACGACAGTGGATCATTGGGACAAAGGTCCGTGGGATTTTATGGGTGATTTAGATCTTAGAATAGATGAAGCTAAAGTATTAGTTGAAATGTTAAATGAAATTTTAAATAATGAACACAAAAAGATTTGAACAATTACTTAATGATTTTCATGTTTTTGCTGATATCGAAATCATAAGAAGTAAAGGATTTAATCCTATTGGAATTTCATATGGTTGGTATGAGATTATTTACATATTTAATTCTGAAGAAGAAGCTGAATTAGCGGGTGATTTATTGGAAGAAAAAGAAAAAATTATATCTGGCTTCTTTTATAGTAAAGAAGAATTTTTAAACAAACAAAAAGAAAACAAATATTTAAAAGTAAAATGGTTATGAAAAACGCAGAAAGAAAACAAATATTTAAAAGTAAAATGGTTATGAAAAGTGTAGAACAAAAATTAGTATTTAGGATTAAGGAAGTAGTCCATTTCTATAAAAATCATGAATATCATAAATTTTATCCCCAAGTTAAACGTGAGTCAGTCGATTGGAATAATTATAATATAAAATCATTTCCGGCAGGTTCTGATGATCCATCTTGGGCTAATTTGACCGATGACTGGGCCGGTCACGGTGGTTGTTTATCATTTGAAAAAGCATTTAAGATTTGTTTAAACACAATTCCATATGTGGATAGATATGAAACAATAATACATGAAGTGAAAATATGAAAAAATTTGAATATTATCTATTAATGTCAAGTGATCAGAAAAAGATAATTGATCATGGGGTAATTTATGACGTATTACCAATGACCATAAGAGGAGCAATATTTGAAGATGAAAAAATAATTAAACAAGTTTTCGAACGTATTAAGAAAATGGCAGCGGATTCTAAACATAATATTGCTCATAAAGATGCTGTCGATTTCGCTAAAAAACAGATGAGTTTAAAACCAAAAATAGTAAAAGTAACTTTGAATTTTTAAGTATTTTTAATATGAATAACAAAACCAATAGAATTAGATTATGAAAAAAACGAGTATTTATTTAATAGGCTCTCTTAAAAATGAAAAAGTACCGATCATCGGAAATGAACTACGAAAAATAGGATTTGATGTATTCGACGATTGGTTCTCACCTGGCCCAGATGCTGACGATTTTTGGAGGAAATATGAAAAAACAAAGGGTATTTCATATAAAGATGCTCTTAAAGGTTATGCAGCAAAACATATTTTTGAATTTGATAAATCTCATTTAGATAGATGTGATATAGCAATTTTAATTATGCCAGCCGGAAAATCCTGTCATCTTGAATTGGGTTATATGATTGGAAAAGGAAATCCTTGTTATGTGTTATTTGATAAAGAGCCTGAAAGATGGGACATTATGTATCGTTTTGCAAATGATGTATTTTTTAATATTGATGATTTAAAAAAAGAATTACTTAAAAAATAAAAAAAATTGTGATTATAGCTGATAGTTATGATGAAAAAAATCTTTGAATAATCGAATAAAAAATATTATATTTTATTCATTTAATAAAAAATAGTTATGGGTGGTAATACAAAAGCAATCAATAGACAAACGGGAGAAGTATTAGCATTAGCTGAAAAAATTGATTTATCTGTTATAGATCGTCGACAATTCATATCCGACATAGGAAAATTACTTATCAAATTAAATTCTTTATTTAATCAACAATATAAAGTATTTCTTTGGTCGAATTTAAAATCAATGACTGGATCGATATTTAGTGGTTCAACAAAATTCTTTTTTGACATAACAATTTCAGATGAAGAATTTATAAAATACAAGCCAACTGTTGGTGATTTAGATATAATGGTTCCAAAAGATTTGATTTCTAATCTATTTGATTTTCTAACTTCTTATGAATTATCCATAATAACACCCAATATAAGATATATTGGTCAAAATAGAAAATCATGTATGTATAATCAAATCAATTCATTATTTAAATATAATGACGAATATTATTTTCAGATTGATTTTGAAGCTGTAAATTTTGTAAACGGTGAACCAGATGATTTCGCTAAATTTGCTCATAGCGCTAATTGGAATGATATTAAATCAGGATATAAAGGAGTTCTTCATAAATTATTATTAAGAAATATTGTTAAGGCAATTAGTATCGATGAAAATATGATTATTTTAACTCCAGGATCATCTGAAATTCCAAATGATAAAAAATGGAGAGAAAAGAAAATAACAACGACTCCTCGACATTTAACATTTTCAGTTGATAGAGGACTAAGAAA
>Ga0172380_10004979_pt1 | contig 16534 bp, 22 predicted proteins | sample Leawe162metaG_FD_119747 | JGI IMG/M metagenome (GOLD analysis project Ga0172380, IMG submission 119747) | Leachate microbial communities from a municipal landfill in Southern Ontario, Canada - Leachate well 162 metaG | ecosystem: Engineered > Solid waste > Landfill > Unclassified | place...
GATTGTATGTATGGCCATCCCATTGTGGGTGGTTGCCCGTCAAATGAAAGGCCGTGTAATTCGGGCACCTTATGATTATAAAGCTGCTGAAGAACAGGAGCTGGTAAAAGGCAGTCGTATTATGCTGGTGATGGGAATTGGCGCCTTGTTATTTGTCCCAATCTTCAAAACCGTAACCCATTTGCCGCCATATCTTGGCATGTTGTTCGGCTTGGGTGTGTTATGGCTCACATCCGAAATGATCCACATCGACAAAACAGAAGAGGAGAAAAAACCTTATTCGGCCCTTCATGCCTTAAGTAAAATCGACACTTCAAGTGTCCTCTTTTTCTTAGGTATACTGCTTTCTATTTCTGCTTTAGAGACCATGAATATCCTGCGGATAACTGCAGAGTGGCTGAATAATTCCATAGGTGATATGAAAATTATCGTTTTCATTATCGGTATACTTTCCGCTATAGTCGACAACGTACCACTCGTTGCGGCAAGCATGGGAATGTACGATCTGGCTGTTTATCCTACCGACCACTGGATGTGGGAATTTATGGCTTATTGTGCGGGTACAGGTGGTAGTATTTTGATCATTGGTTCAGCTGCAGGTGTAGCTGTCATGGGCATGGAGCGTATCAACTTTATGTGGTATGTGAAAAAAATCTCCGGACTGGCCTTTTTAGGTTATGTGGCCGGAGCTATCGTTTACCTTTTGATTTATCCCTATCTGGCAGTTCACTGATGGAAATCAAGGAACTATTTATTGAAGGCCTGAAAGTTATACAACCGGCAGTTTTCGGTGACCACCGGGGCTACTTTATGGAAAGTTACAATGAGGCCAAATTTGCAGCTGCCGGCTTACCTACCCATTTTGTGCAAGACAACCAATCCTTGTCGGCCAAAAATATTCTCCGCGGTTTACACTTTCAGGCACCGCCTTTTGCCCAGGGAAAATTAGTTCGCGTTATCAAAGGTGCTGTGTTGGATGTATCACTCGATATCCGTAAAAATTCGGCTACCTATGGGCAGCATTTTGCCATTGAGCTCAATGAAACCAACAAAACCATGTTGTGGATACCCCCGGGTTTTGCCCATGGTTTTCTGACCTTGGCCGATGAGACCATTTTCTCTTATAAATGCACTGGTTTGTACAATCAAAGCAGTGAAGGGGGGCTACTTTGGAACGACCCTGACTTGGGTATTAACTGGAGAATAGAAAATCCGGTTTTGAGCCAAAAAGACGAATTACTGTCCAAATTGGCAGACTTCAACAGCCCTTTCTAGCGGAAATTACTTCTTTTCATTGGGTTCACTGTAACATCAGAATTTGATAACAAATATATTTGGATATTTTTATCCTTTTATAGACCTTTATATCAAATTCCACTCCGATGAAACGCATCGTCATACTCGGCGCCGGATCTGGCGGCACAATGCTGGCCCGACACCTATTCAAAAAACTTCCTCACGAAAGTTACAAACTGACTTTAGTCGACCCCGAACCACGTCACTACTATCAGCCTGGTTTCCTCTTTCTGCCATTCGGTCAGATTGCTCCGGAAGAATGTTACCGGCCTAAAGCCGACTTCATTCCCAAAGGCATCCAACTTAAAGTTGGGCGGGCCATTCATATTGATCCTATAGCTCAGAAAATCCAACTCGAAAACGAACAGGAGTTGCATTACGACATTTTAGTAGTTGCTACAGGCACTCACATCGCACCGGAAGAAACACCGGGTATGTTAGGAGCAGGATGGCGTAATAATGTCTTCGATTTTTACACATTTGAAGGCGCCCTGGCTTTACGTGATAAACTCGAACACTGGCAAGGGGGAAAATTGGTGGTACATATCACCGAAACACCCATCAAATGCCCGGTGGCACCTTTGGAATTTGCCTTCCTGGCCGACGCTTTTCTGGAAGAAAAAGGCATACGCGACCGTTGCACCATAACTTATGTAACGCCACTTTCAGGGGCATTTACCAAACCTCGTGCTGCCAACAAATTGGGTCACCTGCTCGATGAAAAAAACATCGAAATCGTTACCGATTTTGCCATTAGGGAAGTAGATAATGTTAACCATAAAATCATCGCCTACGATGAACAGGAAGTAGAATACGACCTCCTGGTTACCGTACCTACCAATTTAGGCGATCCGGTTGTAGCGGATTCAGGTATGGGCGACGACTTCGGCTTTTTGCCTGTCAACAAACACAGTCTGCAGCACCAGCAGTACCCTAATATTTTTGCGTTGGGAGATGCTACCAATGTGCCTACGTCCAAAGCGGGCTCAGTAGCCCACTTCCAGTCGGAATTATTGTCGGCTAACATCATTCGATATCTCATGGGCTTACCCATCCGGCCCGATTTTGATGGACATGCCAACTGTTTTGTAGAAACCGGTCATGGCAAAGCCTTACTCATCGACTTCAACTACGAAACCGAACCGGTAGAAGGCACCTTCCCTTTGGCGCATATCGGCCCTATGTCATTATTGGCTGAAAGTCGGCTGAATCATATGGGTAAACTCGCCTTCCACTGGATTTATTTCCACCTCTTGCTCGAAGGTCACAGCATACCGTTTGTATCGCCGCAGATGAGCAAAGGCGGCAAAAAATTGGAACCAACCACCACTTAATCATGGAAAAAAACATCGCAGGAGTAGCCGTCGACGTGAATGCTGAAGGTTATCTCACCCAAACCAACCAATGGAATGAAGCCATTGCTGCTGCCATTGCTGCTGAAGAAGCGGTAGGTCCGCTGACCGATAAACACTGGGAAGTGCTCAAATACCTGCGCCAACAACAAGCCAGTGGCACAGCCCTATCTATTCGAGGTATAGGAAAATCAGGTGTGGTAGATATTCAAACTTTCTACGCGCTATTCCCCAACGGTCCACTCAAAAAAGCCTCCAAAATCGCCGGTATACCCAAACCTGCCTCGTGCATCTAAAAACAAGACCATGGAAACTGAAATGATGCCTCAATCTACCGCCACATCCGAAAATAAAACGGTCAAAAAAGTAATGATCATCGTGAGCAAGGGCACCCTCGATGGGGTGTATCCAGCCCTAATTCTCGCCAATGGTGCGCGTATGGAAGGAATTGAAGCCGAAATGTTTTTCACCTTTTTCGGCCTTGAATCCATCGTAAAAGCGCGTATGAATAATTTACATGTGGCAGCTGTAGGAAATCCGGCATTGCATATGCCAACACTTGTGGGTGGCTTACCGGGCATGGAAAATTTTGTCACCCATATGATGAAAAAGGAAATGGAAAAACTCGACATCCCCGATGTAGAGGAATTCCTGGACATCATCAAAGCTTCGGGTGGCAAAATATATGCCTGTAAGCTGGCCATGGAAATGTTCCACCTCAAAAAGGAAGATCTGTGGGAGGGCGTTTCCGAAGTTTTAACCGTGGGCGATTTTTATACCCGTTGTGCGGGCGAAAACACCCAGGTGCTGTTTACCTGATTACCAAATTGAAGCGAGCCGGTCGATTGGGTGCCACAGCACTTTCAGTCGACCGGTCTTTTTTTTGCCAGAATGTGCTTACTTTCGTTCCCATGGAGTTGACGCCTGAAATCATCGAAAAATTAGAGCGGCTGGAGCAGAAGTATGCCGTTATGGGTCAGGATATGTTATCATATCTCGAAGGCCTGATACATACCGATTATCTGCAGTATTGGGATTATATCCATCTTGATGTATTGCTTAATCTCCAAAACCCGCGCACCCATTGGCCGGATGAAAAAATATTCATCCTCTACCACCAGATTACCGAACTCTATTTTAACCTCTGCCTGCATGAGTTCGACCAACTTTTCGCCAAAGAAAAGATCGAAACTTCCTGGATGTTGGCCCGGGTTAACCGCCTCACCAATTATTTTCGCTGCCTCATCGATTCCTTCAGCATCATGGTTGATGGCATGGAAAAGGAACAATTCCTGAATTTCCGTATGGCACTGTTGCCGGCTTCGGGCTTTCAGTCAGTTCAATACCGCAAAATTGAGATCAATGCAACCGATTTCACCCATCTCGTCGACAAAGACCACCGTAAACCGGAGGTATTACACGAAGAAATTGAAGCGCAGTTCGAATATATCTACTGGAAAAAAGGGGCAACCGAACTCAGTACCGGTCGTAAAACCTTGACCTTACAACAATTCGAGAATAAATACGGTGCTGAACTGCTGAATCTGTCGAAAAGCCGGGTGAACCACAACCTCTACAGCATTTTCCGCGCACTGCCGGAAAGTGGTGACAAAGACAAACTACGCGAAGCCTTACGCACCTTCGATCAGCAGGTGAATATCAACTGGCCGCTGGCCCATTATAAGTCGGCTGTACGCTACTTACAACGCCGTCCTGAAGACATCGCCGCTACCGGGGGTACCAACTGGCAGAAGTACCTGCCTCCACGCTTCCAGAAGCGCATCTTTTATCCTGAATTGTGGTCGGCCTCTGAGCTGGAAGAATGGGGTAAAAGTTGGGTCGACGAGCAGTTGGCCAACCTATGAACGATCCCGGCAAACTCCTCCGCCTGTTCCGGGAGTTAAACCTCTTGTCGGGCAGCAACCGGGGTTATACGGTGCAGGAACTGGCCGAAAAGGTAGGCGTTTCTTATCGCACGGTTTACCGCGACCTGCGCATATTCGAAGACACCGGTTTTGAGCTATTTCAACATCCCAGTTCCAAACGATTCCGCCTGTCCCGCGCCGAAGACATCAGCGAAAACATCAGCTTTAACCGCGAAGAAGCCGGTGCGCTGGAAGAAGTTTTGGTAGGTTTACCGGAAGGTCCGCTGCGGCAGTTGCTGATGGACAAAGTGCAGGCCCTCACCGGCTCGGCCCAACAAGCCGGTTTAATGCACCGGCAGGCTGTGTCGGCGAATTTTCAACTTTTGGCCCAGGCCATACGCGATAAAAAACAGGTGATATTGCTCGATTATCAGTCGGGAAATTCCCATCAGATCAGCAATCGTTTGGTCGAGCCTTTTGCATTTTCCGATCAACTGAGCACAGTACAGTGTTACGAGCCCGGCAGTGGGAGCAATAAATTTTTCAAAATTGAACGTATTGGTTTGGTGAAACTGGAACAGATGCCCTGGCAGTACGAAATGAAGCACGAAGAGAAAAAACAAGACGTATTCGGCATGACCTTACGCGAGCCGGTTACTGTACAGTTTACCCTTGGCTTGTTAAGCAGCAATCTGTTGCGTGAAGAATTCCCTGCTGCAGCTGTGCATCTCACCAAATTGGCAGATGGCCGCCATCGATTTGAAGGCCAGGTAGGTGGTTTTGATGCCGTGGGCCGATTTGTATTGGGTCTAATTGATGATATTTCCGTGGAAGGTCCGCCGGCATTTATCGACTTTCTGCGCCAAAAAACCCAACCACTACACTAAAATCCCGCCAAAACAGGCCGTTTTCAGCCCCTTTTACTTCTTGACAAGAGATGTCAATACCCCACGACATCTTTGAATCAAGTTAAATGTAAAAGTCATGAAAAACGAAATGGAATACCCCGACATCCTCGACATGGTTCCCGCCGATGTGACCGATGTAGCCGCTTATTTTGCTTCCTTCGACAGCGCAACAGCCCAAGCCGCCTAGTCATGGAAACCTTACTCTCCTTACCTTTTGCCTGGCGCTGGTCGCGCTGGGCAGAAAAAACAGCCGTAGTTAAAAACGGCACGCTGCTGTGTGAAAGTTTTCTGGTAGTTGGTCAGCGGGACCTGAGTGGGCTCGCACCCCAGCAAAAACTCGACTTAAAACACAGTTTCGACAAAGCCACCGGCATTCACCGTTTCAGCATCTACCACAAAAGGCGTTTACTCGGCTTTTTGCCCCTGCCCGAAGCCCAAAAACTGGCCGAAAACCAGTTGAGTGGCCATCGTTTGAGTGCACGCATCAGCTGGTATGCCCCCGATGCGCCTTATTGGGAAAAGCTGAAAGTCAGGATCAGCGCTACTTAGTATTCCGCTGAAACCGGCGGGTAAAGCCGCTATTAAAGAGAATATAGCCAATAAAAGCACCCAAACACAACAATTCGAGCCACCAGAGTTGTTTCCAGAGAGCGCTCACAAACAAACCGCCAATGGCAAAACCGGCGATAAAATGAATGGCTGTTTTAGGTTTGGCAGGCGTTTCCGGGGTCTGTTTTTTCATCACCCTTTGATTTCGGCTATACACTTCAGTTCGATGGCGATGGGGGTAGGTAAGGCGCCTACCTCCACGGTGGTGCGGCATGGTTTGGGATCCATACCTTCAAAATATTGGGCGTAAATTTTATTAAAAACGCGGAAATCGCGTTGCATATCCGTGAGATAAACGGTAACGTCTACCAAATCGGCCAGAGTGGCTCCTGAGGCGCGTAAAACGGCCTCTACATTGGCAAAAACGGAATGTACCTGGGCTTCAAAATCGAAAGTCTCAAAATTTCCGCTTTTGTCGAGCTGGAGACCGGGTACCTGCGGGTCGCTAGCACTGGTCCCTGCCGCACGCGGACCAATACCGCTCAAAAAGAGCAGATTGCCCACTTTCCGGGCATGCGGATAAGCGCCTACGGCACCGGGAGCGTTGTTGGTGTTTATTTGGGAGCTCATAAATTATCGTTCTTACAAAAATGCCTTTTTTTTCAACACGGAGGGCACGGAGGAACCCAGAGTTTCGCAGAGTAAAAGATCTGTGAAACTCTTCTAACTCTGTGAAATCTGCGTTAAAAAAGGAGATTACCCCAAAACATGCTTCTTATTCTGCATCAGCAACCCCAGATCCCATTCCAATTGCTTTTGAAAGGGTTGGCTTCGCACCGGGCAGTTCTCGACCGCGCAGAGACTGCAGCTCGTTGGCAAACAAGGATCTACATGTATAAAAAACTCCATACGCGTGCCGAAGGCGTTTTGTACGAGTGCATCTATTCGGTCCAGTTCGGTATGAGCTTGAACCAAGTCGAAATAATAGGGCAAGGTGAGGTGGCCGTCGAGGTGGAGGGTAGTGCCGTATTTAATGAGGCGGATGTTGTGAATGTCAATCCAGGCGTGGCTGCGGTTTTGTTGCAGGACAGTGACGAGTTGTAAAAGCAGCTGTTCATCGGCTTCGTCCATGATGCCGGCCACAGAGGGTTTGAGGATGGTATAACTTGTATAGACCAAAAATGCCCCGAAGAGGATGGCAACAGCACTGTCGATCCACAGCCAACCGGTATATTGGAGCAAAAGCAGCCCAATAACAAGCCCGACAGTGCTCCAGGCGTCGCTTTGCAGGTGTTTGCCCGAGGCGATGGCCGGCAGACTGTTTTCCCGTCTGCCTTTGCGGATAGACACCCAACCCAAGGTGAAATTCACTAATCCAGCAGCAACGGTGATCCAGATACCCGTATCGAGGGCATGAACGGGTTCCGGAAACCAGAGGTTATAAATACTTTTTCCGGCAATGAGCAGACCGGCAACACCAAGTAAGGCGCCTTCAATTCCTGCTGCCAGGAATTCGATTTTACCGTGACCATAAGGATGATTGGCGTCTTTCGGTCGCGCGGATAAATACAAGCTATACCAAGTAAATGCCCCTGCCAGCACGTTTACGATGCTTTCAGTGGCGTCGGTGAGTATGGCGTTGGAATCGGTGATGAGCCAGGCGGTGAACTTGGCCAGCATAAGCACCACGCCTACCCCAACGATGAGTCGTTGCAGACTTACTGGATTACGCTCAGTAACGGATACAGACATTGGTCGCCTCCGTAAAAAACTTCAGCGCATCCCAGCCCCCTTCGCGACCCACACCCGAGGCTTTGGCACCACCAAAAGGCGTACGCAAATCGCGGAGTAACCAGCAGTTCACCCATACAATACCAAATTTGAGGGCAGATGACATGCGTTGACTCCGGCTCAGGTTCTCGGTCCAGAGTTGCGCGGCGAGTCCGTATACCGTATCATTCGCCATAGCCAAAGCTTCGGCTTCGGTATCAAAAGGAATCAGCGTAACCACCGGACCGAATATTTCCTCCTGGTTGGTGCGGCAACTGTTGGCTAGATTTTCGAAGACAGTCGGTTCAATGAACCAGCCTTTTTCACATCTCCCCGAAACCTGCACGGCTTTACCACCGGTGAGCAGTTTACCACCCTCTTCCTGGGCGAGTTTGATGTAACCCAGCACTTTTTCAAAATGCGGCTGACTCACAATCGCACCCAGATCGGGATTGGTGGTAGGATCGCCCACCGTAAGCGCTTTTACTTTGGCAACAAAATCATCGCGGAAACGCTCATAAATGGATCGTTCAATCAATAATCGTGAGCCGCAGAGGCATATTTCGCCTTGGTTGGTGAAAGACGAACGGACCGCCGAGTTCAGCGCCTTGTCGTAATCGGCATCGGCGAAAATGATGTTGGGGTTTTTACCTCCCAACTCCAACGACAGCTTTTTGAACATAGGCGCTGCCGTGCGGGCGATGGTAGCGCCCGTGAGCGTGCCGCCTGTAAACGAAATGGCAGGAATATCCGGATGTTCGCTCATGGCCTGTCCCACTTTGGGGCCCAGTCCAAATACGATATTCAGCACACCGGCCGGGAAACCCGCTTCTATGCACAATTCGCACAATAAATAAGCCGTTGCCGGGGTGATTTCGGAAGGTTTGGCCACCACAGTATTGCCGGCAGCCAGGGCTGGCGCAATTTTCCAGCTGAACAAATACAAAGGCAAGTTCCAAGGCGAGATACAGCCTACTACCCCTATCGGCTGGCGGAGGGTATAGTTGATGGCGGCACCGTCGGTGTTGTGCGATTCGCTGGCAAAATGTTGAATGGCCGTAGCGAAAAAGCGGAAATTATCGACCGCCCGGGGAATATCCATGCGGGTAGCCAAGGCGACCGGTTTGCCCTGGTCGCGACTTTCGGCGGCGGCGAGTTTGTCGAGATCACGTTCAATTAAATCCGCGAGGCGGTTCAACAAACGGGCCCTTTCGCCCACCGGTGTTTTTGCCCAGGCCGGGAAGGCTGCTTTGGCTGCCATTGTTGCAGCTGCAACATCTTCGACCCCTGAATCGGGCAAACGGCCATATACCTGAGCTGTAGCCGGTTCATAATTATCCAGCCAACTACCACTGAGGGCGGGTTGGAGTTGACCGTTGATGTAGTTGAGGATTTCCATTTTATTTAAACTATATCCTGAATACTGAAACCCTCCACCGATAATTTGGCATAAACCAAAGCAGCTTTGATGTCGTCGGCTTCTAATTCAGGGTGATCTTCTAAAATTTGTTCATTCTTCATGCCACCTGCCATCATATCCAATATCGTTTCTACCGGCCAACGCATACCTCTGATACATGCTTTACCATGGCAGATTTGGTCATCAAAAGTGATTCTTTCGAGCGGTTTCATGGTCAGTATATTTTGGCAATCTTACAAACTTCCCGTTCTGCCCCCATCTACCGGCACATTGATGCCATTGATGTAAGCAGCCGATGGGGTGGCTAAAAAGGCGACGGCGGCAGCGATTTCTTTGGCTTCTCCAAAACGACCGGCCGGGATTTCAGCCAACATTTCGACTTCCACCTCCGACCGCTGGTGACCGGTTTTGGCAGCTTTACCATCTAAAATACTCTCCAAACGAACAGTTTTAGTGGCTCCGGGCAATACGTTGTTTACCGTAACCCCAAAAGGTGCCACTTCATTCGACAAGGTTTTGGCCCAATTCGCCACAGCAGCACGGATCGTATTACTCACGCCCAAACCTTTGAGCGGAATTTTGACGGAGGTAGAGATGATATTGATGATGCGCCCGTAAGCGGCAGCTTTCATGCCCGGCAACAATAAAGTAGCCAGCAAATGATTGGCCAATAAGTGATTTTGGAAGGCGGTCAGAAATTCTGCTGAACTAGCCCCACCCACCGGACCGGCTGGTGGTCCACCGGTATTGTTGACCAAAATATGGGCAGCATTACCTGCAGCAAGCCAGTTTTTAACCGCTGTTTCAAGGGCGTTTAAATCGGCAAAATCAACGGCGATATAATCGTGTTTTTGGCCTTCACGACTGGGTAAGGCATCGCGGACTTCGGCCAGGCGTTCGGCATTACGGGCGAGCAACACCACATTGGCGCCCAATTGGGCCAGTTGTTCGGCACAGGCCCGGCCTATACCCTGACTGCTCCCGCAGACAAATGCGGTTTTGCCGCTCAATTGAATATCAAACATCTTGTAATTTTTGAACAGCCACTTTGGGTTGCTGCTTCTGGTAATAAGCACAAACAGGCCGGAGGGCACATTCGTCGCATTTAGGTTTGCGCGCCACACACACATAACGGCCATGTAAAATGAGCCAGTGGTGGGCACGGGAAATGAGCATTTCGGGCAAATATTTGACCAGCTGCTTTTCGGTCTCAAGCGGGGTTTTGGCCTTTACCGTTAAACCCAAACGGGCCGAAACCCGAAACACATGGGTATCGACGGCCATGGCCGGTTTATTAAAAATCACCGAAGCGATCACATTGGCTGTTTTGCGCCCTACACCCGGAATTTTAACCAAATCGTTGATTTCAGACGGCACTTCACCGCCAAATTCATCAATCAGCACCCGGGCCAGGCCCATAAGATGTTTGGTTTTATTGTTGGGATAAGAAATGCTGCGAATAAGATTAAATATCTCCTCCTCGCTGCCCTGCGCCAAGGCAAACACATCCGGAAACCGCTGAAAAAGCGCCGGTGTGGTGAGATTTACACGCTTATCGGTGCATTGTGCCGACAAAACCACCGCCACCATTAACTCATACGGATTGCCGTAAAACAACTCCGTTTCGGCTTCGGGAGCCGTATGCAGAAAGTGGTCGATGACAAAGGCAAAACGTTCTTGTCGGCGCATGGCCGAAAATACGGAGAAAGGCGGCTGAATCAAATGGTTGATTTCGGCTAACGCAAGTCTCAATTCGTTGATTTCTTAAAAATCTCACCTCACCAATTCATTATTCAAAACTCAATTCTGGTGCTGAAATTGAATCAGTCGTAAGTTTAAATGATTTTGACCAGCTATATTTTTCAAAATCCAGACTAATACGTTTCCTACTCTTCACTTTTATCTTAGCACCAGTGAGATTTGTTAAAGCTGAAGAAATCGCGTGACTTCCCAGCAAATCCCCCGATGTACTCAAAGTTATTTTTCCATCTTTATTCTCAGACCAATATCCTCTTGAAAAACTATTAAGGATATTTTTATCTGTCTCATTTTTCATGAGTAAATAAATAAACGTTGAATCCGGATAGAATACTAATTTTTCAATATAAAATTGGTCGGACCGTTGATACGCCTTTTCAACAGTTATCTGCTTGTTACAACCTAACAAACAAAAGACAATTAAAGAATAAATTAAAAATTTCATACATCAGCATCCAAACTCCGAACTACCTCTTCCCAAGGGATCGCTTGATCAGGGTCTTGCTCAAAGGATGATATGCGTTCATCGAGCAAGGATTTGTCTGCTGCACTCAATACGGTACTTTGATTCTTTTTGAAAGCAAGCATTTGTTCAATAACAGTTCGGTCGTTTAACGCTGTCAGCCATTGAATCAATTCCAATTTTATCTCCTGGATGTCCATAGTATATAGATTGTAAGTTAAGGTAGTGCTGCCGTAATACAAAATAGTATACCTCTACGTTTAAAGACTCAACAATTTAGTTACCAGCTACCTTAGCTTTTTGAAACTCATACCTCAAAGGTTATATTTGTAATAAATCAATAAAAATGTCGACCACTGAACTTAATAAAAAGAAACTTGATCTGATTGCCTGGATAAATCAGCTTTCAGACGAGCATATTATTGATTTTTTGGACGGTTTGAAAACCGCAGACACAAAGGGCGATTGGTGGGATGAGCTTTCAGTAAGTCAGCAGCAGATGCTGAAAAAAGGGATGAACGATATTGAAACCGGAAATGTGATTTCTTCCGCTCAGTTTTGGAGTGCGCTAAAAAATGACTGAGAAAAAACGATTTACCGTTTCCTATTCAAAACAAGCATTGAATAGTGCTACAGACATCGTAGTTTACCTACGAAACAAATTTTCTGCAAAAGAAGTAGATGCATTTTATCATAAGCTGGAAGACTTCGAAAAAATAGTCAGTCTGTATCCGCTCTTATATACAAAATCGGACAGAACGATAATCAGAAGGGCCGTTTTGAGCAAAGTTCTGACTGTCTATTATATTTTAAGTGACGACAAAATAAGCATCGTTGATATCCACGACAATCGCTGGGACTTCGATAAAAGAATAAAATAACACAACAATCTCACCCTTACCGCAGTTAAGGATGAGTTGTTGTTTCTCTACGCCTTCGCATAATCCATCAACAGCCGCATGGTACTGTCGTTGGGCGAAAATTGGAGGGGAATGGTAATCGTTTGGAGGATGGCCGCGAAATCGCGGTAGTCTTGCTGGAGTTCCGAATCGCTGATGAGGGTATGCTCAAAGGCATTCCGCTCGGCAGGCGAGAGTTCGTTGGTAAGGTGAAGCAAGAGTAAATCGTGTGTAGAGGCTGGGGTCATAGATCAGATTTGCATTACAAACGACCGTTTTTTCAGCTTAGTATCTATAAACCAAAATTATCGGTGGATGGCACACAGATAATTATGATTCTTATGATTTTCACAGGTAGCGCTGCGCGCGTCCATAGTCCATGGTCCATGGTCGATAGAGCCGCCATGGACTATCGACCATGGACCATGGACAACGAAAGTCCCACTTCCTGAAGTCAAATACTCCTTTTTCAGCAGCAAGCTCCTACAGATCTACCCCCTAAAGCGAAATGTGATACTTATCTATCAACTTCCGCATATTGCCCAGCGCATAACGCATACGGCCCAGGGAGGTGTTGATGCTCACATCCGTTACTTCTGAAATTTCTTTGAAGCTCAGGCCGCCGTAGATGCGCATTACCAATACCTCCCTTTGTTCTTCGGGGAGATGCTGAATCAGCTGGCGGACTTTATCGTGCGATTGGGTACGTATCATGCGGTCTTCTACCGAATCTTCTTTCAGGTCGAGGAAGGCGAATACGTCGGTATCCTCATCTTTCGGCTGGATAGTCGGCATTTTGGCATTACGGCGGAAATGGTCGATGCAGAGGTTATGTGCAATACGGAGCACCCAGGGCAGGAATTTGCCTTCTTCGTTGTAACGGCCGGCACGTACGGTGTCGATCACCTTCACGAAGGTATCCTGGAAAATATCTTCTGCCACATCGCGATCTTTCACGAGCAGATAGATGGTGGTATAAACACGGGATTTATGCCGAAGCATTAAAATTCCCAGGCTATTTTCATGGCCTTTGAGGTAGCGTGCAATGAGCTCTTGGTCACTAACACTCACAACATGAGTTTTCATGGCGTAAGAAATTTGGTTAGGTAGAGCTCAGGCTATAAGTATCCTCCGGGAGTTTTGGTTGAAATGATGTTGCTAATATAAGGCTTTCACATAGGTTGCATCCTTTTTAAGGAAACTTTAACGGAAATGATCTTTTTGTGACATTTCTCTTTTTGGAGACATATCTCTGTTTTGGAGATTTCGGGTGGAAAGATGATTTGTCTTTCAGGGATGATTTCGCAGTCGATGGTCGATAGTCCATGGTCCATGGCTTTTGCTGCGCAAGCGGTCGATGCTTGATTTGCCCTGCGGGCGTCGATAGTCCATGGTCGATAAGCCCTGCGGGCGTCGATGGTCGATAGTCGATGCTTACGCGAACGGACAACCGAAACACCATGGTCTATGGTCTATGGACTATCGACTCACGAATCTCCTTGAAACCCATCCGCTATGCTTTCAAGACAGATACCCCTCCAAAACTTATATCTCATGGACTATGGACTCTCTAAGTTCATTTAAACCTTTCCGCTATTCATTCAAGACAGATACTCCTCCAAAACACTGCATCCCATGGACTATCGACCATAGACTATGGACTCGCCGATCCTTATTAAGTCCCTCCTCTATTTCTTCAAGACACTGACTCCACTAAAACCTAAATCCACATGGACTATCGACCATGGACTCTACAATCTTCATAGAATGAAAATCACCTTCCAACCCTTACTGTCAACCACGACCAACAATCCTCACGCCCGATTGTATTAATACCAGAATTATCCCGAAATTTGCGTTTTAAGCTCCCCATTTTGTTGAACACACCCGTCGATACACTCGACCCCCGGCACTATATTTTGATCAAAAATGCCCGTTTGCATAATCTCAAGGGCATCGATTTGGCCATCCCACGCAACCAATTGGTGGTGGTGACCGGCTTGTCGGGTTCAGGTAAGTCGACTTTGGTATTTGACACCTTGTATGCCGAAGGGCAAAGACGTTATGTGGAGAGCCTGAGCAGTTATGCGCGGCAGTTTATGGGGCGGATGAAAAAGCCGGAAGTAGACTGGATACGCGGCATAGCGCCGGCCATGGCCATCGAACAAAAAGTGGTGAGCCGCAACCCGCGCTCAACCGTAGGTACATCTACCGAAATATACGACTACCTCAAACTCCTTTTTGCCCGTGTAGGCCGCACGTTTTCGCCGGTTTCGGGAGAAGAAGTGCGTAAAGACACAGTGACAGATGTGGTAGATTATGTAATCAGCCTGCCTGCCGAAACACGGGTACAGGTACTTTGCCCGCTCGTCCGCCATGATGGACGTAAATTGAATCAGGAATTGGCCGTTTTACAGCAGAAAGGATTTATCCGACTGCGCGTAAAAGGCGAATTACAACGTATAGAAGATTTATTGGCCGACGCCAAATTGCTGGCTGCGCTGGAAGAAACACCACTCGATATCATTATCGACAGGGTAAGTGTGGATGCCAGCGATGAAGCTCTGGTGAACCGCATCTCCGACTCGGTACAAACCGCCTTTTTTGAAGGGCATGGCGATGCGATTGTTGAAGTGGCCGGCAACGACCGCCTGTTTAATGACCGTTTCGAAGCCGATGGCGACCGTTTCGAAGAACCCAGCGTGAACCTCTTCAGCTTTTCCAACCCCTATGGTGCCTGTAAAAAGTGCGAAGGTTTTGGAAGTGTAATTGGGATAGATGAAGAGCTGGTTTTCCCGGATAAAAGTCTGAGTATATTCGAAGGCGCCGTAGCCCCCTGGCGCGGTGAAAAAATGAGCGAATGGAACGATGTGTTAGTGAAAAACGGCATACGTTTCGATTTTCCTGTGCACCGGCCCTTTAGCGACCTGACAGACGCTGAAAAAGAGCTGCTCTGGTCAGGTAACAGTTATTTCCAGGGTCTGAACGACTTCTTCCGCTTTTTGGAAGAACAATCCTATAAAATTCAATACCGGGTGATGTTGTCGCGCTACCGCGGCCGCACCGTTTGCCCCGACTGCAAAGGCACCCGTTTGCGCAAAGATGCCGGTTATGTGAAGTTGGTAGACGCCGCCACCGGAGACAAACACAGCATCATCGATTTGGTGCTGAAGCCCGTCGATAAACTGCTTGCACTTTTCAACAGCATCCAGCTCACCCCAACCGAAGAAAAAATTGCCGGACGTTTATTGACCGAAGTCCGCAACCGCCTCACCTACCTGAGCGATGTAGGTCTGGGTTATCTTACCTTGAACCGCCTCAGCAACAGCCTCTCTGGCGGTGAGGCACAGCGCATCAAACTCGCTACCTCACTTGGCAGCAATCTGGTAGGCAGTATGTATATACTCGACGAGCCCAGCATCGGGCTGCACCCGCGCGACAGTGAGCGTCTCATTACCGTACTCGAACGTTTGCGTAACAATGGCAATACAGTCATCGTAGTGGAACATGAAGAAGCGGTGATGAAAGCCGCCAATCAGTTGGTTGATATTGGCCCGATGGCCGGTCAGCATGGTGGTGAACTCATTTTTCAGGGCACCTATGCCGAATTACTCACCGATGAAAACAGCCTCACTGGTCGTTATCTCAGTGAAAGGGAGCACATCGAAATCCCCAAAAAACGTCGTCCCTGGAAGCGGAGTGTAATCATCAAAGGCGCGCGCGAAAACAACCTCAAAAATGTAGATGCCGAATTGCCGCTGCATACTTTGACGGTGGTTACCGGCGTGAGTGGCTCGGGTAAAACCTCTCTCATCAAAAAGATACTTTATCCTGCCATCAAAAAACAAACCAGCGGTTACAGCGAAAAAGCCGGGAATTATGATCGTTTAGAAGGCGATTTCCGGACTTTGAAGGACATTGAACTCGTAGATCAGAACCCCATCGGCAAATCGAGTCGCTCCAATCCGGTGACTTATACCAAGGCCTACGATCATATCCGCAACCTCTACGCCGACCAACAAGCCTCCAAAATTAACGGCTACAAACCCGCCCACTTCTCCTTTAATGTAGAAGGCGGACGCTGCGAAACCTGTCAGGGTGAAGGTACAGTGACCATCAGTATGCAGTTTTTGGCAGATATCACACTCGAATGTGACAATTGTAAGGGCCATCGCTTCAAAAGTGAGCTGTTGGAGGTCAAATACAACGATAAAAACATCAGTGAAGTCCTCGAAATGACCGTTTCGGAGGCCA